>JGI24021J15306_10001042_pt1 | contig 25340 bp, 8 predicted proteins | sample Ectturendosymbi1_FD_15306 | JGI IMG/M metagenome (IMG submission 15306) | reverse complement strand
TGTATGTCAATCAAACGAACTTAACGTGAAATTAAGCACAAATCTGGGGGGCATGGGCCACCCAGACCCCCACTTAGAACCGCCACTCCGCAACCAGGAGGGAAACTAGCCAATTGCCCCCCGAAATTTTCAAACACATTGTTTACAACAAGAAGGTACAATCATTTTCACCCCCGAAGATTTCAGCTGGTTTTGGTTCTGCTCGGGCGGAACCATCACATCTGCGTAGCGCTGCTCTCTGATCCGAAACTGAGAAACTCTCACGCAGTAGGAAATATCAGTTGTTTCCAGGTTTCACGTTTCAACGTTTTTTCTCAATAACGGCTCCTGAGAACAGAAGCGCACATCCTTGGTGAGCAACTCGTCTGTTTTTCTTGTTTTTAAAACCAAGTAAGCGTTGATACAGCTGTTGGAAAGAAAGTTCGCTTTTTTGTGTGTAGAAGACGTAAACACACCACAATTTGGACAAGCAATCCTTACCTTGACTGAGCACGCAGTTTGCGCGTGGATGAAACCTTCTCGAAACACGCCGATGCCATTCCTTGAGCGTTTTAATCCAAGCACAGTCAATTAAGTACTCTCCACATGCAAAGAATCGATCGGTAAATTTTTTAATAGGAAATCGATTTCACTAAATACTACGCATCCCCAGTCCTAAAAGCATATTCAAGTAAACGTTGGTATGTTTTAATACAACAACCTGAAATCAGTGAAGTAATAATTCGGTACCAAATGGGAAGAGACATGGGTGGCGGAACCTTTTTCGAAGTGGGGGTAACACGTGCACGTCAAGAAAACTATAGAAAATTTTGAATTGGCAAACTGTGACGTCACAAGCATTGAAATATGACGTCATTACCTATACACCATATCAAGGTCTAAACTACACCATTTTAGGCAATATTACACCACTATGAAAGCGTATCGGTAAACCACCTGAAATTCACATAGGCTGTTACAGGGACGACCCAGGTCAACAGCGGCTCTCGGGCTCATCATACGATTTACACTGACTGAATAAAACCGTTCGATGCTTGCGTCACTAAGATTTCCATTTGCTCTCATTTTGGCTGACATTATCGTTGCCCTGTGACATAATTACGTAACAATAAATGAGAAGTTTTCATGATAACTTCTCCATTGTTGAGTAACGTACGTCACAAGCAATGATAACGTCAGGAAGTCCTCTGCAATATGAATTATATTTCAAAAAATACTTGATTGCATAGGGCAGCTCGGGTTCATTCATCAGAGCCCGACTAAAGCGCTAGAGAACGCCTGCTACGACCGATATTGTTTTATTCAGGTCACTTGCAACATGAACGCGAGAGGACAGACATGGAACGAAAATGTATGAACAGTGACAAGGCCCAAAGAAAAGTTCCCGAGTTAACAACTTAGTGAAGTGGAACAAACAATCCGGGCTGTTAAAAACACCAAGAACACAACTTAAAAAACAGGCGACATTGACACAGTATTGATACCTGTCTTAAACACATTCAAAATCAATCACAACTTTTCCACATCTTCAACACAGAAGTAACATGACCGAATACTCATTCTACAACTGCATTAGATACCGGAATGCAAAGACAAGATAAAGCATATGTAGCAACTAGCAAGTTGTCTGTAAGGATGCCAATTGTGTTGCCAATTCACAAATAAAATATTGCTATTTAGTGTTGCCAATCCAAAAACAAAAACACAATTGAAACTGATTACCTAAACTTATTTAAGCAAAATTCGACATTTAAAAGTGGGGGGCCAGCCCCCCCCTGGAATAAAAGTAGGGGGCCTAGGCCCATGCGCCCCCACGGTTCCGCCACCTATGGGAAGTGAACATCCTCTTGCAAAAGTAAGTAAACGACCTTCCTTCTCTCGAACACTAAGCTACTTAAAATTGGCTCGTATTATATTATTGTTGCTGTATCCAGGCCTGCACAATTCAAAAAGTTTGAAGGGCCAAATTATCAACATAAATTTGCAGCGGGCCGCAAAAGTCCATTTCGATGTGGAGAATTCGTTGTAGTATGGAAGAAATTCTGGAACGACAATCACTTATTCGAGGTCGAGCTTCTGCAACATTTTTTGCAATGGAGAAAACTCTCGCGGGCCGTACATTGTGCAGACTTGCTGATTACGAAATTTGCACTTTAACTCTAAAAAGAGGGTTTTTGATGAGGTTCGCTTGTTATATCGTGCACAAAGGTTTAATAAAGACCACGATCCATGAACCAGGATTTATTGTAAAATCGTTTACGTCAAAAATTTTTGAACTGGGTCAGTAACTTGGTAAAACTGTTTCAACGCACAATTTTTTGAAGCTCTGTTTGGCCCTGGCAAAAAAACAAAAGTGTGAAACCAAGCTCCACTATAAGAACAGAGCAGCGTTTTAACGTTAACTTTAAACTCAAGTGCCTTTTCATGACCACTGGAGTGCACAATGTTGGGAAGAAAGTAATTGACAGAAGTAGGTAACAACTATAAGTCGTGTCAATAGCGTCAGCGCCATGTCGTTTGGAAGTGTTTTCCTCCGCGTGAATAATGTTTTCTTATTCCCGGGTTTTTCAAACAAACTTCCTTCCTTAGCTTATTTTACAAAATCACTTCTGTTCCTTTTATACTAAATCCTGAAAACCCACATTTGTCTGTATTCTTGGTTTATTGAGTGGGCAGGAGCAAGGTTAGTACCGTAGGCTATGCCTCACACTTTTACGAAAGTCCATATCCAGCAAGATCAGCGATGGAAATTAGCGTTAAAGTGTTGCAGGTTGGACAAGCAAAATGTTCGATGCAAGCGAGTAGATAGCGCCGACGAGAGTTTTCGCAGCATCGCATTACACGTAGATACAGTTTTGTCTTAGAAAATGACACTCTGGCTTGAACGGTTTTGTAATGTGTTGTCATGCTGATGTTTCATTGCTATTAATTCTATAATTTCAACTTTCCCCTTCGCTGCTAAATTTAGATTAACAGAAGGACGCATTCAGATCAATAGTTCTCTACCCTAAAACAAACCTACCCCTTGGAATGTTTTCTAATTAAAACCTACCCCTCGCATCACAAGAAATATGTCAAAACCAGAAACGACCATCAAAACAGTTTGCCCAAATTTGTTGTCAAGCTTAGTTTATAATTTTAATTATGCTGTTTTGCGCACACAAACAGAATTTCAGAACGTGTCATGGGCCTGACCAGTGGTCACCAAACTACGGCCCGGAGTCAAATCCGGCCCGCGAAACCACTTCAACCGGCCGCAAAGAGATTTTGTCAATATTGAAAAAAAATTATTTAGGAAATTTTGTTGATTTGGTAGAATGTAACATATCCTGAGACAATCACGTTGCGCAAGTTGCCCGGTCCTCGAACTGTTGTGCAATAGCTTGTGTGGCCCTCTGACAAAAAGTTTGGAGACCCCTGGGCTAGACTACAAGAAGGACTTGAATATAAACAGATATTATGAGTAGCTATAGCCACGCGCGACACGAATGGCTTTGTCATACACCATGTTACATGTAACTCGTATCTATAAAATCACCTTTAACTTCCTGAAAAAACGCACAGTCGCACCCTGCGCTGTTGCACTGGCGCAGCAGGGCACGATGCTGTGCATATTAGGAACCACTGCGTTAGATGGTTGTGAATTACGGCTGCCCATGCTGAACAAAGCTGAGTGCACTCACGACCGATAGGCCTAAATTTGCAAGATGTGGCAGCGGACGTTGCACTCCTCTCCAGTCCAAAGGAAATCGAGTTGTCTATCTCGCTGAGTGCATTGTAAATTAACAATTGCCTTGAAATGTGCTTAAGATTGAATCGAGAAAAGTCATGAGTCACGTCAGTCTGTAATGTTGATTGTGAAGGTAAGGTGTTTGTGAGCAGCAACTTTCTGTGTAAGCACTGAATTTGTTTGAAATTCGAACAAACGAATGAGTATTTGCTTTTTCCTGTACATCTTCACCCAACTACCTGCGAGGAAAAAGAATTCTTCAGCGCCACCTCACCAACAGAGCAACGAAAAGAGCTCAAATAGGAAGGTTGCACTAAAAGCAGCAGCAACCAGGTTGACTGTGATTCAAGGACCTATCAGTATATGAATAAAGTCGCCTGCGATCTCAATATAATGTGAAGTAACAGTTTCGAGGATTTAAGTGGCTGTGCATAGAGCAAAAATTGAAAGAGTAAATATAGTCAATTCAGAGCTTTTATGAAAGTGATACCTGGAAAACTGAACCCGGCAAACAGTGAAATTGGGTTCAGAGGCAAAACAATTAAAGACTCAGGTGAGAATAAGGGTTTTTACACAATGTGTGTTCATTCGTCTGTTTTCGAAACCATGGTACACCTGCTACTTGTAATCTGGAGCATATATTGCTCCATAAAATCTATCTTTCTTAATTGATGCACCCTGTGAGTGATATATACGACACACATGGCAGCAAGTTTGCAAACAACCGCAAGAAAGATCCGGACAAACGCACTAATTCTTACGTAACGTTTTAGTTTGTACCGAGGTGCAACCATATATTCTGATTATAATTTGCTAGTGTTGCATACCAACCGGCGAGCGCGTTTCTTAGCAAACTGTGAGAGTTGCGTTCGTCTTGTATAGCGATGATGCACACGTTTATCATTTCCAATTTTAGGACGGCATAAGATGTGCACGCCAGTCGCCATTCTAGTGTCCTTGTATGAATGGACTGTTGTACTGCCTGCAAGCGAATAAGGCTCACGTTTCCGTCACAGTAACCCTGTAACCGTCTGAATGCAGGTACAGCCATTGTAATTCATTAACGAGCGCAAATACATCTGCACCGTTTGAGAGTTATATCCGACAGCATTGGATGATCTGCACTGCTATTGAATTTCTGTATGGATTTCGATGGACCCTCTCTTCTAGTTGTACTTTGATTCTAGTGCATTCCACAACTAACAGGTTTGCTGAGAGTTGACCTGCTACTTGTCCAAGATGTCACGAATATCTGAAACTAAAGTTGGCCATGTTGTTGGTGATGTTCGAGATGTGTTCTCAATCTGTTCGCTCTCAAGTTACGCGTTACGACGATACGGAGGTTCAGAAGCGCCCCTAGGCTCTTTGTCTCCTGCTTTAGGCTTACAGGAACTCTTGGTCTTGTAACTTTTCAACCTTCGGAGAAGATCAAACGGGCTGTTTTTGTTATTGAAAGGGCACACTCGAGCCGGCATTGTGCCATAGTGAAACCGAGCTAAAGTAAGCCTACATCAGAAATGCTCAACGGATCAGGGTTTGAGGAATCCTGACGACATGTAAGACAGATTGCAAGAAGTTGCTGCATCTCCGGCTTCTTATTTCCCAAAACGCCATCTGTGCAAAGAAATTATTCCGAATGTTGACGTTGCCACGCAACACCATCTGGGAAATTGCTTTCATATTGTACAGTTGTGCGGCGACACTGCTCTGTGATGGTGTTTAGCCAACTGCTCACACAAAGTTTTACAAATTCGTTAACAGTTTTAATACTTCAGATACTTCTTATGAACCTCGAATTTGAACTTGCTTTTAATAATATTTTACAGAACGTAGAGTCTACAGTTACTTGCAGAATGACAGGCTTTCGGACCTGGGTTTTGAAAATTTTCACAAGATTACTCAATTCATAGGTATACTCGTTTGATCACCCAATTCACTGGTATACTCATTCCTACGTACGAATGTGAGGAGTAAGTGCGTTATTGAAATGCCCTTGCATTGGTTCAAGAAATGTTTTTGACCATTTGTACAAATGCATTTTTTGCTGATAATTGAAGCTTTCTGTAACTATGCTGCTTTCGTTCGTAAATAACGTTTTACGTTTAAGAGGGAGAGCTTTTCAGTTTACGAGTTCTGTGACAAGACGGAGAAGGATAAAAACTATCGTAACGTTACAAAACTGTTCGAGGCCTTTCAGCCGCAAAATGATCGATTGTCTACTTACTTGCAAATACAGCTAGCGAAATGCCATTTCACAAATACATTGGATCACATGCCATTACCACAGTTCGTAACAGAATGGCATTCACCAATAAGGCACAGCACCACTGCATAACGTATGCATTTGCTGCAACGTGTTCGTATTCTGTGGCATCCGATCCTGGTGATCTGGTGATTTTCTTATTACTAAATGCTACGTTGCATTTAGATTGCACCGCAGAGAAAATTAGGCTAATGAAAAAATGTAACAAGGGCAGCTCCAAACAAATTACATCAAATGTGAAGGTGATTTGCAAACATTACACTAAACCAACTGCGTAATAATCTTGCAGCAGAGGTGCGCCAGCGTAACGAAATTCACAGAAATGTCCAATTATTTCGTGTCCTTCAAGACCTACAATTGCAGGCTACAAAAGTTTCACAAAGCGAAAGTTAGCCTTTGAGAACTTGCCACAGTATATCCAGTGTGAAAAGGTTTTACGTAAGTTAGTAATTTTCTGCACAATCTAAAAGATCTTGTTCATTGACAACTGAAGGCAAATTATATATACCGTCACAGTTGTTGCACTGTTTAAACAGAAACCTTCATTTCGGCAGTTCGAAAGTGTTCCGGAAGTTTCTGTTACTTCATACACGTGCTCTGCCACGTGGTTCAAAGTACGCATTATTGTTTTTCAGGGGATAAGTATCTTTGCGTAAGACTGAAATTTAAGTAAGAAGCGGGTTCCGTAGAGATAGTTTTTAATTATGTATCGGTGCATTACTGGTTTTATAACTAATGCTTGAAAAGTTATATTGTCCAAATCATACTTTTATTATCAGAGTGCATCTTCTCACTTGAGTACAATCAGTATCATCCATTAACCTATATATTAAATTGAGTAGTCATATGCCCTGTAGAAACCTTTGTTTCTTATTTTCATGTCTTTACGTAAGCATAACGCGTGACAAATTACAAGCAAACAGCTGTCGTCACATTGTATGTTCTAACCCTGCCGCTGACCTGAAAAAGAACGTTTGCGTTCACCTTGCTGCTCAGTATGGCGATTGGGGATAGAACGTTTGTTTTCAGCGGCATAGACTTTTTGTTGTTTTTTATCCCTCTGGAAGTGGATAACAAACCAAGAATATCATGTGGCACGTTTTAAACATAAAAATCGGAGAAACACTTTTGTACATACAAAAACATTACTTCCTATCTACAAAATGAACCGATGGTGGTTTTGATGTCCGATACTAATAGGAGGCTCTGACGTTTTTCAAATTTGATGTTTATAAAGGTTACTTGAAGAATGGTTTTGAAGATTGACTTTAACACTTGTCGATCTGTTGCTTTGTGCTACTGAGAGCAAGTTTTTCAACGATCAGTGGTATGCCACAGTATTTTTCAATACCATGTTTTTCGGTATACATTTCTGGAAGATAGGGTTGAAAAGACTAATGTTCGCGGTGCTGGAAGTTTTAATTTCCAAAAAGTGAACGATAAAGCATGGGTGACCGCGTTCCACGGATACAATTTGCTTCACTATTTAGCTTTGTCACTTCAAGCTCGCATCTCTACCTTTTCATTCTATAAAATTTATTGTTATTGTTGTAAGTCAATTGCATTTTAATTTGTGTCTTCGCTCACGTTTTTACTTCGGTAAAGTGCTATAAGAAAACTCTAAATAAAAAGAAGTTCTTGGGGGACAATTGCCACTGTAAATTTATCTCGTAGGCTAAAGAAAGAGATCCCTTCAAATTTGTAAAATAACTTTCCCAAAACCGTAAGGCCTCATTATTCTGATAGTTTAGCTTAAGCGCGATAGAATGTTTTGAGCCAGCGATGAATCGATGATTTTACTTCGGCAAATATATGCCAGTGATTGTCACTGAAGCATGTTCGTGCAAAAAAGTGTTGAATCGGTTAGGCCGATCTCGCTCGCAAGAAAGCTATTGAAACGCATCTCTATAAGGCGGTAATGAACCTCAGGTCGTGGCTGATGCTCTTCTGCGTGGGGCACTGAGAACTTGTTCAAGCTTACATTTGGTTCCAGGCCTGTTAGTAAGGAAAAGCAGAGTTGTGTCAGGAAAGTAGAAAAATAGGATACATGAAAACGTAATTCTGTGGAAATATACGAAAGAGGATGCTGACGCTTCGCGGGTGACGCGTTTTTGACAATACATCAGCTTTGAACAGATGCATAAAGGATATAAGGCTCAGGCGAGGATTCAGCAATATACCACGTAGAAAGGTTTTCGCGGCATCTGGTTACCCTGAATCCGTTTTTAAAGATGTGGTTAATTTCTAACAATCTGAATTAATCGCTATATATTCCATTTTAGCCACGTATGAGTCAATCTACCACAGCAAATCCACCGCTCCTCAAACCAACACACAACTCAACCGCAGTCAACACTATCTTACAAAAGTGAACCAGCATGCTGCTTTATCACGCGCAGTTCAGCTTCACTGCACTCAACTTTTTACAATTCATCAGCAAAAAGCTCAGCAGCACTGAAACTAAATTTAATGGTGCGATGAAACAGAGCAACCACGTACTACGTATTACCCACCACGTATTCTCCAGATAGCACTTTTTGGGGGTTTTGTGGTATTATGTTTCAAAAGAAGTGTTCTCGTTTAATTACTCTTAACGATACCACCATCCGCTGAACATGCAAGGGCTGCTACCACTTTTCATAGGAATGAGCAACACAAACGAGTCCAGACATGTCTTTAAAAAGCTGTTCGACTCTACTGTGCATGCGAAATACGCTAATCAACTAGACTGAAGTCATATTTACCTATGAAGATTTTGCAAATGCATTTGGTTTCTTTGTGTGATCTTACTTGGGGAGAAGAAAATGTGGAAAAGGTATTCTTGCATAAAAGCACCTACATATCTGTATTCGTTTTACTCACGGGTCTCACAAAAAAGGTAACGTAAGATAGAACAAATAAATGAAATCTGGAGAATACAGTGCTGCATGCCTTTCCTGTCTGTATCTCTCTTCGGGGTTTTGATTTTGACAAACCGTACGCAATGTTTGTCGTCAAACTAAAATGGGCCAATGAGAAGTGTCTTGTAGTGAAATCAGACTACACAGGTTCAGAGATCTAAAACTGTGCAGAAAAAAACTGCTTCAAAACGGGTAATAACTCTGAACTTGTTCATGCAAAAGAGCTGTTTCTGTACCTGTATTTTAGTGATAATGATAAGTGTTGTGATACACATAAAAGTGGTAAATAAAGCATTAGTAGGTACTGTAGCCTTAGCGTCGTTATGACTGTTTTAGTGCTCGTAAAAATTATGTATAGAGGAGTTTTAAACAAATCCAAGACAGGAAAGTTCGGAGGTCAAGAGACAAAGTATACACACAACTGATAAAAGAGGCGTCTGGTCAAAGTTTTTGCAAGACCGTGTTCACGAGTTCCGGCGCTCTGGTGAGTTTCGCTTACCAACGGCAGTTTGCTGTCTTGCAGTGTTGTTTGAAAATGAGGATATGACGATATTTTAATCAAAGAGACTGAATTTCACAAAAATCAGCAAAACTACTGGGCTACAACTGGACTTTTATGGTTGGTTTACGTAATGCAGGAAAAGGGAATAAAAGTTTAGAAGTCATACAGACAAATTTAAATTAATGGTGCTTGCGAGAGACAATTCATGACAGCAGCAGCAAAAACTGGTTTTAGATTTCCTACATTTTTTACGCGTGACGAGCGTTCCAATGGCGAAACTGACGTTGGTGTTTGTTGGTGCATCTACAATCCGTGACGGAAGCGGCCTGGCCGCACGGTAACCGCAGCAAGGCTGACATAACTGGCGAAGTTGCAATACTTTTAACAATGCCACGCTGAGTGGTTGCGCTCTGTTGACTTTTGGCTTGCTGTAGCTTTGTTTGGGCTACTATGCGGTTTTCGGGCTTCAGAGCTATCCAACCTGAGAGCACGTCGTGCTGAAGCAATTCACCTGTATTGAAAAGTTTCGCTGTTAGACGTATGGGAGCAGCCGAATGGCGTGGTACTGGCAGGGTAGTACTTCTCTTTTCCAGGTCAGAAGTGATACGATGAGGCTAATTGTCCGCTACGCGAAATGCAGAGTTCCCTGCTCTACACTGAAGGTCCTAGCCCATACTTTTCATTCACAATCTGGCCATATTGCTGCAGTCTGGGCCAGCATTAATGGCGCAGCAGTCGATGAAACGCTGCTAACAAGCGCTGTAATTCACAACCTGTTAACTTCATTGATTAGCTACTTGCAATACCGGAACGAAGTTTTGCGTCAATTTTGGTGCCCCGAAATTCAAGATAAGCGCATATGACAGCACCAGTCAGTGTAACATTTAAGCATGTATGTGATATTTTTCAAATTACGAAAGATGAACTGGAGGTACGCCTTTATGCCATTCTGCATTAAATAGCTGCTTGCCTGCATGGACACCAGATTTGTACTAGAGCTGAATTCTTCGTTGCTGCCGGGATTGTGTTTTTTCTGAAAGGTTTCAATATTTTTAAAAAGTAAATGCTTTTTGACAGAATTTTTGCAAAATGTTAAATGTTTTAAATTCAGTGATTTGAAATTCTGTTTTACTACTCTAAATTACCAACACAGGTGGAGGCTCATCTTCTTGTGTGAGTATTACGAGGTTTAAAAATCGCAGAATCCAGTAAATGTTTGCAATAGGAAGAGTACATGGTAGAATCATAAGTATCAGTTGGCCATAGCTGTTGCTTTAGCCAAGAACGCATTGTGGCCATTTGCTGCCCTATCGTACAATCGGCTTAAATGGATTTGTTTGGAGAGGATAGAAAATATAGAAAACGGTACCTCTAAAAATGCGTGGATGCTTCAATATGTACTGTAAAAGCAAAGTTTGCGTTTGTTTTCTGGTGTAACTTTGTTTCTCTCTGTCTTTTACATGACACTGGTAGACTAAAGTGCTCTTTGGTCACGGAGTTCGTTGGCGTTGTTGCGCCACTCTGCTTTTTCTCGGATTTCGCACCACGTTTCAGAACAAATTGGCGAATGCAATTGTTGGTTTTAGAGCTATGACTTGTTAAGAGTTGTTAAATTTGTTTGAGCAGTTTCTGCGATTGACCAAAAGTTTAGTGTAAGCTTGCAAATTTCCAGAATCGAAACTTAAAGATGCAGTTTTGTTGATAGGTTGCATTTAATCATTTTTGCTTCATTTCTTTTCATTCGTATAAACTATACGAGTATAAACTGTAATATTTGCCATTCCTACTGCAAAAATTTATGGCTGATTTTAAGCACTTCATATGAAAAGTTCCGAGATTCATGCAAAGACTTCCTGATCAATACTGAAAAACAGAATTGGGAAAATGCTGTTTTTTTCAGGCCAATCGAAAAACATTCGGAAATATTTCCAGATATCAAACTGTTGTGCGCTACTTAAAGTATCGCTGCGGAACAGCAACTTACGAACATTTTACTCAATAATTTCCACGTTTTTTAATGACGCTATGTGAAGCTCTGTTGCAATAGCATTTGGGAACAAATCACCAAATATTTTGCACGAAATAAGTCGAGTACACAACTAGTATTTTTGCATTGCATTTCACTTTTGTATACTTAGATGCTAAACCTGCTCTTAACTGGTCTTGATGAGACCCACACTTCTGAAGTGCAGTTATGTTTGTAGCGGAACCTCATACTTCGCTACATAATTGCATGATAATGCTGCGTTACTTTCGATTCCATTGCATTTTGCACAGTATTCGAGAGCTTGTGTGGTTAGAGCACGGTTTCTCAACTGGGGCCCTCGGCCCCTGGGGGGCGTCAGTGCGTTTCTGGGGAGCCACGAGCAATCCTCTGCTCATGGCCTTGTTTCTTTTAAATGCTGTTTGCTGCAAAAGAACAGCTAGGTACGGGTGTTGAGTGAGGGACACGAACCATGAGAAGCACTGTGTTAGAGCATCTATGACGAAGACTCTGGAGCCTCTGATATTCTTGTTCTGATCACTGAACAGTCGACGAATAGACTAACACCTTTCCCGTGTTCTGTGTCGTGGGCGATATATTTAAAAAAATTTGCCATCGTTTACGGGATACAAGCATCCCCCCTTACCTAACACTGACTAAACATGAGCACAAATTAACCGGTTACTTTTAGCATTGATAACACGCATGCGAAGGCTGTAAACACAAGGTACAGAAGGAAGCCAAAACCTCGTTTGATGAATAATTTTATTTGGCAGCTTTTAACAAACATTTGAGCTTTCTTAAAGAGGTGTTCGTTTAAACAGTCTGCAGATTGAAATTCCTGCTCTCAATCAAATATACTCTTTCAAGCCACAACCAACCAATAAAAGTAAATTGAAAAAAACGGATAAAATTTCTTACAGCGAGGATTCAATCATTACTACAGTAGTAAGATGAAATAAGCTGTCAAGTACAGAAAATTCTCAAGGTAGAAACTGTTTTGTTACCTTTCTCCTTACTGTTGAATTGTTTATGCAATTAAAGGTTTTTGCATCTGTAAAGTGCCTGATCCCAGACTGTTACCCGCAGCCGAATCTTCATTTACTTTTTAGGATTTCTTAAGCGCAAACTGCAAAAGCTTAGTAGTTTCAGAAAATATTCTTTGCGCTTTGATTTTGCACTTAATTTATTCCTTTTTCCATAAATTTTCTTTTCGGCATGATCGCGGGGGAAAAAGCACTAAGAGGTCTTGAAATACCTCACGGTTTTCAGACGCCTCTCATAGCTCCGCTGGCTTCACCACAAGTCAGGCCCAAGCAAGGTCGGAGATGTAATTACACCACCTGGTCGTTGGTCGACCTCTGGGTCGCTTTCTTTATAGGGTGTAGGCAGCAGGACTTGCCTTGCCAATCTTTCCTGAAGCATTCCGGTTACGTGGCCGACCATCGTAGATGGGATCTCCCTATTCGGAAGACATGTGGCTCTATACTCAGGGTTTTACAAATTTCACAACTGCGCACTTTGTCGCAAAGTGTCACGCCGTAAACTTTTCACAAGATTCCCATCTCCGCCGCTTGCACTTGAGATAGCACTCTTTCAGCCATTTCCCAAGACTCATAACCATACGTGAGGATCGAAGCTATAAGACCGATTTAAAAACTGAAAGCATTTACGATGGTTGTAAGCTCGCGTTTTGTGTCTATACGGAACGATAAAACTCATATAATACTTTGTTTGTTTTAACAATTTGTGTATCAATCTCCTTGTTCTATTTTCGCTCACTTGTGATTACCATCTGGAGGTTCTTGAACTTCTCGATCTGCTGCTCTGTACTAATACATACATTTAGCACTCACTGACCTGGGTTTCTGGAGAGGCGTAATGCCATTTTACCGTTAATTTTCATTCCATGGTGGCAGATAGGTGAAAACCAATAAAATGCACGCTGAAAAAACCATTGCGAGGATGCAAGCAGCTCAAAATCGTCCACAAAAAGCAGGCTGTTGATCTGCAGTTTCCAGCAGTGACACCCTCGTCGACTCGCCTGCGACTGTCTATCCGATTCATATATAAACTATGAAGAGGAGTGGTGAAAGCACACGCGCTTGTCGAAGCCCATAACATCCACGACAAAATAAGCGTAGACATCTTTTGCATACTCCCAAATGTTCTCAAAATTTGTTGGAGAGTGAAAACTTGGTCCGTAGTGGTACATCCAGGAGGAAAACCACCCTCCAGGCTCCAGCTTAGGATCAATTATTTCGCGGCATCTTTTTCAAGGCACTTGACATACGCTTTCTCGGAAGGCTAAGGAGAGAAATGCCTCGGTAGTTGTTGCATTGCTTTCTGTCTCCCTTCTTCTGTGGGTCATCATTCCTGTTTGCCAATATTTCGGTTCTCTTCCAGAACTCGATGCCACACACCAGTTGCCAAAGAACTACTCTGTACAAAATTTTAGGCATTTCAGGTCGAATTTCATCACAAGCTTTCAGTGTTTTGACAGTTGGGAAGACCAGCTGCAGTGATATTTTCCTCCCACGACTGCATCTCCTGTGTGTTTGATGTTATGACTACTGAGTTAAAGACTTTTGAAAGACTCTCTCCGACTGCGAAAGACATCTTAACAGCCGAGTAAAGAACGGTTATGGTTTTTCATGAATCTAACAGTGAGATCCTTTGCCGCGAAGACGTTGGATTGTTTGCCAGAATATTTTCTTGGCTTATGAGTAATTGGAATTTAGTTTACGTCTGAAATTCTCCCAAGACTGGATTTTGGACTTTTTTATCACTTCAGCTGCGTATCTTCATTCCTCAGCGTATCGCGAATGTAAAGAAGGTTCAACTTTAATTTGAAACCAGACCTTGTAAACTACTTTCCTTGCTAGGATAGCATTTTTCACCTCCTGTTTCTACGAAGTGGTTACTTTTTTGCCGTAATTCGCCACCACGACTTCTTTCTGTCCACATACCCTAGCAGCAGATGAAGCTACACCTGCTTTGAACAACGGCCACTCCTCTATATCCGTTGCGGTACATTGTGGGAGCTCTCGAAACAAAGACGATACGCTGTCTGCGAAGTTCTTTCTTGCATCCTTGTCCACCAGGGCCTCCCACTTGTCTTGCACGTTAGTGAAAGCAGTGTTTGTTTTACCAGGCGTAACTTCCAGACAACCAAGAGTTGATCTGTCGATACTCCTGCAGCTTTCTGACACGAACTTTCAACACCACATGGAACAAGTCAGCGGAAACGATACAGAAATCTATGAGTGACCGTTGACCCAACGAATTTCTGTACCACGGTGTACTTGTGTATTTCTCTGTTGGAAAAAAGTGCTCATGGTGCACAGTACAGGAGACTCCCGTTGTAATTTAGGTTATCATCACCATGTTTACCAATCACGCCCTTCCACACCTGAGCGTCGTTTCCAACGTGTGCATTGAGGTCTCCTGAAACGATTTCTTGTAAGTGCGTTACTAGTTTCCTCCACGAATTCCGGGTATAGTGGACTTGAGTTTGGGTTGTATACCTACATCAAACATGGGACCGGTCTTTAACCTCAACATGCACACTCTTCCTTCCAGTGGGATCCATTCATCGACACAGCCTGCAAGCTGAGAACTAACGAGAAGGCCTGGGCAGAACGTGTTAATCTCAACGCCTGAGTAGAAGAGCTTGCATGCATCATCCAGCTCAACAGTGATAGAAAATGGCGCTTAGTCCATGAGATGCCATGAACGAACATCTGGGGAACATCGTTTGACCTCCACAACTAGTTCGTGTTCTTTCCGTATGAGCGATATAATGTTCTATTTTCCAATTACTATCTTATGGCCAGATTGCAATCTACGCGTGGCTCTTAACCCAGAGTAGAAACACTCTGTACCATCTCCATTCACCTCCCCAATGCGTAGCGGGCGCAACATCCGGAGCCTCCATTTGCGGATAGCTCATGGGAAAGACTCGTGAGTTGTTTGAACTTGGTCACGCGCTCGATGACGTATGCGTACGCTTTTGATTGTTTTTGCGCATTTCACGGTAGCAACCGCCCAAAATATACCGTTGTGCAAACCGGTCGCACCATTTCCGCCAGGGAGTGCGACGTTGCTGCGGGCACGTTTGTGTAGGAGAGGCCTTGCATTAAGTCTCTACTTCATACGCAGATATGCAACAATCAATACACCTGAAAAGAAGAGGCAATGGTTTAACCTTTCACTTTCCTTTTCTTGACTGCACAGGGCGGACGATGCGTCGGTCCCTCCTGTCTCATAACCCCTTCATCAGAACTTATTTACACGTCATCCATTGATTACAAACTCTTTACAATTCCTGGACTCAACCTTTCCAAATCGGACACAAACCCAACTTCACAAGTCACGCCACACGGTTGCACGCCACGTCCAAGCACAGAGTGCCGCGCCTCCTAGAAGATAGTCTGCATGCCATAGACGTTCTTAACGTTATTGCTCAATTTACCACCAGAGCAGAATTTTTGTTACGAAATTTTATGATTCTGAGACTCGGCGTTTTTAAATACTCAGGGCCAAAAAATTTGGGGATGCCAAACGTTTCGATTTAAGGCTAGCAACACTATTTTGTTTGGGTTACCGCCTTTCAAAGCACACAATGACTAGATATTCTAAAAGTTTTGGGGGAGCCATGGCCCCCTGGGCACCCCTGACTGCGCCTATGTACCTCTATAGTGCGAATGCAACCCGACACGTTACGTCACACAGCCGCAGGTTACGTCCAAGCGCTAAGAACGCCGCTCCTCAAAAGATATTTTGTATATAAGAAACATTCCTCATGATTTTCCACTTTATTCTCATATTATGCGATCCTCAGTGAAGGTTTCTAATCTGCCCTGGAGGTCAAAATTCATAGAGTACAGTATTTGTAAAACGTACGTTGCTTAAAACAGAGGCCTTTTTGGAAGAATGTCCGCTGGCTGAGGGAATTGCAATAGACTTGACATCTCTGTGAACAGGAAGTTGAACTTTTACGCATGGGTTATGTCAGTGATGGTAATCCTTAGACATGAACGTTTTCAGCTCTACAGACAGAAATCCTTTAGATTTTTTCTTGATTTTCTGAAAAGGTGTTGGTGCAATAACGCGACGACGCTACCCAAAAGATTTTTAGCAGAAATTTTCGGTGACGTACACATTATTGGATTCTATTTTCTGACTGGCAGAAAAATATAAGAAAATGGCCTGCTTTGTGGATTGGTTGTTTAAAGTGTCACACTGTACAGTAAATGCCCTAATAATTGTGCGATAGAGAGGATGCTTTGAAAATGGTGGTCACAAACGAGGGTAAAAATACCAAACCTGTGCACTCGTCACAGTAAAATTTTGACTGTAAAACATAGCTTTTTTCTGCATGCAAACATGACACTCAGCTCAGAGCTGTAATGCTTCGTGCCGCATTGTTTCTATCAAAAACTTATAAAACGGGTTTCCTAATCTTTGGTCTTTATTTTGATCAACGCCACGATCTATTTTGTTTGTACAGAAGTTTGTCAAAGGCTTCAAAGAACGTTTAGTCAGAGAGGTACAAAATATCGGTTGCTTGAGAGGATAGGATGAAAAATACGAATACGCTTTGAAATGAAAAGTGGCGGTATCTTTAATATTTTTCATTTTTTTGAGGAGCTTTAGTTTTCAGTAAACATGCATATATGTTTAGGTAGTGTTAATTCTAGGCGGCGTCAACTTTGAAATTAACGAATTTGGTGGAGACATAGCAGACTCGAGGCAAATACTCTTGGAGTTGGACCGGATACCAAGCCACAAAATTGTGATTTTATTATACTCTGCTCCTGCGAAGCTAAAGAAAAGGCACGGACGTGTCTGGGAAAACCAGGTTGTGTGGGACCCCTGAATGTAGCAACCTTAAAGTCTGGGGTTAATTTTTAGCGAGAGTTTAACCAAGGCCTCTCTCTGAGAGGCCTTGGTTTAACGGCGTTATGCGAAAAAATGTGCTATGGGAACTGTCGATCAACGTGGTGTCGCCATTATTCGCCGACAATCTAATTGCCTGTTTAAATTTAGCCGAGCGGAACGGCTAACGCTTCTAGATGTGACGTAGATAAGTTTCAACTCCAATACATGACCGGCGTGTACGCCAGCTCGTCACTGTGTTTGGGTGCGACAGGGCGCTGGTGGTGTGAAAGTGCCTGTCTAGGAGGTTGACACGTCGGTTGTTTTGACTGGAAAGGTGTGTGTGTAGCAGTCCCCTTATGTATTGCTGCTTTATTTTATGCAAAGCGTTGCCCTTTTGCATTAATCGTAAAGGTTTCTATGGTACTGGTGCAAACTTGTCTTAGCGTGTCGCGTACAAAGTTGCGGTTTGACCATTCTTGACACTGTTGCTGGGAGTGTGCTGAAGTGCTAGCGCCTGCAGATGCAGGTACGACGCATGGTGCTTGCCGGAGGTGCCGATCGTTGTCAGGACGAAAAGCAATTACTTCAAAAGGCTTTTTATCGCTCAAGCCGCAGCTTCGTATCGGCAAGTGGCAAAACGAAATTTCGAACTGCACGTTGCTAACATCAGTGAAAGCGAAGGTGTTGAAGAAAGTCATGTTTCTCACAAGTCAAAAGGGAGAAAATGCTTATTTGTGGCGTCACGGCTCATCGGTCGCATAGCGCAGGAAAAGGATTGTTTCATTCTTCGTAAGATCGACGTCAGGAGTTGGCCAAGCGCAAATAGTAAAACTCAGCTGGTGACAGAAAAAGCTTGTTGGTGAGATAAATTTGCTTTTGTACATACTTTGCTAGGCCTACATCGATAGCCTAGAACAATACGTGCTACAGGTTTGTAAGTTTATATCCCTGTGGCACAAACGTAGTTAAATAGTTCAGTAGCTATCAGCTTTTGTGTTTATTTCTGTGCCTGGTCTGTGTGAGTACTAAACTACAGAGAAAGACGGATATAGTGCAACTTCCGATGATTTCTAATTTCGCATAAGGAGTGGATTTTTTAAATGCATGTTCTAAAGTAATTCTGAACAACTATGTTCGTTAAAAATCTAAAATATTTGTGAAGCATGTGTATACTATTATTGGTACAAAAATAGCTTTTAACCTGAAACAAACGACACAACGGCACAGACAAAATTGAATTTGTTATTTGTCTGTAACTTCAGCTCCGTCGCTTGGGCTACTGTTCTGATAAGAGTTGGGTCAAGAGGTTCCGTCCACTTCACAACGTGCAAACAACTTTCTAGGATGGGGTAGCTCGTAGCATCACATGTTGCAAGAGCGTGCATAAATTCGATATTCTGTAACAGCAATATCATCATTCACTTTAGTTTTAAGCTCCTCTGACCAGAAAGGTCATATGAGAAAATGGGTTTTAGAAAGTACTATTTTATTTTGTTTTGAGGTGTAAGTTGGCTGCAGCGTGACTTGTTACAGCATTTCATACGCGATTCAGATCGCTACAGGTGATTCCCCACAGCTGTTGGTCGTGTGGTTTTGTTTGCTGTAAAAAACGCGGCACGAAGCATCACTGCCCTGAGTGTCATAATGCTGTGTTATGGTAAATACCAATCTTTGTCGCTGGCGGGGATTCTCGGAAGATTAACTTGTCACGTAATAACAAACACTTTATCACGATGCGTCAAGCTGTCCAGCACGAGCCTTGGCCTGTTGTTGGTGACGCGTTCTTATGCCAACAAGAGAATGTGCAAGTCAATGTAAAAATTTACTGGCTTGGTCTTTCAGATTGTCGTTGTGTGGCATGTAACGTACCATCCACGACACTTATGAAAAACGTAAAAAGCATCCCTCTGAGGGTAAAGCGCTTTTAGTTTTTGCGAAAACAACATTGACTTGCTTTTCACAGTTAACCACTTTTCTTTAGTCGCTTACTAGTTGCCAAGTGCTGAGAGGGTCATTTCGTTCTGAGTCTGCTTGATTTAATGAATACACCAACACGTACAGCTTTGCTAATTTGAGGTACGGTACTGCCGAGACGTTGGTTTTATATCGTTCTTTTTTCAGGAAAAAAGCAGATATGGGCTGTAAGATCTGATTACGCAAGCACTGTTATTGAAATGATTGCGTCGTGTGAGTGGCTGACATCAGCAAATTACATTTAGGTACGAAGCAACCATTTCTCCCAATCAAATCTACGATGGTTAAAGGACATTNTATATACTATCCCAGCTCCACTGCACAANGCGTGATTTAGGTCAGCTACCACTGTTCACACNAAGTTGGAAACAATATAAAAGCATGAGACACTAACAAAGTGACTACTGAACCCGTGCAGAGCGATCGGGTACGATAAATGAAGTCGGATACAGACAGATGTATGCATGTTTGAGTGGTACACAAAATGAACAAAAGCTTGTTAATTACTGAATTTTTGACATGCTGTGTTACAGCATACCTAACAGGACTGTTTTTCTGTTGTTTTTTTAATGTTTTTTATTTATTTTACTTTTTGATTGAACTTTTGAAACATATTTGCATGTCAGACTCGAATTAGTGTGACTGTATGAGCTTGCATGTTTCTTGTTTTATTTCTCATATCAACATTGCAATGTGAGTTTTAAGCAGCGCCAGTCAGAAGCACGGTTGAGAAGATGGTCTATATTTCGGATTGCTCTTTGCGTCCATTTCACACTGTGCAATCTATACGTATGTCTTGGTCTGAAACCCTATGTTGGACATTTTGATACGATAGTGACTCCCAGTTCACTAGGCGTTTTGAGCCAAACGAAATGCGGGGAGTGTTTGATCGCAGCGTGGTTCAACGCACCAGGCTCTCAACGCGACAAAAACACATGAACGAGAGATCGTGAAGTAAGTTTACCTCTTGCTAAGCTGGGTGTTAGGAAACAACTGCAAGAAATGCAGCAGAGAGTAACGTTCGGAATGTGCTTGATATTCAGAAGTCGCAGAACTTCTTGTGTTGAACAAGATGCATTTTAATTGTGTTTTAGAGTGTTCTAGCTAGGCAATGCAAACCAAGTCAAAAGAGTGCTGCATCCTGAACTTTGTTCAAAATGAAACGTTTCGCGTGAGCAACACTTGACAACTATCAGCGAAAGANNAAAAAAAAACGTTATCACCTATTTCTAAAAAGGAGGGAACCAATTGCAAATGAGAGATGACCCCACGATTACGCACTGGTGACNACTCGCGTTCATGTCTNATACTAATGCAGTTCAGGTGTCTACGGTTGCATCAGTGGTAGTTGAAACCGCTGTTTTTCTTTCTAAATTATGTTTACTTCGTCCGACGACTTTTCGTAAGAGCTCTGTCTCAGTAATAAGCTGTAGTTTGACCTAGCCCCAAATATACGACTGTTGTGACGAATAAATGCGTCAAAGTGGAAGGTTAGAGAAAATACGAAGGATAGGGTGAAAAATCCACACAAAAGTAGGTATATGTCCTTTAAACCTTTCTTTGGCTAAAAAGCACCTGTTTCTCTTCGCGTGTCATTCGCCGGCGTTATGAGAAAAACCTAAATCATCATAAAGCCAAAGCACATTAACCCCTGCCATAGAACGATTGAAAGACCAGAGATGTGTGTTCCTTTTTAAGTTGTTCAGTGGAACATAAACTGGACGGAAATATGTTTGCAGGGCAGCTTGCTTGTGGGTGGTGGAGCGCTGTGGAAATTTCAATACGTCCTATTAACTTAAATGCACCGCCGGGAGCTGAAAGGCAAATGTTTTACTGTACTGTGCCAGCACGGGGTCATCTAACATGCTTCTGCGTTTGTTTCCTCTGACGGTGAAGTTGCATTTTTGCTGTAATTGCCAGGTATCAATAGCCTTTGTTGTTACTGTCATCATGCGGCATTCGTATTGCTGCCGTGGAAGCTGCTGCCGCTGTCTCAATATTCGTCGTCTCGAAGTTGAACCAAAACCAATAGTGGAGTGCAACTTTCACCGTAGCAGGCTTGTACGAATTGTCGCAGTGTTATTAGCTTCATTAGGCCTGTCCACTAATTTATGATTTTGAAACAACTGTTGTCATTTATCAAGTCCATATGTTTATTACTACTGTCCTAGCAGGCTAGGTTACATTCTAACGAGGCTGGAACTCTGCTTTCAAGCAAATAGCGCAACGATACGCTGCAAGCAAAGCACTGGCGTTAATTTTATACCGCACAGCAGTCCTATGGCCACAGTGTGTTCCGTACCATAAAATATATGTGAAACCAATCTAGTTGCTGGAAAAATCTGACATGATGTTGCAAAAGATAGTACGTTTCTAACAATGGCAGTTGACACATCTCTTAAACATAACAATTAATGTACGCATTTGCGTGAAATGCGGTATATATGCGAAGTTTGATGCTTAGTGCAGGACTTTTCGAATGTAGCTTTCCAGGTTGACCGTTGGTTGGTAGGTTCCTTGCATGGCTGTGCCGCGATATTTTCGAATCGTCGAAGATGATTAGTGCAGTGCAAATGCTTTTATTGCTAAGTTAAAAAATCAGAAGCAGTTTAGCAAGTGAGGCGCGGTGCCGTGTGGCGAGCAGCCACATATTGTTTTCATCGAAACAGTACGAAGAGTATCTTTGGCGAAATGTTCAAAAGCCTGCTAGAAGTGGCTGCTGCTACAAAAATGAAATAGAGGTTGTGACACACGCAGTAGGCTATCTAGTCCCGTGTTGTGGACGAAAGCAAGCATTAAAAATACCTGCTTTGTGTAAGTACGTTGTACTGTACAGTGATATTGTACGTTCAACTGTTTCGTTGACTCGGACTTCGCTTTCAAAAATGGATCTGATGGAGGTCAGCTTTGGTTTGGAGCAAGCCTCCAAACAACTAAATAGATTGCAAATAAACCCAGCAAGTCAATATGAAAAGAAGGCGTATGCGTTGCATAACAAAACACGATAAAGCAGGAATTAGACATAATTTGCAGTTGCGTCCGTTGTTGTAAGAGATAATACAACGGCTGAAACACTTTTTGGTGCAGAAGTTGTACAACTGCGCGTGCACGAAGCGCTGTTGCCTCTGACGACGTGTTGCCAACCACTAAAATCCTTAGCTAAAACAACACATAGGTCGTCTCTTCGCTTCCACCTATTCGCTTTCTTTTATCTTCTCAGCGGGGCCGATTGCGTGGCAGCCACCACGGCCATCTTACTTGAATAGCGGGTCAAGTTTCATCAGACGCCGTTGCTTTTTTGTAGGAAACGACTACACAAAATGCGCGTGCGCAGTCTCCAGTGCCTTTTGTACTACACAAGAGTTGAAGTAAACTTGCGGAGTGGATATACGCCGGTTGATCGGTTAAATACAGGTAAAGAAAGACTGACTCAAAAATGGTTGTTGGTGCGCTAAGGGAAATCCGGTATGGTTCAGTTGGCTTGTCCCTGTAGTAGAGCATTAAATTGATTTTGGTTATTGGTAGTCAGACAAACTTTCACAACTTCATGCAGTTGCAGCTCTTAATTTTCGTGCCTTGTCTGCTGCTACTGCACTGTCTATTTCGACNCAACACGCAGGAACTGGTGTAAGCAGTGGCCGCATTATCGTCGATTTGTTTGATTCCTATGTGCAATGGACCTAAACGACAGAGAAGTAATGAATTTTTAATGCATGAAAAAAGCAAATAAAACAGTAAAAAATGTATCTGCCACTAGTGTATTGGCATATTGCCTTGGTTAAGCCTTCAACATGTCTTGAGTCTGCAACGAACAGACTAAATATTAATCAAAGGTGTTTTGCGGCTTTCTAAAGTATTTTCAGCTCAGGGTATATGGTACAGCAAATTTTGCCGCATATACTTGAAGGAACCACATTTCTGGTTTCCTGTAGTTAGTTCTGAAAACGTCACTATAGGAACCTGCCTGTGTCAGCAAAAAAATTCCATTCACAACATGCTTTTTATCATTTCTACCTATTACTTCAAATGTAACCAATACAAATTTTAGGCAAGGTTTAATGGTTTAATGAAAAGGAAGGATACATTAAAGTCCTTTTGTGGTTAATCGCGTAGTGCCAGACATAGACAATAGCTTACTTAGTTATTTAANCGTTGCATTCAAATCCTAACAGGTAATTCTTTAAATTTGGTGGAAAAAGCTCAAATATAATTGTCCACACGGTATGCGGGGTTCTACAAATTCTTTGGTTTGTGCCATGTACTTAGGTGAAGGCTAAACGTTTTCTCTATTTGTTTATCTCAGGAGAATGGTGAATACTAGCATGGTTAGTGGCAGTGCGCAATACGTACGAAACCATTCATGCACTGAGCAGCAGAGGTGAGAGGAGGGGCACAAACTTGCAAGCAATGTTTGGAGAGAGGAAGAACTAAAATAGCGCCAGCGGCTGCAGCGCTATCGTCATCAAAATCATAGCAAAGAGGAGTCGGAGGAGAGGCCTCCACCTTAGCGGTGTGAAAAATATCAAGATCAGAAAAGTCTCGATGAACTTTTAGTTTTAAAGCAGAAAAGGATGCAGAGAAGGGCGATTGAGCTTTTTGTCACAAGCGCCCGATACGAAAATTTTATTAAGAAGGTTGAGGCACTCAGGGTGGCACCAGCCAGAAAGAGACGAATCAAATGTTAACTGAACTTTTTCGGCTCTTTGAAAAAAACGGTGGTGATCAAACGAAACGTGTGGTGGTAACTCTTTTCACGGGGTTTCTTTTATCCGAAGAAATCGTTTATCATTTTACGCTCTTCACTCATTTTTATTCATAAAAAGTCATCTCAAATTTTTTTTATTTGTACGCAATGAGCTTCCCTCTTTTTTTCTGAAGTCAACGGCTGAGCTCCACAAAGGCAATATAATTTTTGTTTGGGCAATGGTTTTCCCCTACAAATGCCTCCCTGTGCGTTTGTGGGTTATCACTACGGCAACCAAAAGTCAATAAAGTCAAAATTTTTCTGCCGTTTTGAAAGTTCATCAAACATCCACGAAACAAATTTCACGCTCATACCATGAGGGAATCCCAAATTATTAGGTCAAAAAAAGTCAAAATTTATCATTAGGTCAAAATTTATCGTTAGGTCAAAGTTTTCTTGCAGCGGAATTTTTTTCTCTTCATCGATACTTTCTTGAAACTACAACAACAGATATTGATATGCCTTTGCAATTTTAGTTGCAATTATGTAATAGTAGTGGGTTTGTTGCGACTTCTGGCGTAATAATGCTGTTTTCCCACTACTGGACGTTTGAATAGTATGCAGGATAGGCATGGTAAGTCAAGAAACGTAGTCTTACAGTACTTGGTTCGGTAAATGCTCAATCCACTATGCATATAACGTTTCAACTTTATGATGTTCTCAGGTTTGACTCTAGTGTACTTACTTATGTACTTATCAATATATCATCCCCAAAGTTAAACAACCAAATATTTTAAAATTTCGAAGCATAGAGTGCATGAATATGCTTCTGGGTTAACCTCAACACCTAAGGCTGAATTATTTTGCAGGTGCAAACGCAGAAAATTTTAGGTCAAAGTCAAAATTTTAAGTTTTTTGGTCAAAAAATTGGTTGCCCTAGTTATCACCATGCAGGTCAGTGTTTTGCGGATATTGAAATTTGAAAATCCGATCTGGTCCGAAAAATTTCAGCAATGTCCAAACTCGACTTGGATCCGAAAATACTGCAAAAAGCGTAATCCGATCATGATCAGATACCAGTATCATACCAGAATCCAGCCACAATAACAACTTTTTGCCATGGATGTTGAATTTAGTAGTTGCCTACAGGGATCACTGGTTTATATTTTGATGACACAGACCAACCCTTACCCGCCAAAACCTACCCATAACTCAATCTTCACACGTAACCCCACAGTTTGGACCGAATTCAGCCCTACCCATAAAGACTCATCTCAAATAAAGAGTACCCCACCAGCATTAAATATCACAAAAAGACACATACATCGACAATTGGCAACTTTCCGTTTGTTTACAAGAAGTACACAAGTTTGGTTAAATATAACGTTATGTAAATGTTTACACCAATAATATTGCCCTG
>JGI24021J15306_10001041_pt1 | contig 25343 bp, 19 predicted proteins | sample Ectturendosymbi1_FD_15306 | JGI IMG/M metagenome (IMG submission 15306) | reverse complement strand
TGAAGATGTGTAACACACGAAACTAGTTTCCTTACGCAATTAATTGCGATCGATTCGCTTGGTGTGGGTCACTGTTGTGGCTTTACATATATTGCTGATTCACTACTAATTTCACATTTGCTGCTGTCGTCTGGAATAACATCGCTTGGCATTTCATGCCATTGCGATGTAATCATCACATTTCAACGTAAACAACACAACAAGCTCTAGCTTTGCAGCCAGTTGTTTGAGGAATCTCCTGCCTGGTCCTTACATCTTCTTGCAATGATTCAAGCTTGTACCCTTCATTTAGCAATTTTAGCAAAGTTACAGCAGTGACCCACTCCAAGCGAATCAATCGCAATTTATTTGCAGAAGGAAATCGCAATTTACATATCCTTGTGCAAATAAATTGCCATTTTAGCAGTGTGGGTCACTGCTGTGACTTTGTTACGATTTCAACGTAAAGTCCCTGCATTTATTGCTTGGAGTTTTAGACGTTGGGTTTCCTGTGCGTAAATGTTAAGAAGTGCGACTTGCACTTGTTCAAACGTGCTAAGCAGTCACTGTTTGAAGCAATTCAAACAGTGATTGCTCTAAACAAAAATTTATTATTGGTTGCTCAGATACACTTCTCGCATTTTGTTTTGCTCAGAAGTACGACTTATTCAGTGCTTATGGCCAAAGTTGCAGTTTTGCGCAGCCTGTTGCTCAGACAGCAAGGTAGGGTTTTCAGAGCAGATCAGCTAAGTGGGGCTTTCCTCTCATTAATTTTGTTCGAATTTCTAGAGAAAATGCCATACCAAACATGCTTTAAAACACACCAAATCCATGCTAGTTTTCAAACCTTTTCTCGGTTAGGACCCCCCCAGACTATATTCTAGTCCGGGGCTCCGCAAATAGTGGGTCGAGACCTTCCACTCTGGGTCGCGAAATAATTTAAATTTGCCATTCGCATTAGTCAGAATAAATGCAATCACTTACTGTTTTATGTTCTAAGTTTCATACAATTTTGTGCAAGAAATTTGCAACTGTCAATAGTAATCATAAAAATCATATTTATCTATCATAAATTATTTTCCACAAAATTATAATCTCACGAAATGTTTGGGTCGCGAGAATTTAGAACAATTTTTTAGGGCTGCGCCAAAAAGCTTTGCGGACCCTTACTGGTCTAGTGTATCGAGTTACAATGGGCTTTCGCCGCTAACCGGTCAAGAAACACCCGGATCAACAGGAACCTGAGCAACACCTAAAAATCCTGGATCCGCATATAATACAAGGGTTTGTTGAAGGCAAGGCAGGATTATGTTGGTTGGTCTCATGCTGAACCATAAAAAGATGATCTAAATGACATAAATTGCGACTTGCGAGATCAGCCAAGGTTTTGCAAGAGTGCAGGTCTTGTTTCCAACTAAGACACCAAGTATTTTAGGTTGCCAAACTGCAGTAAAGCAAACCTCCTGTGACCACTGAGGTTGTTATCACTATGTATCGCGTTGCTTCCATTGTTTCACCTTAGGCGGTTATTTCTGAAAGCGATATCACCTTTTCAGTCGGTTTCATGCGACTCTGTTCGCAGTAAATGTCTACTGTTGTGGTCTTCGTTGCTTTTCTGTGTAGCATTCTAATCTGGGAACGCCACTTTCATTTGTTGGTCACAGGCAACACTTCTTATATAACGTCGTAGGTAGAAAAGTTTCTTGCAAGCAAAAGCGTAGAGTAGCAGTTGTCGTCTCTGATCTATCTTAGTCCAAACTGAGCTCTGTACCAGACCAGCAGCGGTTTTACTCTATTTTCCAGGATCGAAAACCTTTCTCTTAGCAGCAAGTTGCTCCGGTGTCTCTTTCTGATATGAATGTGCCGTTTCGCTATAAGTGCTAATATGCTTGCGCGCACAAGTATGAAAACCCTTGAGGTGATGCTACTGGCAATGGAACGTTGAGTGCGATGACGTCATTTTCGATGGTGGCATATGCGTCTCCAGCTTGTTGTTTCATCTGTGTCGCTACAAAGCATCGGCTGCACGACTGAGCCGTTGTCGTTGAAATGACAACTTATATCATTGGTGATTTTAACGCCTGCAACCAACTTGCGCAGTGACAAGGTAAAACACTTTTTGGGAATATTTTAGTGATTTTATTTACTTTTTCACCAACTCAAATCAATTAATAAAAATCGTTTTTTTTTCTTTCAAAGAAAACCTAAAACGGAAATCGTTTTTCGAGAATTAATTGTAATCATGTCCTTGCTCAAGCAACCACGGCCAGTTTAGGCAAACCGTTTTCAACTTATTTTAGAAGCTGATATTTATGCGCTCCGACGAGCAGCCCTATCGAAGTCTGTGGAAGTTTAGTATTTTTGCAATAGGGAGGGAATCGACCTATATTTACCAGCCGTGCGAAAATAAACACTATTCTTAAAAAGGAAACTGAAAAAAGCAAGATAAATTTGAAGCACAAAGCGAACAAGTAATGATCGAAAGTAGGATCTGTAACTGACATCATGTTTCACGAGTTTCAAACGTGTTTTCTAAAATACCATTCAGGAAATTAAATCAAAGCACTTTATGTGTTTCCTTTATTAACGGTTGTCTATAACTGACTAAAAAACTCGGTAAGTTGCAGCATAGTTCTCGCAAAATCTTTCTTGAGAGTTAAATACCTGACATCAAACACCAAAATGAATGTCACCAAAATTTTGAAATTTTGTGGGAATCTAATTTATTTCGGTTTTTATTACCTGGTATAGATTTCCAAACTTTACTCTGTGTTGGGATTAGTTGAAAATGTTTTTCAAAAAGGTGAAGTGTAACCAAAGGAAGAATCGACTAAATTTTAAACAGAATCGTTATGCCATTGAAAAGCGAATGTTTGCGCAAAAGCAGAGTGTAGCCCAAGGATAGACAAACATTTTGATTCAAAGTCCTCGTTGAGTTTTAAAATTTGACAGAGAGCTAAGCCAGATGAAAATGGATGGATTGTTTGGGTAAACTAATGAAAATGACATGTGAAATATGAATTTTTTTTATGATTGCACAAACTCAGCAGGACGGATTAAAGATCTCAATGAGGCGTATGTAGCAACAGGATGCAGTATGCTGATGCCTGGTCTAGACGCGCGGAACCGTGGTTGTGAGTGTTGAGCTCAAAATTGCAGCAACGCCCTCCAATTGGTGGAAGCGGTGGAGATCAGTGACAAGAGAAGTTAAGTGCCCCTCTCAAATTGCCCGGCGACAAGAGAGATCAAGTAATCACATACGCACGAGTGTTGTTACTAGCCCTGCCCTTGCTGGCCAGCCACATGATATTAGGCAATTCTTTGGCGATTAAATTTGATTTTTAGCGCAACATACAAGCACAGCATGTCACAACTGATAAACACTTATCTTTAGTGATATTGATTTCATTCGAGACTCAACAAAATTAGTTTAGAAAAGTTGTTGGCACTGTTGCGCTTTCTGGGTATATTCCAATTAATACCACATGCCTCCCGAAACAAGCACTACAAGCTACTGGTCAACGTACAGATGCAATGTGCATTCAAAGCGCTGATGAAGGTCTGCTCCGGTTGATCGAAACCTCGGCGGAGGCTAATGCCTCACCCTTTTAATTCACCCTCTGTGCCCAATCAAAAATATCGGGTTCATTCATGATAGATTGTTCAAAATTATTTTCATGTCGTTTTAGTTTCCACAGCATATTTGCAAATTTACCTGTTGAAAAACGGAAAGGAAGAGAAGGCTAAACAATATCCAGATTGGAGACGTCCGCATAAACAAAGTGAAAATTTGAGGAGCGAGTTTTAATGTGCAAGAACCACCAAACTCACACTTCGATCATCAGGTTGACTAAAATATGCCAGTGGATTGGAAATCGAACATTAAGACATTCGCGTTTTCTTTGTACTTCAAAACTTTTTTTTGTTCTTATCAACATGCAATAAATAGCCTTTTCGCCCTTACCTTTTGCTTGTCTTATCATTCTGTTATTTCGTGGTTCCAAGCCACAGAAATGCAATAAACCTACGCACAATCTTCAACAGATCCCGTTGCTCTGTGCCACAAGAAACTGTTGAATGTTATTGTACAAAAGCAGCTGGATTCCATCAAGTGTTTTTTAGCATGAAGTAACTTCGATATCTACAGTAATCACTATAAGTTGCACTCTTCGTGCATCTATACACAAACAGATAAGGAAGCTAAGCTACGAAATGTAGATTTCATTGCCTAAGAAAAGTACAAGTCCTACAATTACCTTTGTGCCATGAATTACAACTTCGAGATTGCGGACAATAAACGAACCAGTTCAAGGCCTTTGTTTCATCGTGCGAAGAGGTATGCAGCGTATCAAATGTCCATATTTATGCCATTTACCTCCGATACAAACTACCGCAATCTTGTCATGTTTCAAAGATCTTGCATTCGTGTTGAGGGGTTGATTAAGACGACGTCGTCAACTGTATCTTGTTGTGCATTTCGACATAGACATGATGGGTTTTCTTTCACTGACCAGCGACTGAGTGTGTGGTTGTCTTATGAATGTTTATGTCTTACGTCACTGAGCGAATGTCGGTTATGGATTTCCATTCAATGTTTTTCTTCAGAAAGAAGTAACGAAAACATCACTGACGGAACGTGAACGAATAAATTCCATTAATACCAGTCTGTTTGTAGCTAATAACTAATGCGTTTCTTAACACTTCAGGGCTACACGTTTGACTTTACTCTCTTGGTCCACATGCATGCTCGAGACACACTGTTATTGCAAGTGGACTTCATAACTACAAGTACAAAAGCAGTAGCAATTTACAGATTGTTTTTTGCCCATAACCGGGTGAAATCAGTTGCGAAATTTTATCGCAAGCAGGAATATATTTAAGAAAGAACCAAGTTAGACTTGAAAAGAATCCAGGGGAAATTGGCTGCGCAAAGTTTTAGGAAAAAACGTGTCCGTTCATACGACACTGTGTCTGTGACTAAGAATATTGCTCTCAAAAGTAGGTCACGGCCCTCTGATATGTGCAAGCCACAAAGTGCAGAGATGGTATGCTCATCTCAATTGCAATGATTCAGGTTAGTCTTGCACTTATCAGCGAGCGACATCGTATGTAGCTGTTCGGAGGGGGATCAAATTTATTCGCGGTTTAAAAAACAACTTAACTGGGCAAATTATGGACGAAAAACAACACGTTGTTCAAGTGAATTGCTGTCGAACAACAACAAATTTAGGAAGGTAATGGATTAAACAAAGAGGCCAAACTGGGGGCCGAGGGCCAAATAAGATCCCCCATGCCCGTTTTGTGGCCCACGACATGTCAGCTTCGTGCTTAACTTAGGTCTGACAGAGTAACCTTTATTATTGCAGTATGTCATGGCAGAGTTGCGTTCAAGGGTACACTCGGGTGGGAACGGCGTTCCTGCACCTTTTTCATGTCTTCCTTTGTAATGTAATGAAAGTGAGTAAATTTTGATTAAAAATGATTTTGAAATGTCTTTGAAAGTGACTAGTTTTTGGATGCGTTCCCACACTTCATTTTTTAGCAATACATCCCTGGTCACGTTTATTGTTTATGGTCACAACGCGACATTAAGAGTTAATAATTGGCCTAAACCAAAGGTAACAACTTCTTCAGTTTAAAGCCATGACTTCGTGTAGATTACATAAAGATACGAAAAATTTCTAACACATTCGAAGAAAGATTTTCTGATTTCAGTGATCTGGAAATTAATTTTGCTACTTTCAGTAACTCTTTTGCTGTCATTGTTGAAGATGTGCCACAAAAATATCGAATAGAATTTACTGAGTTGCAATGCAACAGCTTCGTAAAGCTAAACTAAAAAATGTTGACATCAAAACGTTTTATCAACGCGTTAAACCAACCGATGCTAGCATTAAAAAAATTGCATCGAAGACCGTGTCAATGTTCGCTGGAAGGCTACTTATGTCTGCGGAATACTGCGCTCTTTGATGAACAATTAGTCTCGGCTCGATCTCAATTGACGGATGTGGATCCTGACTCATTGCAAACGTTGCGACTCTCATTTGGCGGATCCTCATCTCAACTCAACGTTGAAGTTGCGACTTTCAATTGACGGATGCCCATCGCAGCACAACGTTAACGTTGCGCTTGCAACTGCCAAAGAATGTCAAGGTTCTGCGAATCGCAGTACTATGAATAAATAGCAAAATATCCATTTTACACTATCATTATACGCAAAATTATCTGGACCGCGTAAAATACAAGCAGGGCTTGCAAGAGAAATCTTTTTAGGCGGAAGAAAACCAATTTGGGGCCCCTAAGACTTGCAAAATTATTATGAAATAAATTAAAATGGGGTCTAATTAATGTGCATCAAACTTCAACAAGCAGTTATCGTTTACTGATCATAATAAACATTATGTTAAAACATACCGGTATTCAAGTACTGTAAAATATTACCATTTTTTAGACATGAGTTTCAAATGTTCATGGTAAAATCTTATCAAGAAAGTGACGAGAAAAAATCATTTAACTATTATATTAGCGCTTTTCTGGCTTTCATAGTCGAAAATTTCTAATAACACTATCAAAATCAACTTGTTTGGCAACGCTAGACTCAATGCTTAATCTTGCTAGGTCAACAAGTCGAGTTTGTGACATAGTGGACCGCAAATAATTTTTTTACAAGTAAGCTTGCTGAAAGATCTTCCAGCAGATGCTACTTTTCAGCAGATGCTACCTAAGACAACGAATGCCAAATACTTGACTGTTTTTTAATCGCATCGCAAGCATAATTCTCATAATTTTCTGCACCAGTTAACCGGACAACGCTACCTCAGTTATCTTTTAGACACCAGTAACACAATGTAAATAGATTAGAAATATCTAACAAGACATATTATGCGGTCTCCTAAATGGTGTCACTTTCCTCCTGACTTCTCAACTGAACCTTAAATCATAGAAAAACTTTGCAGTCAAGTTGGCGATAGCAATACTGCCGAGGTTGCTCTCATGTGTTTCTACAAACTACACTGCATACCATACGAAGGCGAAAACTTCAGTGCATTACTTTTCACACAAGCGAAACTTCAATTCATTTTACCAGCTTGGTATTGCCGAACTGGTGGATATATTTTTTCAGCTATAAGACAATCGTTATTATCATAATAATTCTGACAACTTGGCGAGACTGTAACGTTATGCCGTAGTCTCAGAATGAATGGAGTCGATCTAGGTTGAATAAAACGCTGATAGTGAAATGAGACTGCAACCTCATGGAGTAACTGTATCCTTGGAATGAGCTTACTTGTTATGACAAGAATGAGGGACAGAAGGAAATATTTTGTCAACCGGCTATTGCTTCTATTTTAGGCTGGGAACCACAATAAAAAGCCACACGGGCCACAGGCCGGCGACCACTGCTTTAAATCATTCTGTCGAAATACTGTAAGTGGTTAGTTTCTCCTGCATGGTTTCAAAATCTTCAGATTTCTGGGTATGTCCGCTTATCCTAAATTCACCTTCCATTAGAGCAGGGGTTGTCAACCTATTTCACACCCAAGTCATAAAACAATCTACCCGAACCCCTAGAAGCTGACAAAATCTATGCGGAAGCAAAATCCACACTGAGTTTTCAATCGTCACGCATTTCCCTCCACTATAGGATATTAAAAATAGCAGTACATGAAAACTCAACTGCCATCCAAGTACCCCAGGAAATCTTCCCATGAACCCCTGGGGGTTCACAAACCCCAGGTTGAGAAGCACTGCATTAGAGTATGTTTCTGCTTGCAGCACAAGTTTAAACAATTAGCAAAACGCACAGCTCACCGCCGCGATGCACTATGGGCTCTTGCTTTGATCTTTTTGCAATGATTCAAATTTGCACATATTTCTTTTCAGGTAACTACTTTCCACATGTGAGATACACAAGGAATCCATCGCCAAATTTTTCATAGGAAATCGATTCCGTGAAACAATGCACACCGTCTGTCCTTAAGTTTAAAAGAGGAATCAGACGCTTGGCTATTATTTGAATAAAATTTTTATTCAAAACCAGGTTCTGATTGAATGGGAGCTGAATTTGCGTACCCAGCAATGCTAAATGAAATCCTTTCCCTGAAACTAAGATCTCTGTAGGTTCTTAGTGTCTGATTCATTTCTGGGAAAGGATTCCTTTCGATAGACAGTGTTATCTAACATGTGGTGGAGAGTACTTACTGTTTTCACCGTTTCCATAAATTGATGTGATTCCTGGTGATTTGGACAGGTTTATGAACTGAAAGCACTTCCTTTCGCATTGAAATTGAACAATTTTAAACAAACTTTTGTGAACAGCACACAGATCTGATGTCATCGGACAACATATCTGAAATCAGCTTTACGTTGCCTCAGGCCTCTCAAAGTTTTTCGTTTTGTTCACTTAAGCACACAGGTGACTCTCGTACCGAAATTCTTTGTTTGGTGATTAGTTCGGACCGAAACAGATCGGAAACGATAATTGCTTTTCTGCGTTTTTTCTGATGCAGGAAAAGTTTCTATCGACAAGAATTTTCTGCATGTCGTCGGATGATAAACAACAGGTCACAGATAAAATCAAACTTTCACCAATATTCGTTCTTCAACTGGGCGAACCAGTAGGTATCGTGTTATTCACACAGCGTGGAGGTCGGAAAGGGTTGCAGAGGCGACCAAGGTCCCCCCTGGATTTTGAAATTAAACATGTTCATTTTCACTTTTCTGTTGAAAAGTATCTTTCTGTTGGTTTGGAGTTTGTGAAATGAAACCTCACCAGTGTTGCCCCCCTGGAAAAATGCTTTAGGCCATCACCTGGAAAAGTCCACTTATGCCCCACCCTGGAAAAATCCTTCAGAATCTCATGTCTCTTAGAATTTGGGCTTTTGTGCGATACATATGTGTTAATCATATCATTCGACAAAGTCACTTTCTGAATTTTCGTTTGGCTTGCTTCGCCCAAAACCAGCTTTAAGTTAAACAACTTCACGGCGCATGCAGGCTTAAGAAGCGTTTCTCCGATGACATGAGTTTTTTTGCTTGGCAATCTACCTGTGCAACGCCTCTTCGAAGAACGCCTCCAACGCGCAAACCATGTGTAGGTGAGAGCATCCACCAGCAACGTATTTCTGCAGGCAAACATTTAAGAAAAAACCAAGTTAGATTTGGAGAGAATCCAGGGGAAATTGGCTGCGCAAAGTTTTAGGAAAAAACGTGTCCGGTCGTACGACACTGTAACTAAGGATATTTCTCTAAAAAGTAGGTCACGGCCCTTTGATTTGTGCAAGCCATAAAGTACCGCGATGATATGCTTATCTCAACTGCAACGATTCAGGTTGTTAATCTTGCACTCAACAGCGAGTGACATCGAAAGTAGCTGTTCGGAGGGGGATCGAATTCATTCGAAGTTCAAAAAGCAACTTAACTGGACACATTTATTAACGAAAAACAGCACGTTCTTCAAGCGAAGTGCTATCGAATAACAAATTTAGGAAGGTAGTTGATTAGACAAGGATGCCAAACTGGGGGGCCGAGGGGCAAATCGGATCCGCCATGCCCCGTTTTGTGGCCCACGATATGCCAGTTTTGTGCTTGCATTACGTCTGACAGATTAACCTTTATTATTGCAGTGTGTCATGGCAGAGTTGCGTTCAGAGGTACAGTCGCATGGGAACGGCGTTCCTGCACCTTTTTCATGTCTTCCTTTGTAATGTAATGAAAGTGAGTAAATTTTGATTAAAAGTGATTTTGAAATGCCTTTGAAAATGAATAGTTTTTGGATGCATTCCTACTCTTCATTTTTTAGCACTACACCCATGGTTCACGTTTACTGTTTATGGTCATAACGCGAGAGTATGAGTTAATATTTCGGCTAAAGCATGGTTTAACAACTTCTTCAGTTTAAAGCCATGACTTCGTGTAGATTCCGTAGAGACTCAAAAAATCTCTAACGCATTCGAAGAAAGATTTCCTGATTTCAAAGGTCTGGAATTGATTTTGCTACATTCAGTAACTCTTTTTCTGTCATTGCTGATGAGGTGCCACAAAAGTAAGAAATGGAACTTATTGAGTTACAATGCACCAGTGTGCTAAAAGCTAAATTAAAAAAATGATGACATCAATATGTTTCATCAATATATTAAACCAACCGATGCTAGCATTAAAAAAATTGCATCGAAGACCATGTCAATGTTCGCTGGAAGGCTGCTTGTGTCTGCGGAATACTGCGCTCTCAGATGTACAAGTGTCGACGTAATCTCAATTGACGGATGTGCATCTCAACTCAACGTTGAAGTTGCGCTTGTAACTGCCAAAGAATGTCAAGGTTCTGCGAATCGCAGTACTATGAAAAAATAGCAAAATATCGATTGTATTGTGTGATCATGTGCAAAATTGTCTACCCCGCGTAAAATGCAAGTGCTTAAATACGGCCCACGGCACGAAATATGTTCGACACCCCTGCTCTAAATGAGCACATTGTTTATTTGTATTTCCGGGAAAAAGCTGATTTAATATTGATTGCTGTGGCTAAAAAGCTTTTTCACGTGGATGGAAGTAACGTTTTTTGTTTTCGAAGTTCGGAGCCGGAAGGAAATTTAGATTCCGAAGCGTTTCGGTTTGGATTGTGACGTAACTAGCTCAGCTCTGCGCAGCCGCCAAATATGTTGGGATCATTCAACAAGGACATGGAAAATGATGAGCAACCGACATTTTTCTGTTAAATTTTTTCGCGAAAGAAATCACGTGGTTGTTTTTTTATTTGTTCAACGAATACGGGCGTTGCGTCATGGGCTGAATGTGTCCTTCATCGAATCAGATTGGGCGAACGGGACGACAACTTCGTCGAATCAGATCGGGCGAACAGGACAAACACACATCGAACAGTTTACAAACGTGTGTAGCGACAACAAAAGTATCGCAGAAAAGAATTAGGATTATGTAGATCCATGATAGGCATCAAAATAACGTAGTACAGATATGCCTATCACATATGTAACATTTGATACGCGACTGAAGCAATTACAAAGATCTACGATTTAAGAAAAGCTATTGTAATTTTTTGCAGTTGGATTTAGTTTCAACAGCGGATGATCAAGCAACAATAGACACAAAAGAGGTGGATGATCACAAATTGTGCTTTGCATGGAGTGGTCTAGATATTCTCTCAGTAGGCTAAAGCATCTCTTAAAGATTGAATTGAGTTTCCGGATCAACAGCAAGTATTCTTAAGTTTCAACAGGATAACATAAACATTAGCTGTTAGTATGTTTATTTAGATTTCGGGTGCTTTGAGTCTGCAGCGTAAAGATGCGGTGTAAGGATTAGTGCCAAGGATGTCGCAACAGATTTGCTTTGGGCCACAGTAAAAAATTTCATGACGTATAGTGAATAATGAAAAACTTGAAGAATTAACTGCAGCAGTCAATGCATGCAATGATTGGCACCTTCATGCATACCACGAACAAGCGTCTGTTAAGATTTTTGCTGGAAAAATTGAGTGACCTTTTTGTTTGTGAAAGTTTCTGAAGAGTTTAAACAGATTTCTATTGTTGCAGATGCACTTTATATGAAGAAATTTAGAAGTATGACGCCATGCGTTTACAGCAAATATTTTCCATCAAAAAACACATTCCCATGCAAGCAGGTGCACAACACTGTCGTGGTGTTGAGTGATATTATTATCAGCTCGCAAAGTGCTCCTGTGTTCTTTGTGCGACTTAGTTTCAGCTTTTTCATCGTTTGCGGTAAGCGATGTATATACGACCTCAAGTGTAAGTTCGCATTCTTTACCTGATTAGCCTTGAAGCGCAGATTTACTATTTCGAGCTTTCTAATGCGCTACTCGTGTTTGCTTTCTGCGACCCACTCCATGTGCTGTTGGCCGCTGTAGCGCAAGATTGCAACGAACACATTACTTCGTGTCATGTGAAGACTGTTTGTGCACAGCTATCAACACTAATTCAACTCTTGTCCTGTGCACAGCTCAACAAGTGGTAATGCTTTTTTGTTTTATATGACTCAGCTAATAAGCAGAAGCAATACAAAGAGCCATCGCACACTAAGTAAACCAACCGTCAGTGAGCATTAGAGCAAATGAAAATACCATGGCATAATAACAGATCAGTGTTAACAAAGAGTGGTACTGTGTCACATAGGATTGGTGAAGGACCATGCGGTCAGCTAGTCAACCAACCTTGTTTATCACTTTTTGAAAAGTGTTGAAAAACAACAGTTGGAGATCAAATAAGCACAGTTAGGAAAATAAACAAACAAAAACGAGCATGGTGAAGAAAATGTGCAGATGAAAGATCATGCCTATGCACACAGACAAACGTCCTATCCACACGTACAAGTAAACAATGTGCTCATTAGTATTTGCTCAGTGAAGCATGCTCCATTCAACGGAATATACCCTAAAAGCGCATCAGTTACCCACTTTACACTGCACTGTTATCGGATTCGCATCGCATTGACGCGTGAGCGATTCGTCGCCCTCGGCTTACCTTCGTGAACGCACTTGCAAACTCGACATTGGTGCGTTTTTACACTGCAAGGAACTCGAAGATTTGCACCGCGCGCTTGGCCTATGATATTGTGAATGCTGGGAAATGGGTGAAAATGAAAAGGTGAAAGCTGATTCCACTACGGAAAAGTGCTTTCGTAGGTGTAGTTGGAATCGCCGAAACGTGATTTTGTTTGGTGTAGTCCGAAACAGAAGAGCCAGCAGAGAAAATTGTAGAGAACGGCTGGGCGATGGGGTCATGAAAACCGTGTCACATCGTAATTGCATTCTTCAAGTGACTTTAATAGAAATTGAAACGTTTTTACAGGGCAGGAAATGGGAATTTGTTTTTACATTGCAAAGCCACTTTGTTGATTTCAGTCAGGATCATTAACCACTCTATTCTCTGCCGTACAATACAACAAAGTGTGAAATATGAGGATTCACAGCACTTTGTAAGCGGTAATCTATGAACAGTAGGTACTGCAAATCACCAAATTGCAACTGCAACCTATTTCATAAACTTTTCTGACACACTTTCTGCTACTCCATGAGTTCCATTATGAACTGAGGAAATCATAGTCACATAATTGGGATACAAAGTTCAAAGTGTATACTGAAGTCATCCACTTCCAATATTACATATTTTGCACAGAGGTTGAACCACTCTACTATACCAAGGTGTAATGAAAACCTATTAATCAGTATTAGGGTAATAGTTCTTCAGCCCAATAGCTGATGTGTTGTAACCTACCGAATAATCTGTCAGTTTGCTTAACAAATTCAATTTTTCTGATTGTTTCCCTATCTAGGTGTGGTTAGCCTGCAGACAAATCTATTAAATAAATTAATCCGCAATTTTTGCTACAGATTGGCTTGAATAGGCTAAACTGTTCCACCATAGTGGTTTTAGCATCAAACGAGCAGAGAAAAGGTTGTCCAAGACTTAATGCAAACCACCCGACCTGTTTTCCGCTCGAATCCCTTATCCCAGTGTTTCCCAATCTTTTTTAGCTAGCGCCCCCTTTTCTCACAAACAAATTTCTATCGCCCCCTACCATGCCTAGCACACATACCAACACAATTTTTTTGTGCATTTCACTATAAAACGTAATTTAGTAAAACGCTAAGCTTTTGTTTACAAATCACATGCATACATGTCTGTTGATCATACCGTTTTTTATGACATTTGGTCACTCAAAGTTAGTAAGTCAACAGAAATGTAATTATTAACTGGGTCTCCTGTCGCCCCCCAACCGCCCATTTCTGCTTCACCGCCCTCCTAGAGTTTCTCACTGCCCCCAAGGGGGCGGTACCGCCCACTTTGGGAATCACTGCCTTATCGTATTTTAAATCTATCTCTGCTAGCAGGCGCAGATTTACCATTAGGCTAAAAAGGCTTAAGCCTAGGGCCCCCGATTTCGGGGGACCCCAAAACTTTGGCAGCAAGGACAATTTCCAGCATTTCTGTAAAGAATTATAGTTGTATTTTTGTTTTTGTTCAACGCATTTTTTACTATGCCGCTAACAAGTGATCTCTATAGAAGTGAGCGCGAAGGACTGAAGCAGGGGTGGATCCAGCCAGTAATGTTAATCAAGTCTCATATGGGCTTCTCTGCTGTAAGAGAGATGAAGTATACTTCACATCACTGCTGTGACAAAACAATGGACGAGAGAATGGCCTTTAATCGCGAACACTGAGACAATTCGAACATGACCAAAGACTTATTCGAATTTGGTTTGATATGTTGATTTCCGAATTGTAAAAAATCATTGTGAATAACGTTACTTACGTGGGTTTTAGGGGCCGAACGCCCCTCCGTAAATCCATCCCTGACTTGAAGTAAATGACGATGAGGATTCTCTTTCTACGGCGTTGAGACTTGGTTATTGTTACGTATAATATGTGAGTGGAACAAAATACCTGAACCCATTTTTCAGATTACACGAGGCCAGTGAGGTTCTCAATAAACATGTAATGTGAGTGTGGTCAGATAACTTCACCGCTACCTTTGTCGTTAATTTCATTGTAACTGTTTTTGCTCCGGATATCGAGAGAGTTCAGCATAAAAAAATATGTTTATGAATTGGAACAACTTGTTCAGTGGATGTAGCGAGCACGTGTATAGTGCTTATTTGTATGACATCAGTTGTTGCAAACTTTCCAGAACGGCCCTCAATTTAAAAAAGCCTAGAGCCCCGAGAATGAAAATTCTCCTCTGTCTGCTAGTTGGATTCGCTGAATCGCATATGGTTGAAAAATGCGCGCTCAAGGAGCTCTGTGAGACACTCACGGTCGTGATTGAGTGATCTGTGGGATTCCCAATCCACCGCGAATCCGATAACGGTGCAGTGTGAACGTTTCGAGTCCTGGTGCTGCTGTCCGTGCGACCCTCCCCAGAAGGAAAGCGGATATGCAAATGAATGAAGCAATATGCTTCAAAGCAGAAATATTCGGGTCTGGGAAAAGATTTCAATTTTTTGCAACTAGGAATACTATCATGCTTTCAACGTCAATTTAAAGTGCAATTGTTTGTAAGCTTTCGACAAATCAGCCGACTGGGCTTTTGCTTTGATCTTTTTGCAATGATTCAAATTTGCACATATTTCTTTTCAGGTAACTACTTTCCGCATGTGAGATACACAAGGAATCCATCGCCAAATTTTTCATAGGAAATCGATTCCATGAAACAATGCACATCGTCTGTCCTGAAGTTTCAAAGAGGAATCAGACGCTTGGCTTTTATTTGAATAAAATTTTTATTCAAAACCAGGTTCTGATTGAATGGGAGCTGAATTTGCGTATCCAGCAATGCTAAATGAAATCCTTTCCCTGAAACTAAGATCTCTGTAGGTTCTTAGTGTCTGATTCATTGCTGGAAAAGGATTCCTTTCGATAAACAGTGTTATCTAACATGTGGTGGAGAGTACTTACTGTCTTCACCGTTTCATAAATTGAAGCACAGAGTGATTCCTAACGATTTGGACAGGTTGATTAACTGAAAGCACTTCTTTTCGCATTAAAATTGAACAATTTTAAACAAAAATTTGTGAACAGTTTCTCTTTCCACATCAGTTGTTTAACACACAGATCTGATGTCATCGGATAACACATCTGAAATCAGCTTTACGATGCCTCAAGCCTCTCAACGTTTTTTCGTTTTGTTCACTCAAGCACCCAGGTGACTCTCTTGCACCGAAACCGTTTGTTTGGTGATTAGGTCGGACCGAAACAGATCGGAAACGATAAATGCTTTTCTGCATTTTTACTGACGCAGGAAAAGTTTCGATCGACAAGAAAAATTTTCTGTATGTCGTCGGATGATAAACAACAGGTTATAGATAAAATCAACTTTCACCCATGTCCGCTCTTCAACTTCACGAATCAACAGATATCGGCTTAACAAGCGTTTCTCCCATGACATGAGTTTTTTTGCTTGGCAATCTACCTGTACAACGCCTCTTTGCACCGCCACTTCGAAGAACGCCTCCATCCCGGAAACCATGTCTGCACTGAGTTTCTGCCGTTTCAAAATCAATTATTTTCTTAGGAAAAAAGAAAAGTCACTGTCTTTAAGGTCAGTGTGCTCCGCATTTGAATGACGCTAAAACTTTGATGGATTGTTGTTTTAATTGCTGAGAATCTTATGGCATGACACCATAGGCGTTCGGGAAGGCATTTTCCTGGGATGGCGGGAAAAACTTGCCCTAATAATAAACAATTTGCCCTGAAAATCACATTTTAGTTTAATCCGAATGGCGCCTGAAACCAAATGCAAATCTGTTCTGTAGACTTGAATTCGTTTATAACGGCTTCATCTGTAACGTCAATTCGCTCACAATGCTACATTTTGTTTGGTCGCGGTGGCAGCTTTTACACGCATTTCAATTCGCTTAGAATGTCAATTCGGAAATAACGTTCTTTATGCAATCCCTTAGTGATGCCGTCATAGGCAAATTCCGTAGTTACTTTGCTTGTTAGCTCAAGGGGTTGAAATTCCTTGCGTGTTGTGTTCTCCCAGACAAGAAACTTTGCGTAATTGCATTTACTGATGCAAATATCTGCACGACTTCGATGACTCAACGCAATGTTTTAAAAGAGTCGGTTCCTGATCGTACGGTCTGACTCCCTAAACCTGCCTGTGTTGTCGTTGCTGTGCGCTTGTGCAAGGCACTTAAAGACGCGCACGGAAAAGAGCCAAGCAATCAGCACGTCCATGCTGCCCGCTTCTAAAACTCATGTTAATGAAACAAATCTATTATCTTAACACCCTGCACCTCTACCAAGCACAAACTCGAAAACGAACAAAGAAAGAGTTGACGAATTCTTGTATCACGCTGTTGATCTACCGACATCCGATTGTTCGATTTTTACAGAAAATGAGGGCTTAGTCCAGATCAAAGTCACTATAACTAATCACAACATTGGTCCAGACTACAAATTAGACAAGCCCAAATTACACAGATCACCCCAAGTGAATATACACTACATTGAAAATTTTTTCACCATTCACGATTTTTGAGCAACTTGCAATTGCCCTGAATAAACAGAGTTGCCCCGAAATTTTTCACTGTATTGAATATATTTTTTACCATTCAGGATTTTTAAGCAACTTTGCGTTTGCCCTGAAAAACAGAGTGTATTGACTGCATTGAATATATATTTTTTATCATTCAAGAGTTTTGAGCAACTCAAGCTTGTGCTCAAAAACAGATTCGCCTTGAAGTTTTTCACTGTGCTGAATATGTATCTTTTATCCCTCAGGATTTTTAAGTAACTAGCGCTCGCCCTGAAAACAGAGTGTGCCCTGAAAATTTTCAAGCCCGGGAGAGGGCGGCCGCCCTCCCCGAACCCCCGCCTTGTACGCTTACGCATGACATGCACTGTGGCTTAACGCTATCCTTGAACCCCACTGAGGTAAATCCTAACGTGATGTAGTCATCTACATAATTACTTTGTACCAGTGTGCCATTTTAACTGATTTACTACTAAATCTAGCATGATTTTCTCACTGTTAGCTAATTTTCAATCCATCAGCTAGTTGATTTTCTGGCAGGATGAAAAAACATTTGGCAGGCTTAGCACGTAAAAATCCCTGAGAAAATATTGCTTCAAAACTTGTTGGAGATGAATACTTTCACACCTTTTCCATCAGAAATACTTTATCTTCTTGATGACGCTTCAAATTGGCCAACACCAAAGCCACGTACAACCTACCTCAATCAATAGGAAGTTTTGTTTGATGGAACCTCGCGGCTTCAAGCAGATAATTGCATCATGATAACAACTAAGATGGACGTCGGAACCGAAGGCAAGGGGGGCACTTGCCCCTTGGATTTAAAAAAATTTGACATTTTCCTGTGAATTTTTTAGAAAAAAAGATTGTTTTTAGTTTCGAGTAGGTGAAATGAAATTTCTTTTTCGTGGAATCCGTTTTTATGCCACTACTCATGTGATATTTCCAAGTAGTTCAGTTACGCCAGTAGAGGTAAGTATTTATGTCTGGTAAAATCTCCCTGGTAAACCAAAGCAATTTTGTCAAAAGCTTCGGCACATACAGTATAGTTCATTGACTCGACGCCTACCTTGCTGATTCAAGAAGCTCCTATTTCGTAGTTTGCATTGATGCAAACATAACAAAACATTGTGAACTTACTTTAAATATTATGCTGTAAGCAAAAAGTACTGGATAGAAGCTAGAGAATTTCTATCGTGCTCCCAAATGCAAATAAAAGCAAGGTTTTGAGTTACAAATACTAGGCTTAGCTCAGTCTGTTTGTCGCTGAACATTGTTCTAAACCAGTGGTTCTTAACCCTTTCTTTGCCACGCATCCCTTAAGTACTTGTCCTTTGTTTCAAACTCCCCTGGCTGTGAATAAGTTGTAAAAACAAATGTATTGTTTGACAAATATATTGATCAAATTTTAAACATTTTATACAGCGCTTAAGGGCTCGCTCCCTCTTGGAAATTTATTGACGCCCTCCCGGTTAAGAACCACTGTGCCAAACCCACAAGACCATTCCACAGAGATTGTCAAAAACTGTCCGCCATACAAAAAGAGGAGGTACGCTGCAACTACGGTGCTGAAAACATCTGTGGAATGAAAATCGCGGGCAGACAATTGCGGATGCCAAGACCGGCATTTCCTGCACTTGTCTAGTGATAGTGAGTGCGCGACCAAAAATTGATGTATAATTTTATGTGACGCGACAATTTATCGAACGACAGTTTATCGACGATAGCATTTCATTTCAAGAGCATAAAAAGGCAACATATACGGAGTATTTTAGTTATTTCTGCTGCAGTGATCCTGCAAAGAAAGAAAACAAGAACATAGGTAACATTCCCTGCAGCCATAAGCAGCACTGAAGCGAAAACAACAAGAAACTGAGACTAGAAAAACTTTTGTTCTGATTCTCATTGCGAACAGTACAGCTACAAATATCGAAAGCATTTTTTATGAACTCTGGTATTGTGTTGCATGTTCTGTAAGTGCAAATTTTCACACAACGATCCGTGCAATCAATTGTTTTTCTGAAAAAACGGGCTGAAACGTTAGAAACAAGACAGGTGATCTTCTTCAAACACGTACTTCGCAAAAAATCCCCAGATGATAGTAGAAACAACTAGATAACTAGGTCAGTCGAAAAATTACTAGATGTTGGAAAAAATGATTAGGCGTGGCACCAGTGTTTTTCTGACCTCTGATTCGGAGTATTCTTACTGCTGCTAGCTCACAATTGATACTAAAGAAGGATAAAAGTGGACTTGGGACTTGGAACAAATTGAATAGAGCGTGAAGATTGTAGCTGTAGAATGCAGACCACGTTGTAACAATGTCTTGCGACAGTCAAATCAGCCCTCGTTCGAAATATTGTCGTTCGATCAAGAACCGGTTCGATCAACTGTCGTTCGACACACTGTTGGTTCGTACTGACGTTTGACAAACTGTCATTCGATAAAGTGTCGCTGATCAACTGTCGTAGTAGCACACTTTTATGGGTTTATTTTAACTTTCGCAAAAAGAGCAGATTCACGGATAACTATTTTTGCAGTTTTTAGCGGAAAATTTGTGATTATGTTTTTAGCAGAATCTAGTAGTTTTCGCAACACCATTGAGTAGATTTAAGTGACAACCATTCGACAACGCTGCTTTCTACTTTCTATCAGACATATCAGGCCAATTTATGTTGAAGGGTAACTAATCGACAAGAAAATAGGCTGCTTCTTAACGCAACACACTACTGTAGGCTAGTTTTCGGGTTCAAGGACAACTGCCAACTGGAGCAACTACCAACCGGACAATTGCCCTTGCAAAAAGTTGTCATGTTTTATTCTTTTCTGAGCAACTGCAACAGATTAAACCAACCCTACTGACTATCCGAAAAGTTCTTGCGTGGAGAATATGTGAAAATGTATGAGCCTTTTGAAAGCAGATAGCCTATAGGCCTATTGTTTGAATGTGTTTGTCTTCCATTGTTAGTTGTGACTACTAACCCTTTATTTATTAAGAACAGGCGCGGTAGCCTTCAAAAACATAGGTAACGAACCTAGTAAGGCATAATATAGAGCAGTCGTGCAGCTTGGCTGTGGCATGAAGTACACGCTAAAATGAAAGATATACTGATTAGAGAAACCACTACGCTTCAGAGAGGTTGCCTGTTTAGTGTTTTCTGGTTCGCAGTTGTCGAGTTGGCAATTGTCCTGATAACAGATTTGTTCATGCGACATAAACATTCACTCGATGTAACGTTGGACGAACATGTACAATTTTTGGGCAAAAAATATCTCGCCGGTTCTACATTCACTTTCTAAAATAGCCAATCATCAATGTTTAATCCACCTTTTTTTCAAAGAAAATGTTAGGTACCGGTGTGGACCTGTAGGGACCCGATTGCTCTGATTCTAGAGACCCGATATTCTGTGTACTGTATATAGGGACCCGATGATAATTTTCTCTGATTCTAGGGACCCGGTTTTCAATTCTAGGGACCCGAATCGGATCCCTAAAACGCCTAAAAAGAAACCCTGGTTTAAGCATAAATGAACACACGTATGTATAAAGCGAAGCATATCTATCAAATCGAAACTTATTCAACTCAGTATCAACGCGCATGGCAACACCGGTGATAAAACAGAGCGCTACCGAAATTACACGGATCAAAATCCACTCGCCACCGTTGCACAAGCTACAACAGGGTTGCCAGGTCCAGATGTACCAAAATTGCCAAATCGCTTACCAAAAATGCCAAACAGCTTCAAAACATGTTAAACAAACTGAAACAGGCCAATGGCTGTCGCATTTGAATTGTTCAGATGATCAGTGGCCAAAATGCAATGTTGCCATGGAGCTAAGCCTAGAATCATTACATATAAATTAACAAATATTTGTTCATGCCCAGACGTACCAACTCTATTATAAAAAATGCTATAAAATACACCTATAAATGTTTGAAACGATAAAATACAGGTTATGAAAATGCAAACATGCACCATGTCAACGTTTTCATTTACTTTGAATCTGGTATACAATTAAGCGTCTGGCATGTTAGATTTGTAAAAATTCCACAAAATATCTATAAAAATGCAGTCACAGAGAACCCACACGAAAACTGTTAGACGTTTCTGGTTGAAATGGGTCAAATACGCGGAATAGCTTGTCAAAATATACCAAATAACTGAACGTTGCAATGACGCAGAAGATGTTTTCTAAAGACAAATCGATAGACATATCTGGCGGTACTGATTTCATCACGCCAGATGTTCTCTCCAAGACATATGAACGCCGGTGCACCGAAAAGCAACAGAGGTTAACTAGTCAGGTGGCCAATTTCCAAAACATAGACAAGCTCAGAGCTATGCCTGTTTAACATGATCCGATTGATCCGATCAGTTAGGTTCCCATTGAATTAACTGAGACGGGCGGAAAAAAATCTGAAAGTTGAAGCTCAAAGCTGACAGGTTTCAAAAAAAGCCAAACAACACATTTTTTCTGCGAACGCTATTAAAAATGGCCAAAAACTTGTGAAATTATCACGTATATAGCACACAGCATTTTCTCATGCCAATCCACTTTAAGAAAGGCCAAATTTCTGGAAGATAGCATTGAAAGTGCCAACCTGTCAACCCTGTTCACCAGTGTTTCCTCATTGCCACAACAACTGCGGATCAACTCCCAAACAGGGGTAAAATGCCCAGTGACAACTGTGCTGTGCACAAAAACGAAGTTAGCCTCCGAGTCTTTGCAGAAACACGTCAATGGCACAGAGCAACGGAATAAAATAGCAGCGACACCTCCTAAAAAGATGACCTTGATAAAGCGGATTTCTGTAAATCTGCGAGACAATCAAAACACACGCCAAGCTTCAAATTAAAAGGTTTGTGCGGAGCCCAGCTTCACGGAACCCCGGTTAAGAACCACGTTTAAGAGTAAAATGGTTTCGAGAAAGCAAGCGCGTGATTGCTGTATTATTTGCCTTCATTCCAAAGAAAAGAAATGTTTCTGAAACGGCAAAAACTCGCAGCTGGGGAATGCTATCACCAACTTAATGTTGGATGCGCGAAAGCGTTCTTCGTTGAAGATTGACGTTGACGATTGCGAAGCAAAAAAGCTCATGTCATCAGAGAAACGCTTATTAAGCCTGCACCGTGAAGATGGCAAAGCTGGTTTTGGGCGAAGCAAGGGAAACGAAAATTCCAAAATGTGTCTTTGTCGAATGATATGATTAACACATATATATCTCACAAAAAAAAAGCAGTGAGACATGATCTTCAGAGGGATTTTTCCAGGGTAGTGCATAAGTGGACTTTTCCAGGTGATGGCCAAAATCTCAGGGGACCAAGAGTGGTGAAGTTGCATTTCACGAACTCCAAACCAATAGAAACATATTTTTCAACGGAAAAGTTAATATGAACATGTTAAATTTAAAAATCCTGGGGTGACCTTGGCCACCTCTGCAACCCTTTCCGATATCCACACTGTGTGAATCACACGATATCTGTTGATTGATCAAGCTGAAGAGCGAACATGGGTGAAAGTTGATTTTATCTGTAAACTGTTGTTTATCATCCGATGACATACAGAAAATTTGTCTTGCCGACAGAAATTTTTTGTGCGCGAGTCAAAACGCAGAAAAGCAATTATCCTCTCAGATCAGTTTCGGTCCGAACTAATCACCAACCACGGTTTCGGTGCAAGATAGTCACCTTAGAGTGAACAAAACAATAAAACCTTGAAAGGCTTGAGGCAATGTAAAGCTGATTTCAGATGTGCTGTCCGATGACATCAGATCTGTGTGCTAAACCAGGGTCTCCAAACTACGGCCTTGGGCCAAATTTGGCCAGCGAAATCATTTCATCGGGCCGAAAATGCTTTTTGCTAATAATGAAAAATGATATTTTTGCAAAACATGTGTTGATTTAATAGGATGAAACACATCACGAACAACCACATTACGTGAGATGTCCGATCCTCGAACCGTTCTTGAATTGCTTATGTAGCCTTCTGACGAAAAAGTTTGAAGACATTGTGTTTAACAATTGACGTAGAAAGAGATTCCGTTCACAAAAGTTTGTTTGAAATTAGTTAATTTCATTGCAAAAAGTAATGCTTTAGGTTAATGAAACTGTTCAAGGAAACCCAGCCTTGCGACGCCATATGTTTGCAGCAAATGGTTTCCATCCCATGAAGAAACATTTTCCCATTCCTGGAAACAACAGATTACTTTCTTTCATGTGAAGAAGATTATTTGAGCACGGTTATCAATATCAATTCGTATCTTGTCCAATGTGCAGTGACCAAACTTTCAATACCAGCTTACAAGCACACAATATGTTCATTTAAATCAGTGGTTCCCAAACTGGGGGTAAATTACCCCTCGGAGGTAATATACGATTCTTCGAGGGGTAATATGGAACCAAAACCACGATGTTCTTCTATATCATGAGCGATCACTGCGAAATATTTTGGGTAAAAAGACATAATTCCTACCTTGATTTGGGTAACGGCTCGAACAAGTTTGGGAACCACTGATTTAAATCTTCTAGTCTGGTGTTTGCTTTGAAAGGTATGGAGCATGTACCGCAAGTAACCGCAATAATGCTAACAACACTTCGAAGCTACCTTTTCTGAGCTTCGGCAGAAACCAATGTTATTAAACCGTTGTCTGCTAGTTGCCATTTGTCACGGTCGTTAGTATAGCTAAAAATATAATTAGAATTGCCTAATATCATTTGGTTACGAGCAAGTGTACATGTAGTTTCAACACACGTATACATGCGATTACTTGGCCCCTCTTATCACAGTGCAATCTAGAGGAGCACTTTACTGTTCTTGTCACTTATCTGCACCGCTTCCACCCATTGGAGGACGTTGCTGTAAATTTAGAGCTCAACACTCACAATCACGGTACTTACACGCTTAGACCGCAGGAACGTGCAAACTGCATCTTGCTGCTACATAAGTCCCATTAAGATATTTGATCCGATCTGTCCAGCTTGTACAATCATACTTTAGAAATTCATTTTTCTCATCTCATTGTCATTAGCTTAGCGAAACAATCCATCCATCTGCTTCCAGTTTGGATCACTATCAAATTTTAGAATATAATGCAGACTTCGAATTGAACTGTTTGTCTACTTTCATCCTACACCCTACTTTTTCGTTAACCATCACTTTGCCAACTTCATCTGTGTTCTCTTTCAAATAAGTTCGCCTTTCGTTTGGGCTATTTGATCTTCACCTTCTTCCACCTGCACAGATAATAAACGAGCTAGAGTGCCTGATTCCAAAATTTGATAACAACCATTTGGCAAACACTTACATGTATGCATAAAATCCGTGGAAGATGCAGACGTCTAAACCTCAAGCCGATCGTTTCACAAGACACAGCACCTAAAAAATGTTTTGAATTTCACCTTGAAGTTCTGATTACATAGCCAAACATTAAAAAACCTTTTTCTCTGCATAATTTTTGCAAAGCATTTTTCCTCATCATAGTGGGTCACAAAAACAGCCGCTGCTTTGGTGCATTGTTTTTTATATAACGTTCTGACCATACAATAAATGACCCGGATGTAGGCGCAGGTAAAGATAAAAGCAATTGCACGATTTACTACGACACAACTAAAATCGGTGGTTATCAAACTTTTCGTCGCCGCGGACACCTTTCACTGCACACGAAATCCATGCGCATTCCTCTGTTTTGTCAATGTGTTTTCTATTATTAAGAAATTAGATTTGGTCGCTTGTTAGCGTGAGCCCCTCAACCGGTCGGGCAAGAAGCAAACTTCCGGCTTAGGATTATCGGCAATTTTCGTCACCAAAATCAAATAAAACAAAGTTCAACAGAATTGCAACATGAACATTTCAGAATATCTTTGTAGTGGAATTGAAGCTGAATAATCGCGCAAGATGGCGGATGCAAACTAGCGGATTTTCTAGATTGGATTTTGGTTTGCGGACATCCTATTACATATTCATGGAGCCGTAACTGTTTCATTTAACCAAGATTAAGAACCCCTCAACTATATGGTTTACTGGGAAACTAAAGAATTTACTATTGTGCAAGCACACAAATTCATAGAAAGGGGCTGCTGGTTACTTTCCTCCTCTACTTTTTTACGTAGTTCGTTTCACGGACATGGGCTGAATTTCGTGGTTGGTAGAAAAGAAGTGGTTGGTAAACTTGCAGATTTTATTTGTGACCCATTACTACGTGTTATATGCTTCGAAGCTTTGCTTCAATTATTTCCCAGCATCTTTTTCATGGAAAATATTTCGAACCAAAGCTGGAGGATACCGGTGCGATTTTCGTCGCTGCCACCACCAGTGACACAAGTGAAAATTTTCAAGACATTTTGAG
>JGI24021J15306_10001040_pt1 | contig 25373 bp, 21 predicted proteins | sample Ectturendosymbi1_FD_15306 | JGI IMG/M metagenome (IMG submission 15306) | reverse complement strand
CGGGAAGAATAACACCATCATATGTGTAGCGCGAGCAAGCAATAGTAAGAGAGATTGCAAGCATGATCTCTATTGTTGCTTGCTGCCACGGTGCGAAACTTTGTGGACATGCCGCTCGGGATTTCCGATCGCAACAGTACTTGCTCCTGATCCAGTCTTGTGGTTAGTATTAATGTTTGGGTGCAAAGAAAATGTTCATGTGTGATACTGTTATTGATTAGCCACCAATGCAGCAGTTAATAGAAAAGTAGCCACTTGATCTCCAGCACAAGCAGAAATGGGTGCGACTGAACACTGGTAATACTTCCTCCAAAGCCCATCTTTACTTTCTTTTCTGAGGTCATAGTGAATGCTGAATTGGTGGTAAGTCAATGGTTGCTCCACACTATAGCCTTTTTCTTATGTCTACCAGTAAATGCTGAGCTCAAGGCTGGACAAGGCAAAAGTGCCATTTTTCAAATCTTTGTAATGATCCAACCAGGAATAAAATCCAGCCTATAATTGTCAGTGGTACATATTCAACCCACTATAGCACTTACCAGTGGAAGAGTTGCAAATTTACAAGACTTCACTGTTACAAAGGTGATATTGTGAGTGATGTCAGTATGTTTTCACCAGATCTGAATCCCATTCAAGGTTTCAAATGACTATCAATTCATATACCTTTTTTTCAGCGTATGTTTCTCTTTCAATATGTTGCAATAACTCTTAGATTATGAGTTCAGAATCCATCCAGCCAATTTTGCAAGATGCATCTGCAAACCAGCAGGTTGCACAGGTAGCTACTCCAAAACGAGTGCGTAAGCTTTGGATTGACTCACAACCTTACTCCCCCAGCTCAGATGTAAGTTGCTATTTTTTCAAGATCTTGTTTGTGAGAATTTGCCAAGGAACTTACGTGTGGATGGTACCAATGTGGTATTGACTCTTAATGCATATGTTTATATTTAGCGGTTTTGATGTTTGTGCATGCATTTTTATCATGTCAAAAACTCACATTATCAGTGATTTAAACTGTTTCAATAAAAAATGGATGAATCAGGTTGTGCCTGCTTATGTTGTGTTTTATGTAACCATTTAGTGAAATTTTCTCACAGAAATACACCACTAAAAGTTTTTGTTACAGCTTGATCCAACAGAAGATCTCATCACACTGAAGCTCACATACTTTGCTAAAAAACAATTTGTTACATTTGGAACTGTTAAGATTGGATCTACTAAAGTAAAAACTCTGGTAATTGAAAACGCAAATCCATATGATACAGATGTTTTTGTTGAAAAGTTTCCTTTCAAGAAAAACTTTTCAATATCTGAGGTAATCTTCTGGAGTATGACCACAATGATTATGTCATCTTGTGTTTTGTTGTTGTTGTTCAAATGAAAAGTTCGATATGAGGTTTATTTATTAATAACAGCTGATCTTGATCTGACATAGTGTTCATTTTTGTAGAGCTGTACAGAGCAGTTGGCAAAAGCTCAGTGTTACTATGTCTTCCCTTTGTTTACAGTTATTCGTTTGTTGATCCATGGCTATTGGGTAAATGATTGTTGTGCTGCATGAGCAAAGTATTAACCTCAACTGCCTTGGCAAGAAGCACAGTTCAGTCTTGGACATGGCACTGATTCCATCTCGCATTTAATGCTAAAAACTTCGTTATCTTCAGCAAACTAAGTTGTCTTGTCTAAAAATACTGTTACTTGCTGTGAGGTTTTAAAATATTTAACTGCACTAATTAGTTGTTGATCCAAATCTTTGCCTCAGGAACAATTATATGTGAAGCGTGAAAGCAGAATAGCTGTTCATATCAAATGGGAGCCCCAAGACTCAGGAAACTACCGTGAAATTGTTGTATTCAATTATGAAGGATTCAGGCTTCATGTAATCCTGCTTGGCTGTGTTCCTGATCCTCATGTCAAGGTTGGTGCTTTGCCTGATTTTATAATCTCTCTGCTTAAAATGTGCCTAGTTGGCTCTTTCTGAATAAGACTTGATCCCAACTCAGTGGGTGAAACATATTTTGCTTTAAATTATATCGGCTGATTCTTTGCTGGAAAAAGCTTCGTTTCATGGATACTGGTTGAATTTTGCAAAAGTTTCAGTATTTTCTGTTTGCAAGACCGTAGTTATTCAGCCCGTCGGATTATCAAGTGCTGTGAATTTAAATACGATTATTGGTTTTCACGGTGCTGGTTGACGCCATACTGACAGCTCCGAATGTGAAGACTAGAATGCTCAGGTTATGGCGCTGTTTAATAAAAACTATTTCGCGGTTTAGCAGATCTTTCAGGAAATCTTCAAACAAGATAGCTATGGTTGCTTCACCAAACGCATCATTGGCTAGTTCACTTAAGGCCAAAACTTTTTTATATGACCTGCTGTCACAATCAAGGACCTCAAGAAAGTGCGTTTGCTTTGGCTTGAAATGACTTTTTTGATGAACTTTTCCAGTGAAATTTTTAAATCACCGCTCTGATTTAATATTTACGTGCCATATTTTTGCATGTCAGCATCCTGTAAAACTTGTGAAAATCCACTAAAAATATATAAGTGTTGTTATTTTTCGTTGTGTGTTTATGCTCATTAAACATCAATAAATTGAAATAAGCAAAGCGCTTAACTGTCGTTTGCAGAAGGGGAAATACCGAAAGCGAAAGGTTTTTCGCCGAAGAGCAAACGACAAAGAAAACGTTGCACCTTCGTCTACCACTGCAATAGTCAGGTGAGAGGATGTTTGGGATTCAGGCTCTGTGATGATTTAAGCAAAACCATTGCTCCACCGAGTTTACGGTTTTACTTGTCAGTCGGCGTCGAGCTGAGCGAATGCAGTTGGTGATGCTCGTTGCACAATCTTTTAAAGTTTTGCGTTTTTTTACACATGGATGTTTATTTGATTTAAATCTTTTCGAATGCTGATATTATATCCTTTTCTTTTGTAATGCCTGTTTAGAAAGTTGTTCATTGGATTCTGCCTGTGATAAAAATACAGCGTAAAGTTCGTTAACTTTTGCTGGAAAAGCATCTTTCTCATGGACGAAAGCAGTTACAGCTGAAGATTCAATGAAAACCAAGAGCTTAGAACGAAGCTGAGTGAAGCGCTCGTGCGTTGAATCACGTGATGCGGAGAAAAAGCGAAAAGCGTCGTTTTTCTGTGAAACCTAATTTTGCATAATGACGTCAATGCTATTTTAGGTGAAATGTTTTTTAAACATGGCATGTAGCGACACCACCACGCACAGCTATAGTTCTTCAATTGCACAGATCTGCGTTGAACTCTCCATTAATACTCCTATTGTCTGCGACGGGTGGCAGCGTGATGTCACTTCATGGATTTGAACATTGCTTGATTTTTTTATAAATCCTAATTTTTAAACACCAATCCCGAGTAATTGTTAACAAACTTATTTAGAACGAAACAGGTGGTTTGAAATGTAAATTTTTCTTATGTCTGACCCAGTTAGGTTTTTAAAGTTTGCAAGTTTATGTTGTGGTTCTGACAAACCCTGCAATGTCACCCTTTTATATGCGACACAGCATGCCATGCAATAAAGTTGATTGTTTGACTGAGTAAGAACTCAACTGCCTGTCAAGCAGTTCCATTGGGAAATAGTAGAGTTTGGCGTAATGACGAACTCACGTACAACTTATTGCTCGTTTGACCATGCACTGACTTATATTTCATAGGAAACGATTTCAAGGTCGCAAGCGAAAAATTTAAGGGTAGATATTCAGTCTTTTTTTGATAAATAAGTAAATTATGATAGGAAGTAACATTGTTGATGATGGAAGCATAAATATTAAAATAACTTTTCCCCAGACATGATGAAATGGTTGCCCCGCCGAGACAATTGCCGCTGGCACCAAAGTCACAAGAACCGGCGAACGCAGCGAGAAAGGTTGGTTTTTACTGGGTTTTATTCACATTGCCACTTCCTTATTTCGCGTCTTTCAATGCTCTGGTGAGGGCTGGACCAATAAAAAGCAGCAAGTGGATGCTGTCCACATTTTCGTTATCATTTATGGAGAAGTGAGTTGGCCATGACAGAGCTATCCTTGCATTGTTCCATGTTTTCATGTCGTGATGACCTCTATCATGTTCATGTCGTGATGACCTCTATCATGTGAGCTGCTGACCACTGAGTTTGCGCTGATGACAAGTTTAGGAAATTTCCGCTCACAAGTCAAATTCAAATCGAGTTGTATTAGTTCGAAAGAAAGTCATGCTGAATGCTGGAAATTCGTTTTAGACCTTTGAAATATTTGACGCAGGTTTTGAAGCGTCCATATTTTCGCATACTCTGCCACCGTGCTTTACAGTTGCTATGGAGACGACGGGTATTATTCAACATGAAACAAATAATTGAAATCATCTTGTGGATGGAAATTGAAATTTTTTATTTGTCATTGCCAAAAAGTAAAAACAATCCGATGTTTTCGAGCAATTGTCCAGTAACATTGGAGTGCGGACACTGGTTAAGCCAGATACAGTGGCTGGTTAAACCAGATAAATTGGGTGGTTGAACCAGATACATTGGGTGGTTGAACCAGATACAGTGGGTGGCTTACTTGATGCCAAGCCTCGGAAATGTGCAGTTGCCTTGATGACGCTGCGAAATATTTATGACCTCACTTTTGGGGCCTGAACGAAGTTTTGTTAAACCTTGCAACAAAATTCATGAGGCCCAGGGACAGAGCTGGTTTATAACCTGGTGCCTGTGAGCAGCGTAGGGTTTGGATTACTGACGCGACGGTTAGATCTTATGCTGTTTCTCGGCGCGGGAGCCCAGGCGTTTGTCCACGATATGCCGCTCATACCACCCGAGCCACTGCTTTGGGATGGTGTGAGGTAGGGTTGGGATGGTGTGAGGTAGGGTTGTCAGATCGACTTTTTGCCAAGGCGCCACATCTGGCCCTGAAGAGAGCCGCACTCTAAAACAAGGGGCCAGAAAAGGGAAAACCACTTCTTACAAATTTATCACCAGTTAGAAAGTCATACGAACTCATGCTGTATTTTGTAAGGTATTAAACGGCAATCCTTCTCAATCACAATTGGAGCTAAACAGCCAAACAAGTGCAGTACATCGTGAAAGATAGTAAGTGAACAACTTACTTTCCGTGTGCAGCCTTAAACTGAGATAAATCGTTCATCAGCACTGATGCTGATCTTTGCCTTGAATAGTATTTCATCACTGGCAGCAGTCAGAGTGACCAAACACTTGAAAATATTTCAGCGTAAAAGCAAGATATCAAAACAACAAATCTAATCTGAAATGGGCAAAAACAGAGCCAAAGGCTCAAAACAAAATTGAGCCCAGCAAGTGCTGTTTGGGACTAAATTCCTGAAATTTATGATTACGACATTCGTCGAGTAATTGCACGTCTTAACTTTTGACTCTCACTAGGCATTAATAGTTCACCACATGATTTATGTTGCAGGACGGACTCTTGACCCCAGACCACCATAACAATTCTGCAAAGAAACAACCTGTTCCGATTGATTTTGGTAAGAGTGCTCAAACTTCTTTCAGGTTTAGCGTTGCTCGTCAGATATCCAGTGATTGTGAATTTAAAATATTTTTCGAACTTGCTGTCGAGTTTGAGGTGATTTTTACGAAATTAATCAACACTTAAACAATGCACAAGTGACTGTTAGCGAAAACACAATCAACCGATTGTTCGCACCGTCGCTTTGCGCTCAGCCGATCTCTGCAGCGGGAAAGAAAGTTTTATTATATAATCCGCTCGCAGGCGCTTGCATAACACGGTTTGATCATTTCCAGGGGACTCAACTCCAGGACACAAACACAGATTCGACCCCCCCAAGTGTTATGGACGTCCAACATTCAGTGTTGCGCCTCCTAGCGGCCCTACTGCACTCTTTTCCTCCCCCATTGAGGAGGAGTCACGTGATCCTGTTTTGAAGGAGACTTCGGGTTAGAAATAATTCTAGAACGCAGTAAAATTGTTTTTATTGCTGGAAACACTGTGTTGTGGTTGCTTTTATTCGTGTTGCACAAATATATTTGTTTCCATCCTGGAATGAACTGCTCCTGTCATGTTCGGATCATACACCTGCAGTTTTTGCGCATTTCTATTCACGTTTGTTTATTTCACAGACAAGCATTTGTTTCATTTAATTCAATCAGGCCTCTTTCTACGGAGTAACAACTCTCATACGTTGTGGCTGCAGGCAGGAAGTGGTCAGGGTTTGTACGGAGTCTGGAAAAGCGTGGAAAAAATTTGGTCATTTTCCAGCCTGGAAAAATATGGAAAAAAGTTTTTAGTCTGTTAGTTATGAAAAAAGGAGATAATTTTCTAGACTTGCTGTTTTGACATTTTCATAATATTTTATTCACGATTGATATAATTTTACGTACATCGTGTTAAATATCATAGTGCCTGTGTTTTACCTGGGTATGTTATTCGGAAAAGATAAGTCTGGAAAAAGTCTGGAACTTAATATTAAATATTGCGTAGGAGCTCTGCATTTCTGATTTTACCTCCTGCTTTAAACTACACAAAAGCTCAACATCCACATAAAATAAAACAATCTTAGAAGTATAACTAATCTCTTATGTTGGGTCTCACAAAGTAGTTTTACATTTTTCCAAAGTGGATGATAAAAATACGGCTAAACTAATGCAAGCGAACTCAAATCTCGCAGCAAGTTTGCTTCCGTTGGCGCCTCATCCTGATGGTGATGGTACCGCGTTTACTGCAACATCTATGTTGTGATTCCTACTTTGCCTGCTTTGGCCGTTACTACTATTATTGTTGAACTACCCAGTAACTTTGGTTGTTTCGTGTTTCAAACCTGCTTCACAATTATTTCCCTTTTTGAGCGACCTTTCTTTCAAACAATGCGCTCTGTTACGTCACTTACCGCCAACGACATCAGTGAACCACGTGTGTTTTTGTGGAGTAGAAGTCGCCTCTGGTGTGTCCTCCCCAAGACCTTAACCCACCCCACGCTGACCCGGGCCAGAGCTGCGTGAGGCAGAAAATGTAAACATCACTTTGTTTTTTAAAGGAAGTAGGAACCAAGCAAAACATTGACTGTGTTAGTAAAAGCTAAAAGCAATATTTAAAGGTTCAACGTTGTGAAGTAGTTGGCGGTTTGTTTGTCGCAACACATTCATAACAATCACAAACTCCCAATTCATTTTTTAAGTTGTCTGAGGAGATGTAGGTTGGTATGTGGTTATTGAGTTTGTGTGAAATGTGATAAATGTCGGTGGAAAGAGCTCGAAATTTTGGATCAACTTGACATTTTGACCACGCCAATGTTGCTTTAAAACTCCTTTAAACCGAATTTTTCTCCGCTGCGAAATATCTCAAATGCTTTAACTACATTGTTTAGTAATCCAGCGCCAAACATATTAAGAAAAATTTACATGTTTGGAGATAGACTGACAACGAGTAAATCCTCTAAGTTACAGGACATAATTCGAATCTCCGCTTCTGAATATTGCGTAGGACTCGATCGAGTTGCTCCTCATCAGCTGATTGCCGCAAGTCACGTGGATTTGTCGACCAATGAACGCTCTGATCACGTGACCGAAGCGCACATTTCATTGGACGAACAGTCACCAAGCAGACATAGTGACGTCAGCTTCGGTGAGAACTTTAATGGATGCTCCATTTGCGTTCCTTGTTTGTTTCGTTGACATCTTTGCTGACGAGAAGTTTGTAAAATTGTGTTCTTTGAATCTGAATCAGGTTCACTAAACGTTTCACATGCCTGGACTTTACTGAAGAAAATCATTAACTTTTTAAATATAAAGCATTTTGTAGAAAACAAAAACTCTCCCCCGAATTCCCCCCCATTCTTACACAGACTGAGCAACAGAAGGCTGACTTGCAACTAAACACTGCAGACCGTGTCGTCCACCTCCCCTGTGCGTTAATACGTCTTCGTTGGCAGCATATTTATATCCGAAGACCTTATTTGACAAATATTACTTGGTAACGACAAATATTACTTGGTAACGACTGAGAAATGCTGTGAACATCTGCAAATATTTGTTTCCTCTGTAATGTATGCGTAATGTATGCGTGAAAACTTGTGGCATGGGAGGGTGATGGCGCTGTGATGTATGCGTGAAAACTTGTGGCATGGGAGGGTCATGGCGCTGTGATGTATGCGTGAAAACTTGTGGCATGGGAGGGTCATGGCGCTGTAATGTATGCGTGAAAACTTGTGGCATGGGAGGGTCATGGCGCTGTGATGTACAGTTCCAATGGAGAGCGCGATGGAATTGTTGTGGTTCAATGCTTGAAACTGCTTCAAAAGTAACTTGATTCCCTCAAATCATAATCAAGGCCCTAATGCGATAAGATTTACGAACTGCATTGTTGTGAGCAGTTGAATTTTTTGAAAAGTATTTATAATTTCTTGCTTCAAAAACAATTAAAATCTATGGAGCTTTTGAAAAGCAATTCCAGGTATTTCAGCTACAAGTGATTGATGACACAGTTTTACTCAGAACTAATTTTTTACTAAAAGTACTCAGAACTAATTTTTTACTAAAAGCTCCATTTTTCAGGAAAGCTTTTTATGACGGTTGAAAAGAACTTGGTGGTTCGTTGCTGGTGGAAACCACAAAAGTGTTTTGATAATTTTTTGGATTATTCCAGGAAGCATTTCAGTAATTTGCCGATCTTTGTAAATCATCTCTCCCGTCATCCCGAATATGCACAAGAGGCTGAAAGTCGCAAGCCTGAGACTAGTTTTCACCTGTTGTTACGTCACACACAGAAGGTTGACAGTTATGTATTGTCCGCGGACACTGCATGGTGCGAAACGGTCTCTTTCAGGGTCAGTGACTCCAGGTCATCAGCACAACTTCCACCCCCCCAAACGTCACGGACGACCGACTTTCACGATTGAAACTGCAACGCTTGATGTCGCTGCTGTAAAGGGTTTTTCCCCAATTGAGGAAGAGGATTCGCTGGAAAAAGTGAAAAAAGATTTTGGTAATTGTCAGTTTGTGTTGTTGGACCACGGTCCTTATTCACAGATAGATTCTACGTTGCAAGTACAGTAGAATTGCCCTGTAACTTCACTTTATGTGACCGAAGAAAAACCGTCGTTATGGACGAATTCTAGTGCACTTTTAGCTCATCGTGCCTGCGCTAGTGGCGTCCTCATTGAATTTAATAATTAGTCATTGTTGTTTTTTTAGCGAAGTATATTTTTATGACGCTCTTTATGAAGAGGTCCTGGTTTGTTTCCTGCAAATATTGATGTTTATTTCCTGTCTGCGGAACAAAAACAGCAAAAAAAACGTTTCTCTGAATCGTGTGTTTTTCGTAGAAACGCTAATGTCTTGATGAGAGTCTTGACATTTTTGAAAGTCCACCAATCAGCGTGTGCTCGCATCAACTGTGTTTCACAAGCAACCAATGTTCTTCAACTTCTCCAACAAACGCAATGTTCCTNCTGTTACTGTCTTGTACTTTCATCCATTCCAGTGATTNTCAANCTTTCATGCGCCGTGTCTCCCTTCTAAGTTTAACTGGCGAATACTTAATATATCGTGACACTTGGGTTAATGCAATATCGCGGCAAAGCTACTTAGTGAAGGCCTCCTGCTCATGTCCCCCAGAAAACCGGTCTGCGGCCCCCAAGGAGGGCCGAGGGCTCCCTTTAAGAAACCCTGATCCATTCGTTATGTTCGTTTTCCATCATTCCAAACACGCACTAACCATCTCCCCTGACTTTTACCCATTTCACCGCCTGCACCCCCACTGACCACACCCTGTGAATGCGTTGGAACCTTTGGTGGCCTTTGCCTGGCATTTGGCCATGACGGCCAATTGTGTGGTTGAAACGTCACTATTGCTTTTGTTCGCGACAAACAGGAAAAGTTCTAGACGTAACATGTTCTTCGCAGAATATGATCAGCTGATTGTTGCAAACCACGTGACTGGATCGACCAATGAGCATCCGGAAGAAGAGCGGTCGTCAAGCAGACTGAGTGACGTCAGCACCGGTAGGAGCTGCTGTGAATGTTGCTCTCTGTGATGCAACAATTGTGTTCGCTGTCGATGCTGGGGAGGTTTCTTCATATTTCCGCTGTTTCTGTGGATTGTTCAAAATTTAACTGCGTCGCTGAGGTCATTTTTTTAAATATTTTATAAAACTGTCAAACTTATTCCCAGCGACATATGTGGTTGATGAGGAAGACAACATGGCGGTGTGTCCGGGTAACAAACGAAGGATTGAACATTCCGCTGTCAGATGCAACAAGGTAACTGCGCCGGACAATCTCCTGAAGCTTTGACTGGATAATCACTTATATAAAGTTTTTTTCTGCCGTTTGCATGTGGTCCATCACCAACCACCTGCACGTGGCGCTTTATGCTGTAGCTGTGATATTTTACTCAAACCTTAAATTTCACAGAGTCCAAAATTGGAAGAAATAAAGGAAAATAACCAGCGTGCACACCGTGCTTCAATCCGTGGGGAACGAAAAGGTGGGATCTTTGGCATTATTTGATGAATTTCTTGAGTGAATGCTTGTTTTACAGCCACAAATATGTTGAAACAGTTTGCGAGACGCCCAAAGGTTTACGCAAGCTCAGAGCTACGGTCCGCGCTGCAAGACCAAGGCGACCCCTGGCGGAGAAAAATCAGAGCAGCACCTCTGAGCGTGGTGGCGCTAGCGAGACGGGTTCATCAAAGCCGGTTGTAAACAGAAAGAAAATTGTTAAAGGTGAGTCAATGGCACGCGCGAGATAAATTCTTGCGTGGCTGTGTCTGTCAATTTCTGACTTTTTCAATTGTTTGCTAAACCAGTCGCACACCTCACTTGTGCTAACCCACTTGACTTTCTTGACAAAGTGCAGAAATGACTATCCAAAGACTTAATCATCGGCTTGTTTTGATTACGCGCTTTCTTATCCATCCACCAGTTCATGCTGCAACTGTCGCAAGGTGCTTGTGTTGTCCTCCTGATTGCGTGCACTTTGTCGAATGCTTTGATTGCAGCAGACACTTCATCCCACTTCCGCAGCAATCCTTACGCGGCACTGGTTGAACTCCCCGCAGGTTTATCACTTAAGTTTACTGTGTCGTCCACAAAGCTTTCCTGAATGAGAGGGGGTAGGGGGTAAAGTAGAGAAAGGGTCCAGGTTGGCCCCAATCGCTGTAACTCGGTATCAGCCAACTAGACATTGGCCGGATTCACCAAGCAGCTACAGTATACACAAGTACCAGTTGGGCTTGCTGGGTTGAACAACGTTCCGTGTTGCAGGCGTCCCGTTGTCGCAACTATTCCTGACCTTGGATTCGAACCCAGCCCCTCCGCGTCACCCTTTGACCTACGCCTCGAGAAGCCAGTTTTATGACTCGAAGTGGAAAGAGAAGCAGGAGAGGGCTCTGGCGTGCTGGGCGAATTATATTTTCACCCCTGACGAGTTCAAATGTGATGTTGGTGAGTTTGTTTAGCACAGTGGTCATGCTAGAGCGATGGCTATTTTGCCAGTAGTGTCAGGAACCAGGGTTGCCACCTTGGTCTTTTATGCGACCAACTTGTGAAAATTTGGCCGTTTTCAGAAGTGTTTTGGCTGCAGATATTTTGTTTGACCTTTTTTGAGTATTTCTGAAAATTGACCTAATTGGCATGTGGTGCCTGATTCCGGAATTCACTTAAAATGTCTCCATGTGCACTTTCACGAACACACCTCCCTCCTGACAATTTAAATTAACCAGTTTAACATTTCCAACTCAGAGAATGGAGACAGTTGACGACACATAAAGATCATTGTTACATAATCGATTGATCGAACTTCTAATTCCCAATCTGGTCAGTGAGGAAATATCAACTTGCTGAATTGTGTTAACGAAAAAATATTTTATATAAATAAATAAAAGCCGCGTTTGGTCGCATGAAAGGCTTAAGCACCGAAGCTTTGATGGTTTTGCTCACTCCCTCCTTTCAAAATGCGCAGAAAACAAACCTTTCCTGAAATGCTTTTTTACACACAACTTAATGTAAGAAGAACACCATGTGTGTGCGAGTGTCTGTGCATGGCGCAGCAGCCTGGTGTCGGGTCGAATGTTCTCAACTGAAGTAAATGTTGATTAGCAAACGTTGTTGAGACATTGTTGGGTTCGCGTGTTGTACAAATATCTGGTCCCGTGGGGCTTATACTTGTGATGTTTGCAGACCCCCTTGTATGGGGTAGCTCCCCCGGCCAAGCAGCCCCCAGCAAGGAGGCCGCCTCCCACCGCGCGTATCGCATCAAGAGCAGACTTAACTCACTGCGGAGAGCTGCTTGCAAGATCTTCAACGCTCCACACTTCTCTGACATCATCCGAAGAGTGGAGGAGGAGGTGGACACTTCCCGGATCCGTATGCGGACTGACCGGTGTGTCTGGAAAGACCTGGGTATGATGCCGTCGGAATGGTGTGCAACAATTCTAGTTTGTACCAGTCTCCAGCAATGTTTTGTGTTGTCTAGGCAACCGAGACAAATTGCTGAAACTTCTGATGAACTTTGACAAGCTCTGGCTCAGGATCAGTTTGGAGGTTGTGTTCGGGGAGACCGTCCCATGCTTCCAAGGTGAGCTTCTGTTGATTTACATACTGGCATCCTCCCCTCTGCCCCCACCTTGAATCAGACCTCGTAGTTTTACCATTTTGCGACTTTACTTTTAACGTTTCCATTTATGCTGATGCGTTGTCATGGAGTCTATGATTGTGACGCAGGTGAAAAGATTGTGACCTCACTGTCTCGATTCGTTGAACAGCGAATTCTTTATGACGCAACAATTGCAAGCACGTACGCCCATCCATCCGTGCCACATTCCTTCAAACCAGGGTTTGTATTTTATTTTTCATGTATTGCGTGCCTTGCGATGAGCCTTCATTGTGTTTCATAAAGAGCTTTATGACCTCATCTAGTAAGGACATATTTTTTTTTCAAGATACGAAAAAGCATTGAACCAACACATTTTAAAGAAATTCCTCATCCTGCTCTACATGCTCGATCTAGCGAAGCGATCACGCCTGATTGACCACGATCCGTGTTTATTCGAAAAGTGAGAGATGTTTTTGTGACGTAACAAATCCTACATTGGAAGATGTCACCTGTTTTTTTCAAACCGCGTGATTCGTGCGCAGCCAACTGTAGCATCAGTATATCCACACAACCCGACCTTGTCTGAAACCTCGATCAACTTCTTGGCCTTGAGATAAATCGTTGTTTCAGAGAAGCGCTTCAAAAATATAAGTTAGTTTCTGGTGTTTTTGGCTGAAACAGTAGACAAAGTAAAGGGGCAGAAAAATAAGGTTGTGAGCAGCAATAAAGGAGCAAGTATAAGTGTCCCAACAATCCTTTATTGTCAATACTAGTAACGTTCCTGTTGATGCAGGGGAGCTGTTATCAGAAGTACCCGCGCCGTCTTGATCGCGCTGTCACGTGACTTCCTGCAAGGCGAAGGTGACGTCATAAAGCATTTGTCATACCTCGGTTACAACGTCACACACGAGCAATCCTTCCTTGATGAGTTCGCATACGGCGTTCATAACCTCGCTGTTGATATGAGGTTGGTGAGGTTTTGGTGCCATACTCTGCTTTATATGTGAGCACGGGGGCGAATCTGTTTAATGTCTGGTCAACTCACCACAGGGATGGTGTGCGGCTGGCAAGGTTGGTTGAAATCCTCCTCCATGACTGGTCGCTCTCGAAAAAGCTCAGAGTCCCTCCGAGAAGTCTGCTGCAGAAAAGGCACAACGTTGAGGTGATGCTTTGTGTTTGACTGACGCAAATGTTCGGTTAACACAAAGATACGTCATTATCACCCTGCCAAGTGACGTCATAATCACGTGTTCGCATGATTATGTCGTCATAGTTGCTGCATGTGACATAACTTTGTTTCAGTTATAAAGTACAGATAACACAGTAAACAGGGAAGGGGTGATTGATTTTATGTGTTGTCTGCCAAACACGTAGTGCAAAGTTTGTCTTGATCATGTTTTAACTTTTGCTCAACCTTCAATCAACGTTAACGCGAATATCCATCAACAGGTGGCGATCTCAGCATTGAGGAATTATGGAATTCCAGTTGATGATGGGGAGGGAAGGGTTGTGGAATCGTCTGACATTGTGAAAGGTCATCGTGAAATGACTCTGGTGCTTCTATGGAATCTTGCCGCACATTTCCAGGTGGATCAGACTGCCCCTCCAGCAATGGAGTCAATTACTTAGTTTCAACAAAAATTATAATTACGCTGTAAATACTGATGGTCAACAATTAGTTGAAATGTAAATGTCTTTTAGTTCAAACATCAAAAGGAAGACTCAACAGTCCGTTGACATATTTCAGGCAAAATAACATATTTCAGGCAAAATAACTTATTTTCATTGAATACGCCCTGAATTTCACTATTCCCAAGGCACTGATTTCATTAGTATGTTTCAAAGTTCTTTATGGTTCTTTTAATTTGACGCTGATCATGACGGAATGTTGTTCATTAATACATTAGTCGTTTGTTAGTATTCCGAATTAGTATCGTCAGTGGGAGGTTCATCAAACCCAGGTGGGCAGGGGGGCGTTTGACAGGAAAGGGTGGAAATCGTTCGCCCCTAAAATATTTTCATTGTTCTGCATTTTGACGCCAGCCACTGGTTTTGCGTTTATCTGGAAAGAATTTACGAGTTTTTTTATCATCTGATATTTGCTTCATCTTTCAATAAACTTCAACACCTCATCTTTCCATGGGTCGTCGCCATTTAAAATTTTGAACGCTTTCTTTTCATCTTTGAATTCCTTCGAGTGTTCTTCGTTTGTCTTGCTTTCGAATACCACCATCTTTTCCCTGGAATCACCTTCAACTCTGAAAATCAATCCACACTCCCCTAATTTTCATGATTTCCGAATTGCTACCCCCTCAAAAGACCTTCGCTGTCCTTCTACAATTGAGGAGTTTCGCGTTCCTGTCAAAGTTGCAAATCACCAGACGTCGATGTCATTCCATCGGGATTGCTCAAAGCTGATGAGTCTCTTGTTCCACAACTGAACAAAATTCTTTGCAAGTGTTGGAATGAAGCTTGTTTTCTGAAAGAGACGAGAGAAGCCAAGATTATCACTTACTGCAACATCTACAGAGGACATTTCGATGTTGCTGGGAAGGTTTTTTCCAGGGTCGCACTATCTCGCGTCCGCACTCACACGGCGACCCCCCCTGAATTGAGGTGTGGTTTCCACAGCAACTGTTGTGACATGATCTTCTCACTGCGCCACATCCAGAAGTACAATCAACAGCGTTGCCCGATATACTTTGCCTTTGTTAACTTGACCAAAGCATTTGACAGGGTTCCCACGCGGTATTGAAAAAGTATTGATTTTCAGAATTGGTTTTCAAGGCCTTGAAAAAATATTGAATTTGGTCAAAATGTACATTAGGTCTTGAAAAAGTATGGAAATTCCAGATGGAAAAGATCAGAAGTGCAAAGTAATACTTCACCAGCTACCTCAAGCTGGATTAGCCCAAGATCGTGACTGTGGTGTGATGTTAACATGTTCGATCATTTTTTGATCCTGGCCCCAACTTCAGATTGTCTTTTTTCAAGAGGAAGTTAGTATTTGAGTTGAGTTTACTGGCGCAAACATTGGACAATTGCATGCAGTTGAAGTTGAAGTGCTTGGAGACCGACAAAAAACTGTTAAACAGGTTGTCTCGTTGGCTAACCCTCGACAGTTTCATAATATTTTATCATGGTTTAAAGTTGAAGGCCGAATTATTGTGTAGTTAATCAGGTTACATTTTCAATGGGGCTGCAGTCCGCTGGATGATCAACACAGTTACGCAAGAGTGCTGGGTTGCAACCGGTATCTATCGTTGGTATGGAACTTTTTGTTTTTCGGTATCTATCGTTGTTTGCTCAGTTCCGCAAGGAGCTAAACATGACAGAGAAAATGTAAGCCCAGCTAAAATGAAACTTTTCTTAGGTTTCCATAACTCCTTCGCATCCAAGCAGACAGTTGTTTCTGTTTAGAAGTCATTTATGTTAAATATATGCATGATGACAACCAGAACCGTTAGCAGGAAGTCTTTAATAGGGGTCTTTACGTTTGTGCAAAGGGTCTTGACATTCTAAATTTGATAAAAACTTCACTGAATTATATTTTGCTTAATATTTCCATTTAGGGGGGAGGAGCTTCAGCCCACCAATGCCCCCCGTGGCGATGGGACTGGTGACAATTTCTGTGAATTCTGCCTGTTGTGGAGCTCTTGTTGCTGCTATCACGTGGACAAGCAACTGTTGAACGAGGTTTCGTTATGAACAAAGATATGTTTGATGTAAATTCATGTGGTTCACAACTAATTGCGAGGCGGTTGGTGAAGGACTACTGTACATTGCTAATTTGGGAGGATTAAAAAATGTCACGATTGGGAATAAACTTTTGCAAGCTTCACGTGGAGCCAGAAGTTGATACTTTGCACATCTGGCTGCAAACAAAGACGCCGAGGAGAAAGTCAGTGAAGAGAAAACATTAGAAATCAAAAAAATCCAGGGCTGTGGAAGCCGGAGCCCGAGTTATTTTGGATGGCTGGTTATTTTGGACCAAATTGTTGCGGAGCGGGAGTCAAAAACTTGTAGACGTTGGAGCCAGAGCCAAAATTTAGATGCCAGAGCCTTAAATTTGAGTACTGGCTACACAGACCTGAAAAAAGCACAGAATGCCAAAGCTCTTCACAAAGCAACCAATGAATTGGCAGAAAAGCAGAAGATTTAAGTCATTTGACACTACTTGTGCAATCAAACAGTTTCTGAAAAACAGCAGACATCAAAGAAAAAACTCAGGCTGGAAATGTTATGTGATTTAGGTAGTGCTGAGAAATTACGTTCAGCAGTGCTCGATGGTACGAAATGTAGATCAGGGTCTCAAACTCAAATTGCTCTGAGGACCAAATGAGGACTTACCTGGGAATCAAGAGGGTCGCATTATCCCTACTCATTACCCAAGGGCCGCATTTTGACGCTGACGCAACAATGGCGGTGCCTGAATTTCACTTGAAGCAGCTTTTACATCCTACTGCCTGCTTAAGGTGTCGTAGGTTAATAGAGAACTCGTTTCTAGCCGTCTCAGCATTCATTTAAAGGAAGTTGTTCACTCGCTGGTCGAGCACTTGTAAACATCGATGAATAAACGAAATAACTTGAAAGCATCGCCGGCTTCGCAAAATATCCGCCGACCGCGTGTTTGAGACTCCTGGTGTAGATGTAGTTTGCTGCAGTGTTCTGTTGCCTTTTGTGCTGTATTTCATTCAAGTTTTTAGGTATCTCTTGTTTGTGTGTAGACAAAGCAAACCAAGTTAACTGCATTATGTTCGTTTACGCTGTTGCCGTAAGTCTTCCGCCACTGATTCTTTAAATCTTGTTCTTTGCAAGTTAGCACAGTTTTGCTGAAGAAAGAAAAGCAGTTCATAATATTTGCGCAGTTTTGTGCAATGTTTAAAATTTAGTTTCATGATTAAGAATTTCGTAAAATGGAGATAAGGCATGGTATTGAATTTTTTTAATTTAGTATTGAAAAGGTATTGAAAAAGTATGGAAAATGATTATTAAAATTGCGTGGGAACACTGATTTCAGATGTTCAGCAGAGAAGGATTGTAAAGATCGTTTCACAAAAAGTCAACTGCTGGCCTTGACCAATAATTCTCAAACAGTTGTTGGCCACACGCCACTAAGCGCTACACCAGCAGCTTGCTGACCATGTTCGAAGTTCATTCCCAGATAAATGTTTAGAGCCTACGACTGCTCCTGCCGCAAACGACAAATCCTTGCAGTATTAAATCCCTGTAATCAAATGTCATGCACAACGACTTAACTTAAGCAACTGTTGTTTTAAACAAATTCACATCGTGGTGCGTGGACGGCTGTTTGCAGATGCTACTGCTTTCATTCACACAACAGAGCAAGCCTCCAATCACCAATAGGCGGTGATTTTGCTGCTGTTTTGTGAGGCTTTGTCTGTGGTCAGTAGCAACAAAAACTGTTGCAATGCGTCATTTGACGTACACTGATACGTCAAGATGATGTCATCGTGAACGGGACAAAAAGTCGTCAACTTTTGCTTTCCGGATTCTTGCACTGTGTGTCCAACGACTGCTCTGTTAGAAAAAAATCCAGTCCTTGATCATGAATGCTGCTCTAAACTTCAGTTCCAGAGCATGACTCGATCCACAACTTGCATTGCGCACCAAAGACAACACATACAATGCTTCAGTGCTAAGTATTCCGCAGCTCCGATATAATTTACCAACTTACATGAAGTAAGAAAGGAAACAACAGATTCACATGCTATGCATTTGCGCTGCCATATGGATGGACAGCATCAGAAACGAGGTTATTTTAGAACACATCTGCTGTTTAGTTATCATAAAACAATGCGCTTGCGCTATCTTGGTCTCATTTGGCGTCTTTCTCAGTGAAGCTTACAAAAAATCATTCCATGTAGTGAATTGACCTCAGGTACTCAAGTATTGGTCGACTCCTTCCAGAGATGTTGTAAAATAAGATCCACGACACCTCAAATCATTTCCTCCGATTGAGAAACATGTGTTGGTATAATCGTCAGGCGTGCTGTTCATTCCTTCGCCATGTTTCCCTGGAATTCGACTCATACCGTTCTTCTGAAAGCAATCGTCCTCTCTCGCATGGCTTCTGCAACGGGGGATAACTTTCGAAACTTAACAAATTTTTATTGCTTTGTTGGGATGGCAACCATTTTGTTCACGGTCTACCGAGTGCCCATTCACAATTCACAAATGACGCTTGGTATTGATTCAATTACATTTGCACAAGTTTCGAAATTTTTCACTTGAAATCGAAAATGAGATTTACTGTTAAGTTCCTTAATTGACAGTTCAGTCCATCACTGACCCATCCATTGCTCGGTTATTTATCTTAAAATTATATTTTATTAAACCACAGCTTTTGCTTTTCGTCTCGTAACTGAGTCACGAACTTCCCCGGAAGAAGTCCTTGTGCGCAGTGAACCGTACAATGAAACGACAGTAGATTTCCTGCTTCTAACTGGTCTGTTATTTCTGTTCGAAAGCACCTCACATCCTGCGTGAAATACCAACGGAACTGGGTTGTCCTTGCCTCAACCTACCAGTCACTGGTTAAAGCTGTCTCGCAAAACAGCTGGTATATGTATAAATACCTGGAAATAAACTGGTATATGTATAAATACCTGGAAATAAATAATACATAAATGTATTTTTCGTTTCTATTGCTAACCTTAGATGTCAGGTTGGGCTGCCCTGTTGTAAGCAGTGATGCAAAAGTACAGCTGCTTCCACTCGACACCGTCTGTGATCGGTGAAGTTCAACTGGAGGCGCCACCTAAAGCCGCTGCTTCCATTTATAAACGAGTCAGCGCTGTGAAGCTTCTACTGTAGACCTGTGCATGTTAAAAACATACTTAGAAAGTTATTCATTTGCTTAACCGAAAAACGAGTTTTTTTATGTTAGAATTTTAAGCACCGTAGCTTCGTGAAGCACTAAACGCTTGTAATACGGACTTCATACAAGCAAGTTCATTACATGATTTGCAGATGCTCGATGCTGTAGATAAAGTAAAACTTCGAGATGAAGTCGCATTTTTGAAGAAGTCTCTCAGGCTCAAGCACAGAATGCAAGAAATTCCGGTGGTGGAAATGTCGGTCAGTAATAATGTCTTTATTAAAAAACAAATCTTGCACTTTGCACAAGAGCCATGATTTGCTTTTTCTTAGTGTTATTTTTGTTAACTGTCATAGCAATGCTTGCTATTAATTTATTAAAATATTGCAGACACTTTCTAAGTTTCATCGTTTAGAATATTCCGTCACAAGCAGACGCGTATGTTTCGTTTCCAAATCCATAGTTGCCATGGAATTGAGTCGCCACGATGTTTTTAATGATAAAAGCAGGTGTTTTGTGGAACTTTGCTGAATTTTGGAGCCTTTCTGTATTCATCAGAAAGTGAGACACGATTGAAGTGTCCCTGTTTGTCTCAGGGGGGAGGTATGGACGATGGAGATGGGAAAACAGAAGTGGACGTCCTATCTGATCTACTGTTGGAATGGTGCAGGTAAGTACGTCATCAACCGCATTGCACCGATTGAACCTTTGGAAAAGGATGACACTCAACTCTGTCGACAGAAGAGGAGTTGTTTAGTTTCAAACTTGTTCAGGCATTTGTTTTGTTTGCTGGCTGGGGATTCAGAGTCATGCTGCAGTGACAATATTTCGTGTTCAACTTTCCAGGTACGTTTGCGCACACCGAGACATTGAGGTCCACAATTTCTCGAGCTCCTTCGGGGACGGCCGGGCCCTCGCGGCCACCATCTCATTCTACCAGCCTCAACTGATCAGTGCTTCGCAGATAATGATGAACACAACACTGAACATGGCGGGGGGTCAGGTGAGTATCACTAGAACGGAACCAAGTTTGTTGATACATCACAAGCACTTATCTATCGATCTAGTCATCTGCACTTGATCGTTTCAAACAGTTCATTTGCCTCGCCTTGAATTGTGTGCGTAGATTGTGACGTAATTGATGACGTTGTTCTTAGGCGGTATCTTCGTCTGAGGTCGACTACAAGAAGCTCGTCAAGAATGAGAAGGTAAAATGTTCTTTCGCCCCGTTTGTGCTGGGTTCTATCCGTTTCGTCATGACATCATCACGAATGACGTCACTCTACAGGTCAACTTGCTGTTGGTGAAACAAGCTGCCCATGAGCTGGGGGGGATTCCGTCACTGGTCAACACAGAGGATATGAGTGAGACCGTACCAGACAGCAAAGTCGTCCGGATGATTGTTTCGTTCCTTTGTTCGAGGCTTCTCAATGTTAAGGAGGAGGACAGGTGGGGAGGTGTTTGTGGGAAGTATATGATGGTTAAGCTGTGGTTGTTTGAGAAAGCTTATCTTTTGCATGAAGCTCCAGAAATGCTGATTCCACACATGGCACATGCAGTGAGCGAATATCCGCGGAAATTTCACTGATGAATCTAGCCTAAATTTTTTTGCCCGTGTGTTCCCACAGAAATTAGACTTTTGCTCGTTGCTACTACTGCATCCAAAACATAATTCCGAAGTCTTTTTACCACTCGCCTTTGTTTTTCTTGGTGTTGCTATTTGAACAATTGAAAAACTTCAAATAACTGTGAACACCCCTGAACAGATGAACACCACAATGCAGTACGTCCAAGCACATGGACGACACACAAAAGCAGAAATAAAACAAACCAGCACACGTCACACGACAACATGAAAATACACAGCAACCCAGGCGTGAGTTTTCATAACTCCGCCATTGTATATTTGTACTGAGGGTTGCGGCAGGTCAGTCTCAAGGACACGCTTGACTAAACGACAATTGTACTTGCGCAGCTCCCTCACACTCACCACAAATAAGAGTTCTGTAAAGCGTGATAATTTGTTCGTGTTGTCCTGAACCTTACCGAAAGTAATCTTTGTTGGTGCGATAATGATGGCGATTTCTATAAATTATACTTTGCTTCAACCGAAAAACACTGAGTTATTTTTGATGCTAGCATTGTAGGCACTATAGCGTTATGAAGCATTACGTTATACTTTGCTTGATGAATCTTGGTTTCAGAGCTGCACGCACCATCCAAATAGCGTGGGCTGCTTACCACGAGCGGTTAATAAAGAGAGAACAGGAGAAAAGAAAGAAGGAGCAAGAGGAGAAGTGTGCTGTGCTGCTGACGTCAGTGTTTAAAGGATTCGTTTGTCGAAGAAGGTGAGAATATTCTTGTGTGATGTCACAACCACCAGCTTAGTTTGTTGATGGTTTTAGGACAACTGCACGGTTCATATATGGGTGAAGCACCTGGGAAGTATCTTGGATCGTGATCCAATCATCGTAATTGAAAAATTTATAATGTACGGCTTCCTAGCAGCTTTTATCGCCGGTATCGACTTGTTTTGTCAATTTCGAGTGGATTGATGGTGAAAGCAATATACCACTTGAAATTGCACAGACATTCTCTCCACGCACAGCTCGGCATAGTGCACTGTGTTCGCAGATACAAGAGACTGGTCGATGCCTGTGTTCTCTTGCAACGAAGATACCGGAGTTTGAGACAAACTAGGAGCGTCCGTCGTAACTTTTTGAAGGTCCACTCTTGTACTGTCACCATCCAGTCCTGGTTCCGGGGGGTTCTTGCACGAAGGTTGGTCCATAAGATGCGCCGGGAGCAAATGGTGATTGAAATGAAGATAAAGGCTGTCGTTGTGATACAGGTGAGAAGCTTTTCACCACAGGTGGTGCCATCTAATGATCGCGAAATAGTATTTCAACCATTCCAGCTCCAGAAACATGTTTAAGAAACTGTATTGTGAACGTTGGTCACTCTTGTATCTTTTCACAAACCAGTCCGGGCTAGTTTACAATGACAGGTGACCGGGTAAAGTTGGCCAGCAGGGCAAGTGGGGCCATGGCAGGTAGCTGCTCTGTGATTTGGATAACTGGACCAGTGTGTCCATTCCTTGTTTTAAACTACTAACCACGGCCTACTTTAAGATACGGCCGCGTGTGTCACATTTTGCAGCTTGTTGCCGCTAGTGTTCATTCCCTGAATGACCGCATAGTCCGACCAACAAAAATAACCAATTTCTCGCGTGGCCTACGATGCGGCCGGATGTGGCACATTTTGCGGGCCATCGCTAACAGGTCGATTTGGTTTCTTTCAAAATGCAAGGAACCTCGATCACGCACCTTTAGTTCGTGACTGTAACAGTAGTTTTAATGGCACTAGTGGTGTCTAAGACTTTTTTGAAGCTTCGTCGTGCTTTTGAATCATGCATTGTCTGAAAATTATCGCAAAGCTAGAGTATTTAAGGATTCTTGAAAACGTAAGCCGTACTGTTTACACCACTAACCCATACTTAACACAGCAAACCACAGCAGTTTGCTCGTCAAACTTTAGCAAGGAAAACGCAATACACCTCTCTGCGATCAACTTCTGCTGATAGTGTGTCCAAATTTGTTTTAAAATCACTCCTTCACTGAACAAGTCAGTTTACCTACCACAGAGCCACATTCACTTGTTTTGCTTCGTCACAATTCTTCAATTATGAAGGAACAATTTTCTAACCTGCACCGCGTTAGTTTTGTATTTCTACCATCAACAAACCATGATAGAAGTGGGAATGGCTGGGTAACTGCAAAACTGAAGTTGCACACACTAAAGTTTATCAGCTTCTACGGCTTCTTGCGCTGATGGAAAGACAACCTCTTTATTACAAACAATATTGTGAAATATTACCCATGCATTTATTTTCTTGCTCAAGTAACCAGATGGTGAGCTCAAATTAGTTAGTCAAATGCCCATCTTCAACACTTTCATTTTGATCAGCCCGATAAATTCTCTGCTTAGGAGCTTCTCTTGACAAGCTAGCAATAGGGAAGATCATTCCAAAGCATCTTCTGTATGAATCATTGGGACTGGTTGCATTTCCAATTTAATTTCATGATTTTAGCGCTTTTTATAAATTTATTTTGTAAAAGTGTTTTATGCACAATGTAGAACTTTTGGTTGGTTTCCAGTCAAATCAGTTGACAAACTTGATCCACTTCATTAATAAATCAGGTTTGTTTAAAGGAAAAGAAAATCCATGCACTTTTTTATGTTTTATGTTATATCCAGAGTTACTTCCACAACCCACAAGCCTATTAACCATTTTACCATGTACAACTGTCATACATTGACGGTTCACGTCACAGTAATTCTTTTGTGATGCACAAGTATGGCAATTACACCAGAAATTTATTTGCAACAATTTATACTGGTAGGGTTATCATTTTGGCATCCACACCATTTACTATCAGTCATTAACAGAAAAAAAGAGTTGCAGGCTGTATAAAGAGTATATAAAAATACTTCTCACAGCATCTGAGATGTCAGGATTGCCATGTTACAATTATCTCACTTTGAAAAGTTGCAGCACTTTTTGTTTTCAAGAAGAATACAAAACCGAACTTAAACTACTCTGTCTGCAAAGCATGTTTACTACAAGCACCATCTATTTTCTATTTTTCCATGGTACTGGTTTGCTGTGGAACTAACCAAGTCAAACACGCTCAGCGTTTCAAATATGAATAGTACCTAAACGATATCACATGTACTTGGAAATACTAGCAGTCTATTCATGCAGGCTCTAATCCAGCAGCCTCATGCACTAGGCCTACAGTTGACAGTTGTTTTAACCCCTACCCAAAATCTAACCTTTTACAGTTGTGTTACAAGTACAGTAATCCTATCCCTCGCCTCACGCTACCCATACTTAACCCAAGAACTGCAAATTACGCCGCTCACGACCTCCTACAGTAACTACTGGATGTTTTCAATCACTTCATCAAAAAACTAAAGCATATCTGTAACTTTCAGGAAGAACGAGCTGACAGCATTCACTTCTTAACCTGCGTGATTGACAAACTTCACAGTCAAAGCAGATGCACATAGAAAACCACTGAACAACGAAGACATTTCAAGCTAGGGTCTTGTGCAGTATGTTACCACTCTGGTGCTAAACAGCGCATGTCCCAGTAAGATTGTTTTAGAAATAGAGTGGCTGGATGGACAAACTAAGGTAAAAGCTTTAAATATACACTACACAGCTAACTAATCCCTTTCAAACACACCCGCACTCAGTAAGACATAGCAGGCTGGCACTTGGCCTGTCAGTAACAGGCAGGAAAATGTGACATATCCGGCAGTATCTTAAGTAGGCCGTGACTGACCACCTAATGGCCTCCACTTAGTCTTGGAGAAACGGCCAATAACTAAAAGTGAAGAAAAATCGTATCTGAACTTATAACTAAAAAACTATTGCTGATAGTTCTCTTCTCTGGAACAAAAGTTGAAAATTGTTTTTACTGTAAATAAATAAGTACTTGCTAAGTTTTGCGTCAAGTAAATGCAGGCCTCGTCTACTCAGTAGGTTTTTATGAAGTTGATCTCTAAAAGTATTTACCTTGCATTGAAATGAGATAAACTGGAATATGTGGGAAATTAGAAGCAGGGCTGTAAACCAGTATCTGCAGGAAATTGCTTGTTTTTATTTTTGCGTTGAACTTTATTTTCTTTGTATGGACAAAACTAAAACACAAACATGCCACTCAATATTCAATTAAAAAACAGTAATAGATCAAACCCACTCTCGCACGAAAAATCTAACAACACTTCCTTTCAAACATCATGGTTTATTTAACCCCACATAGTGACAAACCTAACCCCACATAGTGACAAACCTAACCCCACATACTGACAAACCTAACCCCACATACTGACAAACCTAACCCCACATACTGACAAACCTAACCCCACATACTGACA
>JGI24021J15306_10001038_pt1 | contig 25391 bp, 12 predicted proteins | sample Ectturendosymbi1_FD_15306 | JGI IMG/M metagenome (IMG submission 15306) | reverse complement strand
CAAGAGACAGGCAGCAGCCAATGCTGGTGCACTGCTGCCCACAGTCGGAAACGTGGGGCTTGAAAAAAATGTGCAAGGTATTTGGCGGGCCGGATTAAACTAGTCGGCGGGCCGTAGTTTGGCAACCCCTGGTATAAGATTTATTTGTCTTTATCTATATTTGTATTTTTTGTTTTTCACTATGGTGTTTTGCTTATATTTTGTAGTTTTGCATGAACTTGTGGTGGCCATCGCTTCCTGCCCCGACACTTCTGACCACGTATTCTCTACGTGGTTGGGATGCTAAAATATACCGAACTGGACTATTTGCACTTACAACTTTATTTCATCTCTTTCTTTACAGAAAGAGAACTAACGCATACTATATTCGCTTGAGAACGTAACGACGAAGTTCAGAAAAATACCACTGATGATCAAACCAACGTTTGCCTCAATAAAAGCAAGTATTTTTAACTTCTCTACCAACCTCACTTTCGGATTACAATACAGATTTGTCCATGGACAATGCTTGACAATCCTCTTCAAATAGGTTTGCGTCCCGTTCGTAAACCTGTGTGGGACGAACTTGGTGTTGGGGTAAGCGCAGAATCTTCCGCTGTAAGCTTTTCTTGTTTCGCTGACGCTGGAGGTCACGTCCAACCGCACGTTCCCACTTGAACTAAATGCGCCAACAATTTATTGGTTGAAGAACTGACCTCGCCGAAATGCAGAAGAAATATGCAATTACTATTGCTGGTTTGATTCCGTCTTCCATTTTTAGAACTTGCATTTTTTCTTTAAGTTTTTTGAAGAGTTTTTAGGTTCTCATCACTGTCTCAGAATGTGCGGCAAACTCGTTTTTTAGCAGCGAATGAAAATGACCACTTGTCATTTTCAAAAACACCCATTTCAGCGCTATAGTTGAGACGTTGAGTCCACACAACATGTACCAAGTCCGTCGATTCTTGCAGTACAGCTATTCGATTTTCAACGTTTAAACCTTTTTCAAAATTGATAGCCACATTCATTGAAAACGAACAACCTATCAAACGAGAAAGTCAATAAGGATCTTTAATAGCAAAGTTCTATGCATACTGGGCGAATAGCTCGTGAAAACTACAGCAAAAACGCGCATTTCAAAGTCAGTTAATGCCGATATTAATATGCCTTGAGTGACCGTTAAAAATTTACATTTTCATTCAAAAATTGCTCGCAAGCCACAACCGCCGTCCGGGCGGAATATCCAAATTTGCACAAACTAATATTATCCGGGCTCATAAAGCGCGAATCAGTGCTTTGAAACAATATATTAATACTTTAGTTTCTAATTTAAAAAAATAATATATGCGAAAATTTCGTCATCGATACAAGGAAACAGCAATTTTTGTTCTATAGCCACAGGAAGTAGGTAGAAGTCAACAATACCAGGTCGCAAGAATAACACGTTTTTTTCTTACTAGTCTTCAGTCAGATTGATTACTTTCACTTTCATCAGCTTTTTGTTCTCTGAGCTTGGTTTGTAAGAAAGTGCAAACCATCTCTCGGAATTCGTTAGTTTCAGGTTTGAAGTAACATCGAAGTTTTTAACTTCCTTATTTTCCAAAAGAAGGGCAGTTTGGACTAATTTAACTTACAACTTAAAAAGTTTGACTTTCTGCTGTCATCTTTCAATCGATGTAGCAGTCGATGCGCACATAGTGAATTAAAACGCACACAACAACTTTCACAAAACATGCGGGGCATTCAGTTTCAACCGACAGAAGTGAATGCCAGCTGTTGCGCGATAACGGTGCATGGCTGTGTTTTCCAACCAAATGAATGAAAACAAAAAAGAAAGAAAAAAGGAAAGTGACAAGCAGCGCCGAAAATTAATCGTAATAAATCTGCGCGACCGGTCCCATTGCGATGACCCAGGATGTGCGCAAGCCTTCAGATCGTTGTTCATTGCTCCAACTTGACTGCGGTGAACAAGTTTTCTAATCATGACTGATTGATGAACAGCATCATGACGAGTTCTCGCTGATAAGGCGAATAGTTTTGCCCCGTGAGAGGCCATGCACGGATTTGCAGACAATGGGGTGCATTGTACTTTTTGTGGCGGCTTTGCACGGCATTCGAGCTTCAGCTGCTCGTCCAGGTAAGCTTGACGGATGAAAAATTTATGAATTGAAATGAATTTGCTCCTCAAATTATCATACGAGTTCAGTTGAACAATCCTGAAGCTACTGGATGCTACAGGTTGACGATAACATCCCAAAAGGTAAAATTATGATACACGCATCTTTTTACAAACAATGGCAAGGATTTTTTAGCAATGCTGTTCCACGATCCAATTTATTTAGTGGATCCGTGCTGATGTTGAGGGCAACTGTCACATACCAGTCAGTTACTGTTTTCGACTCGCAAGCAGAAAGTTTTACTTTTTGACAGACAGACTTCAAGATAGTCCTCCCAAGTGCTCAAGAGGCGCTGAACAAAACGAAATAAATTTTGTTTGAGGAAACCATCTGACAGGACCGTGGCTTCTGTTGCTGTACTTTGATTTGGCGCAATTAGAAATTAATTGTGATGATCACTTCATGCAATTTGATGTGTCCAGTACTCGCATTGTTAACTGAGTCAGTGAGAAGCTGCATTGCAGCGCATGCAATAGGTCCATACTTTACATCACAAGCAAATAACGTTTGCGTAGCAAGCAAGTAAAATAAAGAGTGTGGAAGAAATTTAACGAAAACTAAACACAGCATGCAGCCGCGTACCTTGCCCTAAAACGACTGGAATAGATCGGCTTACGCGCGGAATAGAGGCTGGAAGTGAACCTCCCATACCCGCCGTATCTGAGGTAAAATACACAATTGAAATTAAGCATCGCGAACTGTGAAACTTCGAAGAAAAACAAAATATTATCAACGACTTAAACTGCCACAGCGCCGCAATTAGCGCATGCAGGCATCGATCCAAGATACCAGCATTGCTCATAAGCAGTAGAGAAAACAATGGCAGCAGCCAGCTCACCGCGGTCAGCGAACATACAATGCCAAGTATGCGCAGAAAGCACGCAGCAATCAAAATTAGGTCAACTATGCCAGAAGAGGCAGCACCACGTGTCGTGCAAACAATTGCTGCGCCCGCTTCAACATCGCCTTCTACGTTTTTTTGCCACCTTCTGTCTCTGTGCACGAAAGGAGCTGTAGGGCTTGGTTTACGATTTGGCTCGTGCGGTTAGGCTATAGTCTGTCAAGATATCATATCACCGGCTAAACTTGATTCGATGCCAACACGCGAGCACGAAAAACTTTCTTAGTCCGCCAGTTGCATCATCACCTATTATATCAAGCCAGTTAGTGCATACACCATGGGACTTGGTAAGGCGCTGATGACTTTTTGTCACAAAGGTACGGAAAATGTGAATATTTCGCTTGATGTTTGAAACAAAACGTAGACTAAAGAAAAAGATCGCGTAAAACCAGCTGGTTTTGGAGAAAATTAACAGAGGGCAAAAATCTTTCCACTTGAAGTCGAATTTTTATTTATTTGTACACGAAGCCAATCAACAATCAAAAAAATTCCTGTTGCAGGAGTCGTACTTCATGATAACTTTTTTCTTTCGAGAACAAGCGAAAAAGAAATCAGTGTTGATTTGTAAATATAGCAAAAATGTTTTTTGTTTTTTTTTGTCAACAGTTTTTGCACTGAAATCAACATTGCCTCGTAAACTAAGCTTCATTCGACAAGGTACCTCACCTGCATTGCAAGATACAACTTAATGCGCAGCAGCTGCACTACAGCTTTGGCGAAAAATAACTTCGACTGTGCAGCGCATACGTTCAAAGATGTAGATCACGCAGCTCCGTGTGTGGGATGTTCTGTGGTGCGTGTCAGTCAATCAATCGCTGCTGGTCGTTCTACCATTTACTCGAAATGATTTAGGCTTGTTACGGTAATGCCGAAAGCACAAGCACACCTTGGTGCCTGTAGCCGATGCCCTCACTGTCATTGGATGTTATTCGCGCCTTTATGGTGAAAACCATCTTAGAGCGTTCTCGCTTGGACAGTTTTGTAAAAAATGTAGTTTTCATCAAATTTTTGACCTATTTCATATTTCGCAATTACGGATTACGAATACCGGTTTGAGAGCTCGCAAAAAATTTTAACTATTTTTGTAGTTGTCTGACACGATGGGAATCATAAGTAAATTTATTAATCCCATGGAGCAGACTGATCCCCAGCTGTCTTTGTCGAACATTCACATTTTCCAGCTAAAGACGTGCTCAGGGTGAACGATTATCTTCAAAAATGCCAGAAACATGAAGTCGCAACACTGCTGTTATCTGCGAGAAGTTCGAAACTTGTACACAGACATCTTTGAATTCAGGTTTGTTAACGGTTTCCGAGATTTTCTCGACACGAACACTGGTGTGCCACACTCTGCGTGCAGCCAAATGTTGCGAAGAACTCGTCGCCAGATGCACAACTTCGCATATATCGGTTTCGCCGTTTAAGCTCAACGGCTCGTGATTCTCGGTGAGAAGCAGGTGTCCGCAGACCGAGTGACTAACTTTGCAATTGTACACCTGGCGCGCCTGTCGATGTAGCGTAAAACTACACCAAAAAATGACTTCGATAGCGGTCGTCAGCAATTTCCCCAGGCTCAGTGGGTTGGTTGCGTTGAGATGTACGTGTTTGGTGGTAAACTGATGGTGAGGGGTAAGAGTTTCCAACATACTTTAAGCCTTCTGAAAGTACATTTTGACTTCATTCCCTTTCTCATGTAACAACTGCATTTAATATATTTCGCCGATAAGAAACAGCATTCTGCACTATCAATGCTGCATACCCACAGCTCTTATAAAATAGTTTGTTTATTATTTATATGACATTTTCTTATCACTTGATGCTTCTCTGTCCACGGGATTCAATTTGTTACTACGGTTTTATAAACTTGCCAGTGCATGTATGCCAACCAACTTAAGCTTCTTTTTCCCTTTGACCCTTGTCATCCTTCTATTGCAAGGACCATGCCCACATTGTGTGCTTATTTGCATTTCAAACAGGTAAGGAGTTTGCAGTTGCTCTATTGATTTATTATTGATGCGTTCATCATGTCCATGATACCAGCCATCCAAAATCCGCAAGCAACTTACGGTTAAGACCCTTCATATATGTTTCATTCACTCACCACAGGCGCACTGACAATTTACAAATAGTGTTTTTGTCCTTTCTTCAAAACTGGAACCCTCTTAAAGAAACGCCATAGGTCACAAAGCGGGAATCTCGGTAAACTGGTGCGCATCTGCGACACATTTACTTCGCCGCAGTTTTTCCTCCGACTCTTCGTCTGTGTCTGCACGTCCTTGGCCAGCTTTTGCTGATTCGGCAAGGGCAGTGCAAAACTATTTTCATCACTCGTTTCACTAGCCAACAAGCACGCCAGCACACACTTTACAACAAGCACACAGGAACTGCGGTCATTGATTTTAGTGATTTGACGATAAAGCGACATGTTGAATGTGATGCTTCGCTCTGGACACCTACGATGAATGCGTTAAAATTTACAGCGTATCATCGCTGTTCAGCACATCACAAGGAAACATTTTCAACCACAAAAATCGAAAGGTGGTAAAAACAATTAGCTTTTTGTGCACGTCGTCACTTGTAGTATTAATCAATATTAATGAGTTGCTCAATCGATAATATTGAGCTGCACATTCACTCAAATTGAAGCTCACAATCTGGAGGTACACAAAAAGATACCTTTCAGACATAATGTTGAGAGACTTCACACAGATTTACGCTGGTTACACGCATATTAGACGTTTCGTTACCAATTTGTCTAATTCGATCGTATGCCCACTGTCCTTCGCCCAATTTTGTGAGCATCGTTGTCTGCCTTACAAAAAGTCCTGGATCCGTTCCAACCAGCTGCGCACAAACGCATCCGGCCATCAAAAAAGAGTAAAATCCCTAATTTGCATCTAAAATCTAAACCTCAACTAATTCTTCACCGTATAGTAGCACTGGTCTGGTGAAAGGGTATTGTTCTGAAACAGAAAACATAAAAACGTTTTGACTGAGTTCTGCACATTAGTCAAGCCAGTTGTTCAGTTTTTCACAACGCTGTAACAAAAGTAGAGCAAGGGATTAGCGCAGACTGCATAATTACGTATAATGGGTGTTTCAATTCTGCTTCACCTGAGAATTCTGGACGTGAGATAACGTTAAATTTGAGCGATCATTTCTTTTTTGATGGAACACCATGTCTGCAGTTGCTTGTGTCAGAGCGTTGTTTGCAGCAATGCATTTCACAATTAATAGAAGCCTCTGCAGAAGTAGGAGACCATTCGCTGTACGTTGCGCTCACGCTTGCATTTTTTATCCTTCGTGGTCCAAACGACCCAATTTGAATGATTTCCATAATGACGCTTAGGTTTTCTACAGCAGCTCGCAAATAAATGCGTCATCATACCGGGTCATGCACTTTAAATTATATTAAGTATCAGGGTACATCTGGGGAGAAAATCCGTTGAAGAAATAGGTCGTCCTACCATGAGCAACTGTGACAGCGGATAGTTACTGCTAAATCTTGATTAGCTAAAAGTTATCGCGAGAATGCAGTACAAAATTTACCAAACTAGGCAGNAATCGCAGCGTTACATTATCCACTGTTATGCCTAATGCGCATCGACTCGCATCGCAAGGCAGTCACAGGTTCTGCAAAGGATATTTGAGACTATAAGCACTTCAGTGAAACCTGCGTTTTACATCCTAAACACTCTTCTAATCTGTTCAAATCGAACTGAAGAATTTTCGACGTTAAAATTTTTTGCGTCATTCTTGTTAATGACTCCATTTGACCATACAACAATTGCTGACACCCAAATCAAACGTTTTCCTTCAATCACAGATATCTCTCTACAAATAACTTTCTCCCAATCACACAACCTTTATTTACTGGGTGATTAGTTTCTAATAAAACGATTAGATTTGAGCCCGAAATCAGTTTAATAGGCAGGCGAGTGTTACCATAAATTTGCCCCAAAGTCATCTGCCAACGTTAACTATCACGACGTCCCGATAACTACAGTACCGTCACCTATATTTAAACCATTTGCTATCATCAACAGCTTATCCCATGCCGTCTTGCCTATGAACTGTACCCAAAACTTTATCACCACATCACCGCTTAAACTTCCTTCACAGTTTATGCCAACGTGAGCATTTTTGAAGTATATTTTTATCGTCGGTTGCACATCACGAAAAGCACTTCATTCGCGACGTCGGTTAAGGTAGTGTGATAATGGTTAGATGCTGATGAGCAACTGAATAAAAATTCTCTACGTGTAAGAATTCAAAAAAACCCTCACTGTTCAAATTTTAGAGGTGCGTTAAAAGAGTTGTCGGAACCCAACACACTTTTAAAAATGGCTGCAGCATTAAAAAAACTTTGTTATTAACTGTTCCCAAAAGCCTAGAATTGATTTTAGGTCAGGTAGTTACGTCATTTTAACTCGCAGTCGCTGAATCGTAGTAGTTGCACACTGTGATCGCTACGGTCACTCTTCAGTGTTTGCTTTGAGCCAGTGGTTATATGCGCTCCATATTCAATGTCTGCTCGACTTGTCTGCGCAATTCGCCATGCGGCTCTTTACCAGCTACTTGGAAATGAAAACGAGCGCTTTGATTCTCGTTGCTGAGATGTTTTAAGTTTCTTGAGAAGCCGCCTTAACAACGGTTTTCCATTTCATTGGTTTTATATTCTTTCCTTAAAGCGCGCAATAAAATTGGAACAGACGCGAAGCTTGTCTAAAAAGCAAATAATCTCGTATTTGTCCAACAACCCGAAAGAGCAGTGGTCGATACCAACGGAAAGATCTACAAAAACTGAAATAAATGAGCTGTTTGGCTGCGTGATGTTCAGAAAACTTAGTCAATTTTTCTCATGCCAACCCTTTAATTCAGAGCTAAATTGCATAAGGATCGCCCTCAATGTCACAAGGTTTTTAGTAAATGCTTTCCATTACCGAGACTTTTACAATTTCACGTGGCTCGTGTTTCAGTTTCAAGTCACTTTCCCCGAATTCCGAAATTGTCGTGCGGCTTTCGACAACAAGAAGGCCACAAGACATATGTCAGCTGGAGCAAGCTGCGGTTTACAGTACATTGACAGCAAAGTTTTGATATAAAACATTTCTTTACAACTTCTTTGTAAGCAGTAAATTTTATCACAATTTACAGCTGCGGTGCGCTAATCACTTTAATTTAGATTTAAGTTGACTTTTTCCACGCTTTAAGTCTTGACTCTGCGCTGAAGAATATTTCAATAGACCAGTACAATGCGCATTATACTCGAAATTATATGTAGTATCAGACACGCTGATTCAAGTGATTGGAGAGATCTTGAAAGAGGTCCTAAATCATTTAAAGGTCACAAGTTCAGGCAAAGGCGACCATCCTAACAGATAGAAAGAAATGGTAACTTTGCTCTTAGTGAAGCTGCCCATCGCTTTGCTAATCTCAGTGCAACCTTAAAGCAGCTCTGGAGCATTTGAACTTCGTTCAAGCTCAATATGGCCGGTTGAATACCACTGACAAAATTAAAAAAATTCTTTTAACTGTTTAGTGTAAAGACTTCTAAGTTTAAAAAATGTGTAATAAGTTTCACAGACGAAAACACGTTAAAATTCTGTACAGTTGTATCTTCACCCGAATTGGTTAAACGTTTTGCAATGGCAACAAGACGATTTTCCGCACAGTTTATATGGGTCACTGCATGCGGCACACCAAGCCGAACAGCAGCTGCCGTAGGGTTGAAAGACTTTTCACAGCACACAAGGTTGCACAGAAACTTGGCTTGCAACGACGGAAACGTTCAATACTGCAGCCATTTCTCAGTGAGCCGCTGCTTCCGTTGCGCTTTCTCTGCATGTTCACCGCAATCGCGAATCAGGTGCTGCAGCAACACACACAACAACTTTATGTTATAAAAATTTGTGTCTCAATCCCCAGAAACTTGCCTATTTTTTACCTTTTTGTCCTACGCTAACGTTGCTTTAACGACAAAGATTAAATCACAAAATGGTAAGCTAAGTTTGACAATTCCATACATATTGAATTTGCTAAACACATTGACATTTTCTAATGTACGAATTTTATCAACACTTNGGTGAATGGCAAAATTTAAGCTGGAAGTGTAAAATTAGCTTCAAAATTGAAGCGACCTTTTTGTTACTACCTTCCAACAAACAAATTTTAAAATCTCCCTGAAAGGTGCAACAACATGCGTCGCCATGGGCAGCACCGGCTCATCAGACAGCGTTTCATTGCCTGTTTGTAGCTTCAACAACTTGTGGGAACATAACGCGTGGGAAGCGCCGGTACGCTACGACAAGCCTGCATTCATTCACAATCCGGAATCTTCTTGCTCGATGGTTGATACACGTAATCATATATGGGTCACGAACTTAAAGTTAAAGTATTGAATCTGCAACTGAGTGCACTTGACGATTGTGCAGTTTTATTTCAAAGTACTCAGGCCGAACATTTTGTGGTAAATACCCGCGCTTTTGCAAGGGCTAAGAATTCAAAACGACTCCAGCATAACCCCGCGAGCAGACGCACAGGACCACTTCAGCTTGTTTGAAGTTCCAAGCGCGACGCTACGAAACAATAGAAAACTTTCAACTCGGCTCATGCGATCAAAATTTCGAGAGCAGAGACGAATAGCAAACACTGAAGTCGCTCTTCGCTAGAGCATGAAAGCAAGCAGTTTTAGTTCAATTTGTCTAAAATTGGCTTGCATTTATAACAGTTTTTGTATCTTTCCCGTAAAATTACGTTGATTTTTGTTGCGCAGCCCAATCCAAAATGTATGGGTCTGGACAACTCCGAACACTGGCCGCAAATATGAGAGCAACTACACGCGTAAATAAGCAAAGACAGCAGCCTACTACGAAACGCGTTTCGGCAACAGTCCTTCCATTCATAAAATTGCGGGTGCTGACGGTAAACAGCGTTGGATGTGCGTAAAATCGCAAGTATTCTATGCGTTTGGTTGTTGAAGTTGCTGAATACGAGTTAATAAAACTTAGATTGCCTTCGGATAAAAACCAAGGACTTCTACGAAAAGATGGTTGAAACATACTGTAGGTCTATACAAAAAAACAAATGTACTTTTATACATGATCTCAACAAATTTGTAAATGACCACAGCAAACAAACTTACTGTGAACATTAGGAAATTTGAAAAGACTTGTAATTATTACTGCGGTCACAGGTATCTCGTTACTGCGTTGAGCAACACAATCCGCGGGGTGTAAGCTAAACTTTGCTTTGTGAAAAGGCATGCATTCATTCTGAGGTTTTCAACCGAAAGGAATTGTATGCTGAGCCGGCAGGTAACTGAAGTCGGGGAAAAAGCTGGATACAAGCTGCATTTCCGTGTGGATCGATAAAGTCGTTTGATATCGACAACACAAACGACCCTCTGAAGTCGCCGCAACGATCTTGAGTAGCTGCAGTAATGATGAATGCTTTTGAATTTACCCAATTCCGACGCAAATTAGAGCCTGTAATGAGGTAGTTTATCCAATGCATTCGTTCACGTAAACTGCTCGCATTGACAACACTGTATGCGTCAAAGAGTAAGAATTAAAAAAGAGGCTATTTCTTACCTATTGCTCCGTTTGCTGTGGATTCTGTGTCTTGAAGCAGCTGCACTGAAATTAGATACAGAGGTAACGAGTAGCAAGAAAGTACACAGTTCAAGCAGTCCAATAATACTCTTCATTGTGATTACGGTGAGTTTTTTTTGCAGTAGCCAGAATTACATTCAGTTCCTGCGGATGTTTGCGACCTGAAGCAAGTAAAGTTTCAATCCAGTTAATTGGCGGTCAACAACAGGATGGTAAAGGCTGGAATGCAAATTTGGACAGATCTGCTCAAAACGTCACATGTCAGACACACACGCTGTCGTGCTTGTATTAAACCGGTTTACCAATAAAAATAAGGGGACAAGAGATTTTCTTGACTCGGCAAATTACCAGAGCTTCCGCGTATTTGTGCATCGAAAATGGCAGCAATTCGGGACAAGCTTCCTTGTCAATGCAACTCACATCGATACAACCACAAACCACAGAAGCAGCTAGATCCATTTGATGCAAAAATAGCCGGATATGTTATTCACCACACACTGCAAAGTTTGTATTGCACGATGTATCTTCTTTACTAAAACACCTTAAAATTCTACTTCGTAATCGCAAAAGGTGGCCGAGGCTTGAAAGCCAGACTTCCTGTGCTGTCTCCACGATGCCTCTCCAAAGCTGTGCGCGTTGTGTCAACAAAACTATGTTTGTGCTTTGCGACTCGCAGTTCAAGAGCTGCGGATTTGGCATCTATTAGCTTTCGAATGTTTACTAACTGGTTTTCAACGGTTTTCAAACAACTATAACGTTAACTCCAGTCTACGTGTAAAACGAGATGCTCGCCCTTAACAAGCAGTCATTTGAAAAAGACTCGGCCGCTCTTGTGTTAATCTTGTGAAAGCTCTGCCCAGTTTTATGTAAGTAAAATTTAGTTTTCACTCCGGCGTATGATTGCACGATCTATGATTCGATCATGATATTAAGCAGGTCTTAAAGCTACTAGGTTTGCAATATTTAAGAAAACTGGTACAAGACGTAAGCAGTTAATAAATAACTTTCACATTCGCAAGCTTATTCTAACCGCAGTTGCTGCCAAAAACTGATAATCAAAACGCGGAATCCAGTCAATAAACCCGGCATACTCAAAAAAATCTGACGCTTTCTGTACTGTACTTATTGTGACTTTAAGGTGTAGCGTTTCTCTGACAAGGAATCAGTAGTTCTGCCTCAAAATAGCTGAACAGCAGCACTGTAACAGTACAGCGTTCCCCGATCTGGTGTTAACATGCGCGACGCGCATCGGTGTTTAAATGCTTTGCAGCGGCGAGATCCCTTTTTTCGAGACCGGCAATCTTGTATCGCACTTTATTGAAAGGCTTGCCAGTCAGACTTGACACGAAACAGGAGATATGCTTCTCTTCTGACAACACCTTCCTTCATTTGCTGGATGAAGAGTGAAAATCTGCTGATTGCACTGACACCTGCTTTATGCAAAGAAACCAAAATCGAACTGTTTTCTTCACAGTATAAATACATTAACCGGTGACTGAATGCTTTTCGTACAGCTCGGTGCCTGACTGACAGAGTGTTCCGATCTGAAAAACTAAGCGACATCAGTTTCCCTCCGCGATTCAAGTGAAAAGTGAAACGAGCTGCGCGAAGAAAGTGCTCTGCACGTCTTACCAAAGAATCGTCTTGTGTGAACAAAGTATTTGTTTTGCCCACAAAATCGTCATCCTTAGCTCAAAGTAGCGGCATACAAGTCGACAATAGATTAGAACAGGAGTATACAAGTCGAATGGGGATGCGTTCTAAAGTTTTTCTTATAATCTATTTTCGTGCCACACCATGTTCAAATAATTGCTAGTATGTAAACGAACTTCATTTTTAGACACAACAACAAAAATTATTGTGATTATTGAAACAACAGACAAATATTGTGAATTTATCGTGATTTATGATAAATAGAAAAATTAACTTTTACGTAGACCGCATCGTTCGATGGCATTTTCGAACATAAGACGTGCAACTTTGAACCAGTCCCGTCGCCACTTGGGGCTTTTGGGGACTTAGACCCCCGAATACAGCTCCAAGTCCCCCCAACTTGAAACATGAAACACTGTCAATCAGTAGAGTTTTTGCCAATTTTTAGAGTGTCAAGCCCCCCGCAGATACGCAAAGCCCCCCTATTGAAAACTTTCTGGCGATGGTTCTGCTTTGGACACGCGTGCCGTTGAGTTGTGCACCCCCGCATTAGAGATCAGATTTATAGTCCGACAGACCAAAGTTTTATGTGATTGCGTGGAAGTAGTCTTCGCAATTTGTTGACAGAAATTGCTTTTTGAGATGTTTTAGCTCTACGTTACTGCATTATGCTAAGTTTCAAGAAAAATTAAAAGTATTAATTTTGTTTCATTTCATTTTTTAATTCCGCGAACTCTTGGAGTTATGTCTTTAAAACATATGTACTAAATTCCGTAATTTGCAACTAACTTTTTGTTTCTCCAAATGCGAACTCAAGATAATGGTTTCATCTGATGTTGTTGAACACTCGCATTTTTGCACATCGTCTAATGCAGTAGTTTATGCAGCTGCGGCTTAAAGCCTTGACTTATTGTGTTTTTGTGCGCATTTTAAGCAAGGAATGCTACGGGTGCTCTGCGCACTTTAACTTGTGTACATTCTCAGTCAGTAAGCACCCACGCACACTATACAATCTCGTAGGCAACAAAAAGGTTATAAACTTCTCAAAAATTTGAAAACTTTTTTTTGTGCGAACAAGTGCATTTCAAACTTGCGAAAGTTATTTACTAAACCAAACATTTATTACCTCGACAAAAAACACGAGGACATTACAAGGGCGCACAAGGTTATGTATGTAAAGCAAACTGCGCATGAGCTGCCTGTTTAACTCGTCAAGCCACCTCTACCTATCTAGAAAGAAAGCAGTGGGTCATCTTCCTCTAACGTGCCGTTATATTAAGGGTCTTATGATCGTTTTTGTACGGCCTTGTTGGTTTTGATTTAAAACTCGGTGAGCTAAGTAAGTTTAATATTTTTTCTCTACCGTAATTGCCAGAGCTTCCATTAAACGTTTTCATAGACAGCATTTAGTTCAGTGTTCGTGCTTCGTTCAATAAGCGATGTTTTCCTTTTTTGGGAACATAAATAACTGACATGTGATGTCTTTTCGTGAACTGAACCCATTCATGTATTTGCTTTCAAAATGTAAAGCGCTACTTGCAAATTGGTTGCTACCAGTTCTTCGCCAGCTTTTTTTCTGTAGACTGGTTGTACCAACGATAAATACGTTGGAGTAGAAATATGTTATGCGTTTGATGGTATTACAGAAAATTGGCAATTGATGCGAAATCGATTTCCTAGTAAAACACTTTGCGGGCAGATGTAACTACTTTTTGCTTGTGGTACTTTGTTGCTTGAACGTGGATAAGTGCAGTCAAAATCCTCGCAGAGTTATTAAAGCACAAGATGGCACGCAGATTCCTCGAATGCCCTATTTTGCTTCTGAAAATGTAAGAAAGCAATGTTGACAGTAATTGCTTGTAAAATGCTGCTGGTTATCATGTCCATCGATTACTTCATTTAATTTTTGTTTATTTGTTTTAACACTGCAACGTTTTTGTTGCTGGTTAGTCCTTCTGCTGTTTGCGCAGCCATATGCTTGTGTATTTGCCATTTTGTTTTAAACTCTGCAGTTATCGGGTGGTTCCCACAGCAACCATTTGTTCAACCGGGCGGTCCATCAACATTCCTTTGCAATTAAATGATTTTTCTTCTTCATTGTTGTTCCTCACAGTTTTTCCACCAGTGCGGTATAAGATAGGCCCAGAACGATGATCGCCATTACGCCACATAGGTTGTCATGACACCTTTTCAGGTGCTGCTCAAACCTCCACCAGGTATCGCTTCGCGGTCAGCGTGTTAAGAACATTATTCGAATTTATTAAAAATCTAAAACGAGACATGTCGGAAATTCTCCCAGTGTAATCGGATATAATCGAATAGCTCAGCGGGCAGCTTGCCCAAAAGCTTCACAGACAAAAGCGAAATTGTTTGTTGCTCAGAGACTTTTTAGGATAAAGAAAAAGTTTTGCATGACGGATTATAACTATCTTTTTCAGTTTTATTGTTTACATTACAAAAAATATTTCAAACTTTTGAAAATATAGTTTTAAAATCTCATAGCACTTATTAACTCAGTGTTCAGTTTTGTCGATTTGTCAAAAAGTTTTGTTTTTTTCAAATTGCATTTTTGCTGCGCATGTTGTCGAAGTTATATTTAGCATTTTCTTTAACATAGCATTTTCACCGACTCTGTCTTCAACTGAAACGCCAACTGGCAACTGACTTAGTCACTTGACTCTGTAGCANTGGAGCCTGCACACAGTTGAAACCTTATGAATTCAAACGTGTTTAATAAAACAGGTCAGTCGAATCGCTGAGAGATGATATTTCCCAACATAACCTGGCCTAGGCGGACGGGTTGAAAGCAAGTGAACCTGCCCGAAACATTTGCGTCACAACTGAACTTTGCAGCACTCAACATTGCAGTTATGCCTATAATTGAACCTTCCGCAACATGTGAACAGGAACTGCTTATAATGCTACAAGTTTTTTCGCCGAATTCCGATCAGTTTTTTTCTTAGACTCGCGCTTTAATTTGTACCTAGCAAAATTTTTGAACAGCACTTTGTCAATATTTTGTACATCGAAAGACAAGTTAGTGAAGAATAATCTTGGGCTATAGTTCACAAATCGAAGTCAGCAAAGATTTTGATTTTTTACTTTCACACTATTTCTTCGGAAATTTGCTTGAATAAAATCATGCACGTCTGAAGCAACATTGCTCAAAATTAAAGAATTTGTTTGCCCAAAACCGACCTTTAAACACTAAACAATAGCTGCAAATGACACAGCTTTTGTGTTACAAAGCATAATATGTATTGTGAACACAACAGAAATCTGTCACCCGCTTTTCAAGTTGTTTCCTTATAATGAACTTTTTTTTATAACGAATGTTACATTTTACCAGTTCCGCTAACCAAGGAAGTCCAGTTATCCTGGAAAAGACTCAAGCGTCTTTGAATTACTTATACCAGGGAATGTTTTTTTCACTAACACAAGACATTTCTTTATGGATGACCTTTGTGGAAATGTTGGAACTGACATCCAAATGAACTAAACTACAATACTTTATACGAGCCTCTCAGTTCCAATATTACAGTAAAACATTGCCTTTTGATTGATATTTGTCAACGAGGCGGTGGTTTCTTAGCACTAATCAGATCATGTCCACTCGAACTTGAAGTGCGGTTCAACTTAACTCGAACCAATTTTTTTTTTATTCCTGATCAAATTTTTGCAAACCAATACTGAATAATCTCGCGTAGCGTGTTTTTCATAATAACTCCAACAATGCTCTGAAACGAATATATCCTTTTTTTGCAGAGAAAAGTTTTTCCTCGCGAATATCCACTTGATTGAATAAGTGGTTATGCAAATGTAAAACGTTTGACTTTATGAAAGGGCAATCACGAAGATTGCTATGATTTGTGGCAAATACGGTCTGGTGGCAAAGCTGCTTATTGTTGTCCCATCATCTGATACACAATTTGAAGAATATCAAAATTGAATAACTGCTGAAAGGCACGAGTGTTTAAAACTAAAAAGTATTTTTGAAATCAAGAGACCTATGAGTGTGTTAAAAACGTGGGTTGATTTTGAAGTATATTCTTTTTGCCCCGTAAGTAGTCTTTGAAGCACTGACCTCAAGTGTTAATAAGGTGTGAAAGCTTACGAACGTTGTTCTCCTGTTTTTTCACTGATTACTTCCACAAAATTTGCTTGCGGCCATAACAAGACATCCTTTTTTCCAGTTCCTTGTTTCTCTAGCAGTAAACTGAAACTTCGAAGATGGGGAAGTGCCACATTATGATGAATACCTGTAAAGCGTACAATGTTTTACATGTAAGGGATGGTGCATATTGAAGTTAAAAACAAATTTTTCTTGATAAAAAAGGAAATCGGTGCAATTTGAAAGAACACAAAATATGAGTTGGCAAGTACGAAACATTCGCTCAGCGAAATCCACCTGTTGCATTTCAATCTTGCATAGCAATACCTAAGCAAAAATGGCATGTTTCTGAATTTTTTAAAAATTAAATGCTTTGTTCTTGTGTGAGAAAAAGAAGTGAAAGGAGGCAGGGGACTTTGAAATGCTGTCGGTAAATTTGATGAGCTTTGTTCAAAACTTACATGGTAAGGGTAAGCCTCTCAGTCTGTGTTAAAGGGACTGGTGAAAGTTCGCTTTTTGCGTTTTTAGCACTTGGCTGAGAACATGTGGTGTGAAACATGTCTGCGAGTTACCGGAAATACCAGAAGCTGCGGCGCAAAAACAAACAAAACAAACATGGTCGGAAGCAGCGCTGGGTTGAGTTGGCGCGTGGCCTGCAGCGCAACGCTGGGGGGTCCGAAGTTAATAATTCGCTTGATCGCTTGATGTCAAATTTAGCAAAATATTCACTCCTTGGACTGGAAAAATTCCATACATATCGTCAAGGGTGTTTATCAGGGGAGGCAAACGAGGCGGTCGTCTCGGGTTGTCCTCTTTCAGAGATGCCGTGAGGGGCCTCCTCCTTTGGAGAATTTCGCGCTTATTTTTTACATTGTTTTGTTAAAGAGCTTATTAACTTTAGAGTTATATAAGCCCTGGGGTAAGTCATATGTTAGTCAAAATAAAGCAACAATTATGCGCAAAAGCGCCAAAAGAGACCCCTCAACAAATTTAATGTGCATGCAAAGAACATATACACAGAACAATTTAAAATCAAAAGTATACACAGAACAATTTAAAATCAAATGACTTCAAATAATTTGCAATGTGAAATGGACTGCCACACAGAAGCAAATTCCCAGACAAAACGAAAAATTTAACTTGCTTTCAGCGAATAAAGTTTCTCTGTATAGCACGTGTAAAGAAAAGGGTCCCACTTCCCGAAAGTTTGCCTTGGTCAACTAAAATCTAATATCCACCCCTTGCATATATTAATGAAAAAGTTTTACACAAAGGACCGTGGGGCCCGTAGCAATTGCTACATTTGCTACTATTGTTAATCCGCACTGATCGAAAGCAAAATGGAACTTATGTGACTACTTCATCACGTGTATATAAAAACATTTGTTTAAGATGTACCCAATTCATTGCAATTTTGATATTGTGAGCTATATAGAAACGACTCGTATACCTCGCGCGCTTCATCAAGACCTTTTGTTTCCCCCGATGATGAAATTCTTGATCTTGACAGACCGAAAATTCTGTTGGTATCTATACCCAACGGCTTGAAACAAACCTATCCACGTTTTAGAGGGTTACTGGGGCTAAAGTAGAGAACGTTTTGGGAAAATAAAAATTTAGTCAACATATTCATTTGTTTAACTACTTCGTTTTTAAGCAGCGCTTTCTAAAAGTTTAGACAATCGCTGCGCGTTCTGCTTACATATCTTGCTCCTTCAGTAATACCATTTGAAACTGTTTCCGATTTCTTTTAGTTTATTGAAAGTTTAGCAGCGAAAGCGCAAAAATGTAAATAATTAAAGCTTTTCTATTTTTTCCAAAACGTGCTGTTAAAGGTACAGATGTTACGTTTGGAATTTAAGTAGCAACAGATGGCCCATACCATCAACCATTGCACGGCAGACGTTTACTAGAGCAACTGGTTTCAGGTACCGCGTATCGGAGCCAAGATGTTTTCCAGCGCAACGTGTTTTTTTGGAAATAATTAAAGTTTTTCGCCGTTATTTCACACCGGACCGGATTAACCATTAGGCTACTAAGGCTATAGCATTAGGCCCGGGAAAAATTCGGCCCTCAATTTGTTTTATTTATTGTTTTTATTACAAGCAACTACCGAATTATCTCCTAAAATTTATCAAATTTGACGAAATATCTGATCGCACTAGTTAAAAGCAATTCAATTCTTTTGCAAGACTCTTTCATTTAATATTATATTTACCAAAGAGAGACGGAGAATAATAATATTTCTTATTTTCCAGTGTGCTATACACATTAGCCATAGGCCTACAGTACCCTTAATCCGGCCTTGATTTCACGTCTTGATGTTATTTGCCGTAATGATGGTGCAGAATTATATCTATGATATTGATGTCATGCTGAATGCTGCTAGACCAATGCTCACACCGTTCTTGAGTTTTTGCCACGTTTACAGAACGTGCCATAATCAGAGCGGTAACCATAATCAGCACGANTCCAGCGCACTGATTTTTAGTTATATTTGTTCGTCAAACAAGGTTACACCATCTTTCAAGTTCGAGCAGGACTGGGTGGAAGTTGCCAGTCGCAAGTGACTGAGCCCAACACAACAACGAGCAAGCGAAATTTTCATGCAAAAAAGGTAAAACAGCCAAACAAGCATTAACAAAACAGAAAATTTGTAACTTTGCAAAAGTTGCTGTAGCAACTTGATGATCTCTGATTCCACCAGGATCGTCGCTGTTAAAACCGTCTTCTTGACAGCATGGATGGTGTAGAAAAAACTAATTTACATTTTGTAAAGCTTGCCTGTGTTTGAAAAATTGAAGATGCAGTATAAGTACAAAAAAGTATTCAAAGCGCATTTTCCATATGGTTTAGTGCTCTGTTCCCTCCCGAAAGAAGTTTTGCTAATACTCTAGCACAAGAGCATTTTCCCATATAAGCAAACGGATCTTTATGTGCGACTGGTAAATGCACGGGATTTTCGGACAAGCACTTAGATATTAAGTATTAAAATAATTTTAAATTTAATTTCGGATGATTTACTGCTTTTACGGATGTTTATTGGGATCGGTTTAAAAAAATTTAAATCTGATTATCTCTGTCTCTGTTACATATGCTTATGCCCGTTTACTTGGGCGAGCTCTTGTGTAGGTTGTCCAGAACGTGCCTTTGCATCGATTATGCACGTTTTTCAGCACATGAATCACTTCAATTAAATACAGAATCATTTCTCTTGTTCTCGTTTTTCAAACACGCTTACTGCTTCCATTTGACTTGGGTCTAAAATTGTTAGCAGCTGCTTGAATGTCAATTTGAATGTCTTGATGTATGTGCAAAAGTGTAAGACCATTCAAGAGGGAAGTTATTCACAGCTGACCTGAAAGACGTTTTGATCCTCTTCAATCCACTGAATGACCTCTGCCAGACATCGTGTGACCGGAAGAGTGCACAGAAGTTTTACAAGAACAGTCATTTTTCAATGCATGGATGTGAAATTGCGAAATGTATGTGCGTAGATCGTGCGATTTGAGCGAAACAAGCAACGAGAGCGTTACAAACCCTAACTTAGGCGCAATAAACCAGATATTTTTAGAAGGCATGACATTTTTGACCAAAATATCTCATTTTGTCCAACACAAACTATTTTGGCCCAACGAAATGTTTCCTCAATACAAGAGTTTTGGAACAGAGTGCAAGTGCAACTTTTAAGTCAAGGTATACCAGAGCAGAGGCTCTCAATGTTTATTCTGTATTTCTCCCTTACCAACACCCGACCTCTTCAGTTCTTTCCTACCACAAAACACAAAAAAGATGATCACCGAAGTGAGTATCACAAAAAAATGAACAAAAATCGACTTTTTATTGCACTGTTAAAAGGATAAAATATTCTTCTGGGCAACGTTTTGAGGCAGAGTTCTTTTTCTTCTAGAACAGAACGAAGCGTCTGTAAAAAGAGACTTTAAATAAAATTTTTCATCTAGATCTAGTTACGTCAAAAGCAATGCCATTCCAACACACTGACGAAGCTTTTTGAATTTATCTGTCTCAAACTAATCAGAAACGCTTTTACAGGAACATTAGAGTTTTAGATACAGCACACCGAAAAAGTCACGTTCTCCGTCTCTTTACAATCCGCAAGACCATTACATTACTACAGCGGATTGGTTGTTATTACAACTCAAATCTATTACTGCGTATGTCAGAAAAATCTAGAAATGCAGCAAAGCCTAAAGTATAATTGTTAGACTACGGGCTAGTAGCTGCTGGTACGCAAGCCAGAAAAAAGTATTATAATGTTAGAAACATCAGACGTGTCGAAGGAAAAAACAATAACGTAGAATCCGACATTTTCCTCCCCAAATCCGCCCTTGGGCAAGTTACCTCTCAGGATTTGAAAAGTCCTTCTTTACTAAAGCAGGTGGCTCCACGTCAAGAACCACTGCTTCAGGTTGTCAGATATTACAGGACATTGGCACGATGAATTTTTATATGCTGCATCTTCGCAGCTTTGATGATTCCACCTCTTCTTGTGACAACATTTCAGAAATGGTGCGAAACTACCAACAAAATTCACACCGTTCGCACAAACTGGAGAACTGTGTGCAGGTGCGAGCAGCTGAATTGCTTGACGTTTTCTTGTTCACGCTTCACTGACATCCTTCAATTTCTTATTTGGGTACCTCTGGAGAAAATACAGGAAGTCGGACAATGGGAAGCGATTGCGTGCGACGCTCATTTACGTAAACTCCGCAGCACAAACTGTAGTGACCGGTACGTCATCACGCTTCAACAGAATAAACTTTCGTAGCAATTACAGCCAAAGCATTAGGTTAAGGCAGCAGTGTTAATCCATGTCCGCCCACAATTCCTCTGAAAACTTACCTTCACCAATCCTCAGCGCTGAGCGTTGGTTAGGTATAAACACATTTGTAAATTCTTACAGTATTTTTCTACAATATCACAAGATACTGTGCCTTTGGCAATTTAGCTTAAGAACATATTGTATGCAGCATTGTACCTAGGGCCGGATTAAGGGGGGGGCAACGGGAGCAATTGCCCGGGGCCTTCCGCTCCAAGGGGCTCCCCCGTGATGACATTTATTTGTTTCAAATAAAATATTCGTTTGAAAAATTGTCGTGGTTCAAAAGACATACAAGAATACAAACTCTATATTCCGATGTTGCGTTGAGTATCATTAATGATTTCTCTGCAAGTTTGACTTTCTGGCAGTTTTAGTAATCACTACTGAATGTAAATATTTTTGGATTTGTTCAATGCAACTATATTTGAATTTTGCTTGTAACTTTTCCTAATATTCGTTTTTTTGTCATGGGTTTGCCTATTCGTGCATCACGCCTACTGCACAAATGTCGCGAAAACGATACTATTTGCGTACTTAAGCAGCAAAGCTAGTTCTGCTGTGGTTGCTGTTTAGTATCAATGATTCCGTAATTTCTTTGTGCGGTCTGAAGGTAGCCGCTGACCTTTGTTTCGTCATAAAGGGCAACGTATGGTACAAACGCACTTTTCCTCCGATGGCTACTATTCTTGCGTTACATCATAAACATATGAAGCTAGTCAAGCCATTTACTCCACATGTTATTGCGTGGTCCGTCAGAGAAGGTTTTTGATCAGTCGATTTGTAGAACGAAAGAGCGGAAAACGAGATTGCAGTGTTTAGCTAACGCAGTGTTTCCCAATCTTTCTTGAGTAGCGCCCCCTTTTCTGACAAACAAATTTCTATCGCCCCCCTACCATGCCTAGCACACATATCAACACAATCTTTTCGTATTTTATATTTGGTATGTTTGAAAATGATTAAAACAAGAATGAACGCAAAGATGCATTTCACTACACAACTTAATTTAGTAAATTAGCTCATTTAGCAGTTGGAAACTGTTAGAGTTCATGATCTGGAAACTGTTTGAGTTCATGACAGTCTCGATTTCGTTTGAACAGCATTAAACTTGGACAAGAAGGTGGAGATTGCTGATTTGGCTTTAAACTGGGTTAACATCATTCCCGTGCAATTGCAAATTAACTTCATTGAACTTCGTGAAGATATCTGTGGACTGTGACAGCCAAGATACTGAATCTGTGACACCCTTTAACAGCCACCTTCTGTGTGCAGCAACAGGCGTACAAACCCTCTTCATCGTTATTCGAGTGCAGCACATTGCCTAAACTTATCAGAACACGTCTAAACCCTTTGGTATCCTTTGATTGTGCAGGAGTGCAGGATTGACTTTAATCTGCAGATTTATAAAAAGTGTTTGAACTTAACCGTGACACTCGCAGTCGTCCACTGGCATTACCATCTCTCTCTCGCTGGATTTCCTTGGCGCTGCTCAAGCTAAAGTGCGTTCTGAAACACACGTTTGTTTTCCGGAATCTTTTCGGTTCCCATTAGGTAACTTATTCTTGTTGGCACCTAACACTATTTGTAGAATAGTTAAATTGCCTTTCTGCTTTCGAATTGAACTCGTAAAGGTTATTATGATATTTGTCATCATTAAACCACTCCATCCCAAATTAGCTCACGCTTTTGGTTACAGGCTGATTCTAAGCGTGCATTCTCACACCTGACCAGTGATATTCAATGTAACAAAACGGGCATTATTGAAGTAGCAGTTTACCCGTGTCAAGAAGTACAGCTGACGAAAATTCCAACCATAATCATTTCATTATAGAGGAGGACTGTTTTACTGTGCGCCTTACCTTTAGTGATGGAAACTGCAGTTCATCAATTTATCTCCTAGAATTTCACCTCTGTTTTGTTTCCAAAACGCTAAGTTTCTGTTTACAAATTACATGCATACATGTTTGTTGGTCATACTGTTTTTATGACATTTGGTCACTCAAAGTTAGTAAGACAACATAAATGTAATTATTAACTGGGTTTCCTATCGCCCGCCAACCGCCCATTTCTGCTTCACCACCCCCCTTGAGTTCCCACCGCCCCCAAGGGGCAGTACCGCCCACTTCTGGGAACCACTGAGCTAACGCGATGCCGAGGCTGTAATGCCATCAGCAGCTAAAAACGGCAACGTTACTAAGGAGAAAAAACGCAAGAATCTGGCAGTGTTAGCTAAAACGCTGCGACTGAAACGTTTTTTTCCAGCAAAGCTTTTAAGCAGCACCGTTAAAAAAGTGGCGTTAACCAGAGCACCTGAAAATGAAGGTGAAAATCAAGATATTAGCTTGGAAACAACTTTCATGCTCAGACTGGCTGGTCATATTGACATATTATTTTTCCGGTGTTTTTATTTGCAATCTTTAGTTTCTGTTCACTGATCGGGTTAATGTGGTTTCTTGTCGAGTCACTTTCTAGCCTGTGGAAATATTTTGTCTTAGTAAGATAATACACTGTAGTGTTTATATCGTAAACTCTCTTCTCACATCTAATTGTATGTGCAGTTGAGTATCGTATTTATTCGATTGTAAGCCGCGTCTTACAAAGTTTTTTCATCATTTCATACTTCTTATAATCACGGGCGGCTTACATTTTTTATTTCTTTACTTTATCGAAACGTATAGATGACGCTCAGTCTTTCCTTGGCAACGTTTTGTCGACCAAACTCTTTTTCGCATTCGATTTTCTTCAGCATCAAGTGCACATCCGTCACAGGAGGGATTATGACAAACAGAAGGCAGTTGTAGTGGTGTAAGCATCATCAATATCCGGGTTGCCAATTAACGCGTAACGCACGAGTACGCGAACGTCGCGAATGCATCTCAGAGGGCTAGGTAACCTATGTTCAATAGCGGCTTACAAGGCTTAGAATCAAGGGCAGCTTACAATAATATTTAACACCATTTCGTGCGGCTTACAATCAAAGGCGGCTAACAATTGAGTTAATACGGCAGGCACATATAATCGACTACTGGAAAAAGCAAATGAGAACGTTGCGAATCAGCAAAAAAAATTTTACAAACGATGACGTCATGAAATACGTCATAGGGGCCCTCCAGTGAAAACTAACCCGGGCCCCTCTACCCTTTAATCCGGCTCTGACTGTACCCACGCTACACCCAGTTTTACTTTGTTCCTTAGGTATGATGACAGTACGTGCAACTGCAGCCACAGCAACAACAAAAGGAGAAGTCGAAAAAAGAAAAACGCGTTGATACATTCGATTTGTGCTGGGCCACTGACTTTGTCGTGGAGATCTAGGATAAATATCTCTGTTTCAGTTAAGCAAGAAGTTCAGATCATTTATCTGATTAAATCAAAACCGCCATATTCCAAACAAACTCCTTATTATACCGAAATACATACGGACAGTTGTAACATATTGGAAATGAGTCTTATGCATTTGCATGTAACAAAAGATACTTCTAAATGAACGCCCACGTCAGGCGCGCAACCAGGGGGGGGCATTTGCCTCCCCCGAAATTTATAGCAATTTTGACATTTGCAGAAACTTTCAAAGAAGAAAGATGAAATTTTGTATTCTAATCATTTTTAAGAAGTCTTATTGGAATTTTTCTTTGTCCTAATGGTAAATTATCTCCTTACAAGATTTATCTTGAGACAACGTTTTCTGATCGAAAATTTCGTAAATAATTGGTAGCTAACCACAAATATGCAGGAAGTGTCAAAACTTGGGAGATAGTTTAAATGGTCGTATTTCTAAGGCATTTTTTACCTATTTGTCCGTGTACTATTTTTTCTTTAGACAGGCCTCAATTTGCCTTCATGAAACTTTATAACATTAGGATTAGGGTACTGTTGAACCGCGCAAATTGCTGAAACTTTCAAATTGATTAGAGAAATCTTGACATAACAGCTAGTTCCTCGTGAAACCTCTTGTTCTTCTACGACCTTTTGATTATTTTTGTTAGAGGCAAAGCGGACGTAGTACATTTCTTTAAAAATGTTTTTTAGCTGCATTTTCCGTTCGAAACGTGATAGTTTTTAACTAAATTTAGCGTGAGGACTGTTTCACGTTTTAGTGTCTTTCTGGGTTGATCCC
>JGI24021J15306_10001036_pt1 | contig 25401 bp, 16 predicted proteins | sample Ectturendosymbi1_FD_15306 | JGI IMG/M metagenome (IMG submission 15306) | reverse complement strand
TTTTCTTGACTATTCTAATCACAAGCAATTTTTCCTTTTCAAGGCTTTTGCTTCCATAACTTCAGCCCCCCCCTTAGAAAAATCCTGGCTGCGCCCCTGATAAGACATAATCGCTACCTTGATTTGGGTAACGGTTCGAACAAGTTTGGGAACCACTGCTTCATACAGATAACTTTAGTCAAAGAAGTTTAGCGAACACTTTAGTTTTGACAAGTTTGTGCATATTGTAGGAAAATTGTGTCCTTGTGCATGCCATCAATATCCAGTATTTCGAACGTTCAGCACATTTTCCGCGGTAGTTCAGCTTGAGAATGAACAGATGTGTTTCAGTCTTGTTACGAAAGTTTTTATCTAACAGGATTCAGGAAAGCAGTCAGAAAAGAGTTGACACTGTTTAGCTATTAACTATGATGTAACAGTACCCAGGGACGCCAGAGAGCGGGGGCATTGCTTCCCTTGCCCTTTGAAAAGAGGATAATAAAGGAGAGGTGCCTGTTTCATGATCATTATCATATGTAATTTTATGGTCTATCAAGATGGACTTGAAAGAAATTTACTGCATTCGATTTTCAAGAGGTTTTCTATAAATTTTTCTTATTATTTTTGAGATCAAATTGTTGCGGAACATGTAAATGCGACAATCATCCCCATTACGTCTGCGCTTTTGCGGTGGACTCAAGGAAACAGTTTTGTACTCGGGTTACGTGAAAAAGTAACAATGCATGAAACCTTAACCATGTTTAATGCCTAAAAACGTAACAAAGCGCATTGTGACTACAGCAGACCATCCACACACCTTAAAATAACTCGTGTGGAAAGACTTGCTGTAGTCACTTAATAGTCTGTGAGTGTTCATTACTCCGTTTTAACACCACCTACCACATATATTTGTATCAGTTAATTTTGCTTGAAAAAGCACAAGAATATTGTTTACGACCTTTTTTGTTTTATAAGGTATCTGTGCCTCAATATTTTTACTGCTCCCCCTGCCCTTCACCAGCATCACTGGCAGTATCACACCTCCTTGCACCTTGATAAGTAAGTTGACAGTAGGACGTGATGAACATGATATTTGTCACTCTGCTTATTTTCAATAGATGTAAGAAGTTCTGCTTATACCTGCATTTTTTAAGCAGTTGAATAATAGCAAATTAATAAAAGCCATTTTAATATATTAATGTAGTTGAACAATCGTACTTCCAGGATCGAAAATGTCAATTTGAATGGTTGGAAAAGGGAAAACTGAAAACTATAAAAGGTAATTTTGAAGTGAAGTTTTTGTTTCAGCTGCTGATGATCTATCGCAAAGCTGAAAGTTTTTCAACAATTAGCAAGATATTCGTTTTACGCACTTTTTCTATTCTTTCAGTATCTACAATCTTTGCTGGCTATCCACAGCGTACCCTCTTTAATTTTTTTCACACCTTTCAAAGCTGTGATAGAAAAGTTTTACTGCAGGAAGTGGCATTACTCCGATCATATTATTTGTCCAAAAATTTTTCTTTTTGCATGAAAAATAAAGGTGGTGCAATGTCAGCATTGCCGTCTATGATGCATTACTAACAAAGAAGTATTTTGACTAGTTAAACTGCAGGGCACCAGTGATTCACTTCAGCACCTGAACAAACGGGGTTGGCTGGCATTTCAGAGTGGAATGTGAGCGCGGATCTCAACCACCAGATAGATCTTTCAAAATTTGACTTCAATTAAGTTAGAGTGGAAAGCATTTGCAATGTTTGAAATGATGATCTCCGTTTCACCGTTTTTTTTCGTAAAATGAAATAAGGTAGATGTATCCCTATTGTCCGGGGATAAAATAAATTTATCAACAAGGTTTTGTCGCGGAGTAATCAAGCTATTCAGGGATTTTTCGAAAAGCAAGATATAGTTGACTGAAATGGTTGAAGCAAAAGAAGTACTTGTGAATGCTTAACTACGGTGCACATGCAGTTGTACTCTAAATTTTCCTAACTCTTAAGTTTCTAATTTGCAAGTTACTTGTATAGTTTTGTTTCTTACGTATGCCCTTTCATAGAGATGCGCATGTGAAAATGACATTACGAGTAACGCCCTTAACGCAGCTGCCAGTTCTTCGATTCCAGTTCAAGTTAATGTATCGATAAAGAACTATCCTGCACAAGTTGATTTTCAGAAGATTTGATCTGACAGTTTTTTGACCTGGCGACTATTTTCTATAAATGTAATGGAAATCACAACGCACCAGTCAAGTTTTATATGAAGCTTGAATACTGTGAAGAATGATAGCATTTTAGAAGTACTAAGGAACCAACAAGACGCGTTTCCAGCATCGCAGTGTTTTTGTAATAATACATATTTATCAGTCGTGTCTCTTTTGTCTAAATCAGTGGTTCTCAACCTTTTCGTTGAAAAGAGCCAAATGCAGGTCTACGATTTTCTTAGAGCGTCGCACTGAACAAATTATAATACACGTCAACTGACACATTTTGATTTATTGCAAAACGAAGTCGGTTACACGAAATGTTAGGTTTCACTGAGAGACTCCTGAGATGAAAAAAGGTGTATGGGAGTCGCATGCGTCTCTCGAAGCAGTGGTTGACAACCGCTGGTCTCAATGGTACAACTTGGCAGACACCAACAAAAAGTCTTTCGTATGCTGATCCCGTACTCAATCACTGCATGGTGTCCAGGTAGCACTTTGGTTTCTTTTCTGATGTAATAGTTGCGCATAAGACGATTGGGGTTGCACGATGCTCGTGAGAAACCTTCTGTTGGAATTGAAAAAGAACATGATGAAAATAGATGCTTGCAATCGCCGATGACATGTACAATATATCAGCCCCAGGTTTCGCTTTCATTGTCAACCATCACAAACTTGAATGCAACTTCGCAACAGGAGGATAAGCGGCATCAAGTGCATCGCGGAGGAAGCGAATCTGAAAAAACGTAAAAACGTTAAATGCGTATGCTTCAAATGAATTTTGTATCCTCAAACATATGTGTACACCTCTTGTATGTAACAACACTTTCTAAACAAGGTTTCCCATGATGAACTTTTGTGATACATGCAGGATGTGGTACCTCAGAGTGTCTAATTTAAAATCGCAAACCGAAAGCCTTTTTGAGTTAAAATTGTTTGGAATTTATCTACACATTCTTATCAAAGTTTTGTAACCAACAACACCACGTTTTCAACAGAGTGGATATGGAAAGTTTTCAAAGATGAGAAGTAATAAAAACCCATGATTTGAAAGAGTTGTATTTCAAAACACCCAACATGAAGTTAATTAAATTATTGTTTGTTTTTTTATTATTTCCTCAGCACATTTGATTTTCAGATAACTTATCAAAGCATATTTCCTGTTTCCGCAGCTGCAAAATCACACAAGTATTCCTTGATTTTTGTTCCGCTCGTCTCACAAATGCTATTGCTTCTTCAACTGATAAAAATGCTGACAGCAATCCATGAAAGCATTAGAAACTCCGACCTTGACCTAAAACGTCTTAATAAAGTGTCGTATCACTATCCATTCTGTCTGAATACGACAGCAGTGTCGGAAACAGCTATAAACAATTAATCTACAACAGGGGTTCCCAAACTGGGGTGCATGTACCCCTAGAGGCACATTTGCTTATCTGAAGGGGTACATTTAAGGTTAGGAAAAGAAGGAAAAACATATTTATCATTATTTAATTCCAAATATTTCTACATATATCAGTGAATATTATTTTCAAAAATCATATGCTTGTTGTTAAATGTATTAACTTTGAGAAATATAAACGGAGTCATCTTTATGGTTTTAAGTATCTAAAATTTATATTAAAATTCAGTGTTTTTTTTATTTTATTCAGACTTTTTGTCATAAGAATTTTAGGGGTACATGCTAATCTGTCTAAATGCTGAAGAGGTACACTGTCAGAAAAAGTTTGGGAATCCCTGATCTACAAATTTCTGCGGATTTCACTGGTCAATTGATATTGGATAATAACGGCATTGCGCATATTAAACCTTATATTCAGAGCTAAATAAACTGTTCCCTTTACACTGCAAGTAGCTTCGCCCTAGGAAGGTCTGCAGCCCAAATGCCCCCTGTTTTTTTGCAGCTTCCCACTTTATAAATCGGTCTACTTGGAAGCCATCACAGCACTATATTATAATAACCGTGATGGCGCCATCAATATGTGTGACCTTTACTAGTACCAAATATAAATGCTTGTGCTCAGGGACGGATTTAGGGAGTGTGGGGCCCTAGACCATCTTAGTTTTTGGGGCCCCACGCAGGTATGACCTATTTGCTCGCTTGTTTTAAAAGCGTGAAGGTAGGATGTCCCTCTTATGTGTAATGCCCCCTCAAAATTTTATCTTTGGATGTGCCGACTTTGGTTCTACGATTGCCTTAGATCTTCAACAGAAATTAAAGCTTTTCCTACTTACTTCTCAACAACAAATGCAATGCGATTTTTCTTGGAATTTATAGCTTTTTCGTGTCGTTGACAAGTTCTCTTCATAAAATTTCCGTGATTCCTAGCATTTTGTGCAGGTTTATTTTCCGGGCATATATGTTTTCATGCGGGATCGTGTTGCCGCCATCGAAAATATCGTCTAGTCGTCGATCTGATTAGCTGTACGTGAACTGCTTTCCCATAGTAACCACATATTTTATGGGCCAAAAAAGCACAATCCATTCAGTGGACGCAGGATTTATTTATGTCGTTTTTAAGTTGCCATTTCCCACACAACACAAAATATAGTGTTTTAATCCTCTACGGCGTAGAGGAGAGTCTCTACACTATGTAGAGAGTCTCTCATAGCCTGGTGGCAAACCGCATAAATACAATTTGTGCACTACAAAGTATTGTCGCAACACCCTCAAATAACCGTATGAAGTCAGCCTGATGTAGACACGTATTTCCAAGTAAAACTCACGAGAAACTGTTCTCGCTGATTTAAATAACATCTATATTCTAGAGCTTCAACAAGGAAGCTCTGTATATTGGCAATCTAATTTGGAAACAACTTAACGTAGGATCCGCATGAAAAACTCTACAGATTTGCCTACTAAGGCTAAAATATTTCATAAACAGTGTAACTGACAAATCGCTTACTACTAGAGACCACTGTGCTGCAGTGACCGGGACTCTAGTATTTCAGAAATGACTAATTGATTTGCTGCTAGTCTGCTTCAACCACTTTGACAACTGAAACCCATCACTGATAAATTGAATAATGAAACTTTATAAAGCTTTACACTTTACCTTTGCTATAAAACACTATACAGAACAACAAGATATTCTGCAGAACAGGGGCGTAATCAAGGGAGATACGTGGGCCATTGTAGCAAAATGACGTGACTTTGTGCATGTTTTGATCACTGATCACTCCAATCAAAATGTTTGGCTACACCACTGCTCTGAGTATTTCTGTAGAGCACATAAGAAACCGTTACCACAGGTAGCCCTCACTAACACAAGCAATTATATCCAGAAGAAGAGGGCAAATATATATCAACTGATACCAATTTTTTGCCACAGTCGGCGTATGAGGAGGAAGGGGGGCGGGGAGGGCTGCGCCCCCACCCCCCACACTGAAAGGACAAACTCTGTTTTCAGGGCAAGCGCAAGTTGCTCAAAAATCCTGAATATAAAATGTATATACAATACAGTGAAAAATTTCAGGACAAACTCTGAGGTTTCAGGCCCCATTCGGATTAAACTAAAAAAGGTAGTTTCAGGGCAAATTTCCGCCCCCCCTGTAAAATGCCTTCCCGTACGCCTATGTTTGCCACCAACATATCCAACGGCTCACAGTCTATCACAAACTTTTTTCCGTGCGCTCAGGCAAGCAAAGTTCTCAATAAGTTTTTCGCAATTTAGTACGCCCGTAACATCAGATTCTAACGTAAGACCGCCAGATACTGCAGACCTCCGAAGAAAAAAGCAGTATTGTCAGTCTTATATTGCGTAACAAACAATATTATCGTGTTGTTACTGCACTGATAAGCGTCTTGACGTTTGCATTTTCCCGCGTTTCAAAGTGAATTGTGAAGTTATGCCTCTGCGCAATTTCGCAAATTTTATGTCAGTAATGAATTGTAAGTTAGTAATGAGTTGTCAAAAGATGGAGCTGCGCGTGGCCCCTAAAAGCGCGAGGTCTTATGCCAAGGCCTATGCGTAAATCCGCCACTACTTGTGTTTCATCAAAGTAACTCCGTTAGCACCATCTGACGTATGCGTTTTGCGTTTCTACTACCACCACATAACTATCTTCGTGTTCTTCATGTATTTGTGTGTTCCTTGTTACTGCCATGCAAGCTTAAGTCTTCTGCGTTGTGTGTGGGGGTGAAGACTTTATACGATACAATTGACAACAATCCATTCGTCGAAGTTATAACAATAAAAGAAAGTGACGTCAGCAGCACTGTTTCGCGATACTCACGCGTCACCAGTCTTGCACGCCGCGCTGCACGGTTGCAGCACAGGAAAATTGTTCATGCACGACCAGGGATGAGCTCCAGCAGAAGTGACATTCGCTTCCAGGGAGGAACCTGCAATAGCTTAGAGCTTTTTGACAATATTGACAACATTGGGTTAAAAATGATACCGAGCACGATCGGAAAAATGTCGTTCAAACCTGACTAAAATGGTGTTACCAAACAAAAGCATTTATTACACGCTCATTTTTACCTTTTGCCACGATTTCAGTCAACATCGACATTCCGTGATCTGCATCGGACAGTAGATGGCAGTGCACTACTGCGATACCGACGTGTGAGTCAACAACAAAGCGAACCTGAAAAGAGGCAAGTATTAGGCTTACGACGAAATCTGCTGTAAAGAAAAGGAAATCTACCACAATTACAGTAAGTAGCTTATGAATCTTTAACCAAAAACAACGAATCGTAACTTTGCTTGCAGCAAAGCAATGCTTCGTTAGATCGCTTTTGTAAAAGATAAAAGATCTGAAAATTTCTACGCATCTCCACAACAACCTAAAGGAATGAAATCAAAAACAATTTTACAATCTTTGTTAGAGAGAATGTCTTTGTTACAAAGACGAAATAAGGCTTGCTTGCTCGCGCAACCCCTCAGCTGCGTGACAGTGATGATGTAAGTTCACATTACAAAACTATAGTCCGGTGGCAGGGACCAATAAGCGTGCAATACTGTCCGTACAAAGTTTTTTTGCTGTTTCTATACCTCCGAGGTGTGCTCTTCAAGATTCTGAATGATGCCACTCTGTCATCATTGGGCAATGCCCCCAATATGCAAATTAAGGCCTCCATTACGGAAAATCCTTCTTTCGTCAATATCTCAGTCACTATGCATGACATCACAATAATTTTGGTCTCTTTTCCCATGTTTTGAGGGGTAAAGAATACAATTAAGCCATTTTAATAAATATTACGCCTTTATTTTTTGCTGATTACGCATATTTAGACCGTCATTACTGAAATTCACGTTTTTGTCCATATCTCAATTACTGCACATTGTACCATAATAATCCTTGAGTCTGTACGTGTTTAATGAGTAAATAATCATATTAAGCCATTGAAGTGTTGATAACAGCAATATTGTGTGCAAAAATATCGAAGTAAGGACCGCCGTTTTTCATGGATCAGCAGCGGCGGCCTGGCAAAAATAACTCTTCAAATGACTTCGCAAAGGGGAATCGCCAAAGCCGTGAAGTTTTGAGAAAAATGCTAATGCAATAAATCTGTTCTCAGCAAATAAAAGCATTGTTATCATTGAAAGTGAGAATGAGTTGATCGAATGTGATTTAGAAGTGATTGCTAGCAAGACGCAGAAGCATCTGCATGCAGGTAAGCTGAATTGAATAGGCTTTTAGCCATAAATAGAGGTAATTCTCATTTTTAGAGCATCGTAAACATTTATTAGGGAAGGAATCAATTTTAGTCCCCTCCCGATCCACCTCCTATTATAGCTTGTAGGTTAGTAAGACGTTTATACTACTGCAAAAAATTTTCAGCAGAGAAAAATTTATAGGCCTAATATACACAGTAAATTAAAACACATTGAAAAATCCACAAAGGTTGGTGGTGGTGGATCTCGGTTGTCATGGTCATTGCTTGTTTTTTCTTGGGTCTGATATCTGGATAGAGACAACTTCATGCGTTACGCTGATGGCCCAGACGAAATCATAAGCATAACGCTGAAGCCCGAAACCATGAAACGATGAGTATACAGTATGCACATCTGCAGCAGGATCGTTCAAGATATCGCGAGCATGTCCGATCACAGTCGAGAGAGGGCGTGACGAGTCATGAAAAAGAGAAGCCATCACACATCACTTCGCACGCAAAAGATAGGGGCAAGATACGGAAACGTCTGACTTGCATCGCTCCCCTGGATCCTTATAGTCATCCCGCTGGTTTAGTCAGTGTTGTTACTGGTCTGATTTCACCTGAAATGGTGAACGCACATGACGCAGTGGATAAAGGTAATGGATAACCTGTGTCATTTGGAAAGAGCTTGCCTGACGAATTTACTCTTTTGTCCAAGTTGGTATTGACCATGACAGTGAAGAGAAAGGTAACAAAGCTTGGTAACAATAATGTGCATGACACGAATCTCATCTATTCGCGGGTGCAGTAGGCAGACTGGCTTTACCAATAGGCTGTGGAGCCTTAAGTCTAGGCCCTCAAGATCGAAGGCGACCTCCAGCAAACTGTGGTACGTATAGACTCAATTGCCGGTGTATGATCAGTTCGATAAATATTCATCAATTTTTTTAATGATTCATTAAAATTAGTGTTATTCTCCTAATCAGATACCGTGTTGATAACGCCAGGGTCTTCCAACGAGTTTCGATGAATCTCAATATGACCGTTGGCCAAGCTGCATGACAGCTATAAATACTGGATGGCTGTGTTGTCATTTGGCTGAATCAAGGAACTGAGTAAGATTTCGTCCACGGGTTCACGAAAGAACGTGATGAAAAGGGTGGTAAGCCGGGACGCTCGTCGGACGATTGCGCCTCATTTGCGAACGATTGCGCCTCAGCGCCTCAATATTACAATGCAGGTGGAGGTTGTTTGTTAAATTTGTTGATTGTGCGCCACGCCTTGAAGCTGGAGTGTGAGAAATCGATGGAATTGACAACTTCTTCCCATCGCTCCTGCTTCTTATCGTCGAGCCGTGAAAGTAGGGATGAAGCGTCTCTGAGTCAGTCCCCACTGGGACTCGGAGGAAGGAGTGATAAAGTGTCTTGCACTCTTTGTCCCAACATGACACTTAATTCTTGCGACGGCTAATGGGGATACATTGTTCAGCCGCCAATAACAGGCTTTCACATAGCTCCTGGTATGCCTTATCGATGTTTGTTGCATCCGGATATGGCAATCTCTCAACGGATTTTCTTGTAAGAAAGCAAAAACGCTTCCAATCATCCTTGCGAAAGTTTCAACATTTCGCCGGATCGCTGTAGGCAGGAACTTTGAGCTTCGGTGGCATTATGAGGGAGGATCGGTGTCGTAACTGCGGAAACTTTCCTAGAACACGTTTATCAGGCAATCGGTTGCCCTAGCCGACACTCACGACGGCCAGGTCCGAGTTGATGCCGACGTTCCATCCATGAGAGGAGAAACGGGCTACTACCTTTGGGTCTTGCAGCAATGCAAGGTTGTTGGCTGTTGCCCAGGAGGCCGGTTTCTTACCATCAGGAGATGTTGTACTGTAGACCCAGTTGACATGTTGACAGTTGAAGTCGCCAGCATACAGACTGGTGATGTCGGGATGGTCGTTGGTTTGAGTCACGTCGGTGGGGGTTTGTACACGTTAATGATCTTATGTCCTGCGACACCTACGCACAACCACTCGGTTCTGATTTCTCTGGAGACGGATCGACCAGTGTCAATTCCAACCACTCGTGAACAAACGTGACAAGGCCATGGTTCCTGTTTAGTACTGACCCAGTTGGTGCAAAGTTAGGAATCATTAGCTTGTCAAAAGCTTGGTGACATTAAACATGTCTGAGGTCTGTGTTGAAGTCTGATCTAGCAGGATGAATAGATTAAAGTGACGAAGACTCCAGAAGTTAAGTCACTCTCACCTTCTAAAGAGGCATTCGAAAAGAACGCAAAGCGGGCGCGCATTCAGACTGCCATTTGGAAATCAACTCTCAACTCAGAACCTCCAGCACTGGATCCCGTCGAGTTCGGATAAGAACGAGACGAACGATGTAGATGCTTGATCCCAGATACATTGCAACCAAATGTTAGTGTTTCTCCACTGGAGGTGCTGGAAATTCTAAGGTGTGGCTGTTCAATGGATACACCCTGCTGAACAGCAATATGTGGATGCTATACATCTCACTTATCTTCTATGAATGTTTTGTGGATGTTACGGGGAAGCACACTGCCAGAATTGGCAGATCCGACAGGTTGATGACAGGGGTAATGTCGTTAAAAGTAACTCTTTTGCGGACTAAGTCAAATCAGTGATGTCACGTGCATCAGCATATCAAGATGTTCTGTGAATGGAACATACACTTTGGTTGATTTTTTGCTGAAATGGTTTAATCTGATTCTTTACTCTTAAAACATGCATAGATGCCAAGAGTATTATGATACAGTTTGCAGTTACCATATTTATTCGATTGTACGCCGCAGCTTATAAAGTTATTGTTTATCACTTCGTGCGGCTTATAATCGAGGTTGGCTTACAATGAAGGGCAGCTTAAATTTTTTATTTCTTTATTTTATCGAAAGGTACAGATGACGCTCGTCTTTTTTGGGTACGTTTTTTCGACCAACTCTTTTTTCGCATTCTATTCTCTTCAGCAACACGTGCACATCCGTCACAGGGGGAATTATGTTTAATCGAAGGCAGTTGTAGTGGTGTGTAAGCATCAAGGCAGAACGTGCTAGTACACGAAAGTATCTTAGAGGCTTAGGCACCCCATGTGCATGTGCGACTTACAATCAAGGGTGGCTTACATTAATTTTTTAACACCATTTCACGTGACGTACAATCAAGGGCGGCTAACAACCGAATAACACCGTACTGAGATATGTACGAAAACGTGATTTTCAGTAATGACTGTCTCAATATGCGTATTCAGCAAAAAATAAAGGCGTAATCTTTACTAAAGTGGCTTAATCTTATTCTTTACCCCTCAAAACATGGGGATAGACACCAAAATTATTTTGATACCATGCATAGTGTCTGATATATTGACGAAAGAAGGATTTTCCATAATGGCGGCCTTAATTTGCATATTGGGGTTTTTTCCAGTGATGACAGAGTGGCATCATTCAGATTCTTGAAGAGCACACCTCGGAGGTATAGAAACAGCAAAAAGACTTTGTACGGACAGTATTGCAAGGTTCTCCAAAAATCTGGGGTTTGGCAGCCGGACTACTATTCCGTAATTCATCACAGAGCTTATGGAAAAGTAGGTCCTGGATTTAGATATCAGCACCCGGGTAATTTCAGCTGAACTCCTTTCTGTGCATTCAAACTTTCGTTTGGAGAAGGAAACATTCGGACCCTATGAAAGTAACNATGTGTGCATAGTAAACATCAACCGAGACTTTTATCTGTACCTGATCGGAGCAAGGTAGAAGNAGCGGGCAGGAAACTTGTTTCCTCAAACGTTGTACATAATTTGTATTTTTGCTGAAAAACCTTCGTTTTTGCGCGTTTTACGAAAATTTTAAGATTTCAGATCTCCGAAATTTTACGTTTGCTGCGAAAACAATATGCCAAATAGAAATTTATGTGGCGACACAAAGTGATGAAAATATTTTTGGGAAAATGTTATAAATACGACTAGTTACTGACCACAGTACAAAACACAACTTTTTTCCAGCGATCACTCACTGTGATATTGGACAATGGTGGAAGAAGAATCGTATCTCTCCAATCTCCGACATACGAATACCCTATTCCTCCAACTGCCTGTTGACGTATTTCGTGACCCAAAAATTGAAGAGCGTCGGAGGGTGAAGGGATATCAACAGAGTCTGTGGGCACATCACACTCTCAACGTGCTTATTGCGCACGAAAAGCAGTCATTCGTTTTTATAAACTCAATTGCCTGGGCAGGTGTTGCACTTGTAGAATGTACATGAATCTTTTTAATGACGTCCGATTCTGCTTAACTTTTGCCTTGTTCTAAATGCTGGACGCTACTCCCTATTTCAGAAAAGTCTTACCATTGTATTGGCTGTGCTGCCATACACAAGTCTCTCCAGTTTGACTGAAAAGCTTCCAGTTACCTCTTCCGTCGTCAACAGCATAAGGTCCGATGTATTTGTTGTAGCTGATTACCTAAAGAACGTTTACAAATATTGCTTTAAGCACTTGCTACTTCACATAATTTTTGTTTGGCGAGTTTTTTAAGAGGAAGTTTATCAAAAAGCAAGGAAAATCTGTTCCAAATTTGATCAACTTTCAGTAATCATTTTAAAGACTGTTGTGTGGCACTGTCACAAATACGTATTTAACATATGCGATGAGTAGCCTCTTTTATGTCGTGAGTCTCACTGCTGTACAAAAAATTGAATCTTATTAAAAATTAATGATAAATGCACTCTAGAAATAGACAGCTTTATGCATAGTTTATGCTGGAGAGGACCTCCTGTTAATCTTCAATCAATTACGTGCTTCTTTAAGTCAGGTCCACTCTCATGCAACCCATTCTGCCACAAGAGATATATATATATTCCTGGCAACTTCCTTAACAATTAGAAGAAAAGGAACCACCTTTGGCCCAAAACGCTGGGGCTCTGTTGATTCTTCCCAATATGACATTACGCCATCTGCTTTCAAAAGGCAGTTTAGACATAGACTTGTTAAATACTTTTTTATCGGTTTATTGTGCATAATGTCTTCACTCCCACATGCAACGTGCGAGGTATAAGCATAGATCGCAGTGATAAGGACCACACAAAAACATATATCAAATCGAAGATATATACGTGGAAGTAGTAAAAAAAGTATATGCTTGATGGCGCTAATACATCTACTTTGATGAAACAAAATAATGTTTAAGTTTATAAACTACACCAACATATTTGGATATTGTACAATATAACTGTTTACAATGATCTTTCGAAGTCAGTTTTTCATCTACAATTACACCAACGTATTTGTAAATCAAAGGTTTTTCAATGCGATTACCGTTTGCATCTATTGCAAGGGATTCGGTGTTTACATGTTTATTTGTGATTAAATATATATTATGTTTTAGATATATTCAGTGGGAGTTTGTTTGCGGTTAGCCAATTCATTATCTTTGTCATTTCCCGGTTAACCGAGTTTGTAATTTTCCCAGATAATTGTCGCTCTGAACTAAAACTGTATCATCAGCAAAAAGTATAGTTTTCATAAAACTTGAAGTTGGTAAGTCATTTATAAATAGTAAAAAAAGCAAGGGCCTAAAATCGAACCCTGGGGGACCCCAGAAATAATGGACTTCAAAGATGATTTAGCGTTTTTCTCCTGGACGTATTGTTTTCTGTTGGAGAAATACGCTGTATTAGTTTAAATGCGTTTCCTCTTACACCGTAATGCTTCAGTTTCGTCAGCAATATGGAGTGGTTCACTGGTTCAGGTGCTTTTCTTAGATCTATGAAGACCGCACAAGATAATAAGTTTTTGTCAAGACTTTGGAGAAGGTTTTCGTACAAATCTGCAACAGCCAGGGATGTGGAATTATTACTGCGAAAACCGTATTCCTGTTGACTCAACAAGTTGTTTTTGATGAAATAATTGTTTTTGATGAAAGTCTTGTGTACAGTGCTTTTTGAAATATCATTGACAGGTATGTTAACACTGATATCGGTGATTTCGCTATCTCCCGATTTAAAAATTGGTACTACTTTAGCGATTTTTAGATTATCCGGAAACACGCCGTCACATATGCATTCGTTTATAACATTTGATAGAAGAGATGCCCGTAACTATTTTGACAATTTCAAAACGCGCACCGGGATATCATCAAATCCACAGACTTTTCAGAGTCTAGTCTGTTTATAACTGTGTAATTCCTCAGGAGTAGTTCGTGACAAAATTGTAGAATTTACTTGGCCTGGAATAAGTAGTTTCAGATGGGCCAGTAAGAGTAAAATTCGCCTGTGCCAAAGTGACAAAACTATTATTGCATCTGTAATTCATTTTGTAGATGAGTAAATTCGTCCATCAACATTTAACCTTTGGGGAAAGTCGGATGGTTTGTTTTTGCCAAAAATATCATTAATTAGCGTCCAAATTCTTTTTGAGTTTCTGCTGTTTTGAGCAAATTGGTCTTCGTAGTATCTGCGCTTAGCTAATTCCTTGACATAAGTAAGTTGGTTTCAGAATTTTTTGTACGTTTCGGAATCTGTTAGTTTTGATCTTTTATAAATGCGAAATAAGTAATCTCTATGTTTGATAGAAGAAATTATCCCTTGTGTTATCCATGGCTTTATAAAGCCATTTAACTGTCGTTAAACTATACTTCAAGTTTATATTCCCTTCTAGTATATTTTCTAACAGGCATGTGTGCATCAGCAAGACCTCTCATGGGCCTTACAATAAAATCAAATATTTCATCAACATTCCATTCTGAGTATTGCATCGGTACGAATCTAAAGTTTCCTGCAGATCTCGGTCAAAAGCAATAAAATCAACACGACGTGAATCTCTAAAGAATCTTTGTTTGACATCTCTTTTTGAACGAGTTTTACTCACGGTCAAATAAATTGGGTAGTGATCGCTAATATAATGCAGCATAATACAGAGCTTTGTTCCGGTGGATAAATCATTTGTATATATATATGGTCAATGCATCACTCTGCTTCGTTTACTACTCTGGTTGGTTTGCTTAGAACAAGGTAGCAGCCAAGGTTGCATAGAGCATCTACATACTGTTGTATCTGCAATCGTTTGGTACATTGAGTAGATTTATGTTAAAGTAATATGCACAGTAACATTTTGTGATTTTTGGTATTGTTTAAAAAAATGATTGCGAAAACTCATTTATGTTGTATTGAGGGTGCCTGTACGCTATAGCGACAATTATTTTCTGAGTTTTTTTGCTTCCTAACTACTCAAACCATATGTTTTCACATCCACACATTTTAAACTGGAGGTCACGTCGTTGAGGATATTCAAATTATTTTTTATATAGGCTCCTACAAATCCAGCTTGCGTTTGAGAATTTTCGTTAATGAAATTATAGCCTGCAAGTTGTGCCATAATTGAAGCTGCACTAATTCTTGTTTCCGACAGCGCTATAATATCTGGTGGTTTTGGATATGGAGTTAAGATTTCTTCAAGCTTGTCTATTTGTTTATACAAAGATCTTATGCTGCAGTGTAGCAAGGAGAGATCATTTGGCATCAAATTATCAACATGGATCACAAAGTCAGAATATGTAGCATACTGAGAAAGAGGTATTGAGAGAGGGCAATCAGAGTGATTGTTGCCACTTGTTAAGCATTCACAATCAGGAAACAATTGCACACTGCTATGGTTACAGTCATTCATTTAGGTTTAGGCTGGAAGTACATACTTTGCATTGCTGCGCCAGCAGCCATGCACGTGTTATTAACAGTAAAAGCATTCCAACAGGTAAAGTTAACACACTTACGTATGTATTTTGCTTCTGGTAGTTCGATTTGCATATACTGCATGTGCAGTATAAATTTTATATCCTATAGTTTGCTTGTGCGCATGAACTGACTGTTTCTTGCTGTTTTATGGTTTTTGTTGCTACTGTTTATGCTGCTGGCGTCCGTTTGTTTTGCTGCGACATTGTGCCAAGAGGCCGTCTCTATCATTCCCAAGAGCCCGGTGCCCTTTGAGGATTTCTGCACCAAGTTGGAAGACTCCTACACAGGGCCGCAGGCAGCTGATAATTTCGTGTGGGCAAATGATTAGCCTACAACTTGTTGTTTTACCTAATAACGAAAAATATTGGCGCTTTCAAAATGTTTTTGAAAATTTCGAGAGGCCATTACCCGGTTACTCTAATTGGCTGCGGGTCTGCTTTCCTCACAAAACACCAAGGCTTCATCACCACATTTCACATGACTTCTGAAGCGGCTGGGCTTTGGAGAAAATGGAATTTCGGCTTTTACTTGACACAAAAATACGAACTGCTGCAGAGAAACCAACTGTTCTCTTGGATGCAATTGGGTTACGGAAACCCGGGCAGAGTTTCATTTTAGCTGGGGTTACACTTTCTCTGTCATGCTCAGCTCCTTGCGGAACTGGGTAAATCATGATAGATGCCGGTAGCGACCCAGCACTCATGCGTAATTGTGTTGATCAACCGGAAAACTGCAACCCCGTTCACAAAAGTAACCCTACTTATTACGACTTTAAATTCCTCAATGATTCGGCCATCAACTTTAACACATGATAGAAAATTATGAAACTGTCAAGGGTTGAACGATGCAATCTGGTTACCAGGTTTGTTTCGATGTCCAAGCGCTTTAAATTTGAATTGCCTGGAATTGTCTAATATTGTGCGCCAACCAAATCAACTCAAACTCAGTTAAAGAAGGTCAACTGAAACAGATTGAGAGTGTATTTTCTATAGCTACAAGGGTATGGTTAGACTTTGACTGTTGTAGAGTTGTTCCTCAAGTAGTAACACTAAAAAGGGAAAATCGATAATTGAATAAAAGAGAAACTGAAAAGTTCCTGCGACGATTAAAAAGAGACTCTTTGAGTGTTAGAAAAATGAAACTGCGTTTTACTGCATCTTACCAATGTAATACATCTTCCCATGTGAGGGTGATAGGGCTTATAAACAATTAACAGAAATTACAGTGCAAAACGATCGATAGGAATTATTGAACAAAAATATACAGCATACCTGGAATGCATTGACGTGCATGTGGATGGGGTGTGAAGTAAGGTGCTCAGTGTTAGTAAGATGCCATTCTTGCACAGTATTCACCTCCGCTTTATATCTACGTATCGAAACTTACTATCTATGTAATGAAACTACTGCACAGTATGTTGCTTAAATGCTCAAATACCCCTTATCAGGTAAAGCAAAATAACAAAGGATGAAACTAATTTCACGGGAATAGGTTCTCTTTTAGTAGAATTTTTCAAAGTGTTTTTAATTTTCAGATAACCGGTGTATGGTAGCATTAGTAAATTTGAAATTTCTCTTTTACTTGTCCATTTTGTGAGGTTTTAGCCAAGCTCTGGTTGTGGGACTAAAAGAAGGAATTTACGCTTAACGCAGCATTATCATTCTTCTTAAGAAAAACTTTCGGCATTCTTTCGTGCGAATGCATTTAGTGGTGATCAGGAAATAACAGCCCTGTGGCTGTTACCAGTTCGAGTTTCACGTATTGACGAGATTGTAATGCAAAAATGATAGACAGATCTTGAGCTAACTGTGACAAAAATATTAACTTTAGAAATCTCTTCTGGCTTGACCTTTGACTTTTGTACGTATTTGCTTTAATTTTCATCAATGATGAGAAGTTTGTAGTCGTATCCAAATCAGACATTATTTTTCCTTGGCGCGCAAATGTTGGTCAGGCTGTACTCACTAACATACAGAACCAATAACTATGCAAGTTTTTGAAGGTTCAGGGTGATATCGTTCAGCTGGTAAATGTGTTGGAGTTGGTTTTAGTAGAATCCATAGCAGAGCTTCTCAAACTCTTGTGTTTTGCGACCCATTTCAAAAATTTTTTTTTTTTCAATGCAACCCACTTGATAGATAGCCTAGATGTCAATGATACGTGTAAATATCACATTACAAATCTCAAGAGACATTTTTGTCTAAGGCGAAATCATGGAAATGCAAACAATCTACGAAAGTAACTATACCGTAATAAAACTACCACGTGATGGAAACGGTAAGGAAACGAGAAAACATTAACAAAAATAAATTCAGTTTATAGAAGCTATCAAGCACAACTAATGGGATTGATGTACTTGATAATTTGTACACAGATCGTCCATTCCTAGATTGATACAAGAAAACACAGGACGAAGGACATTCTCAATATTTTTCAAAAAGGATTGGTTTTTGGTCTTGATGATCATTCAATTTTAAGAATGCCGCTTCACACAAATATGTTGTGCAAAAGGCTAAGGGTTTATCAGCATCTAGATCAGAAATGACTGGACATTCGTTTCTTATTCTTATCCAAAAACGTCACTTTCTTTTTCCAAAATTCCAATTGCACACTTTTGTCTTTGAATAACTCCGCAAACTCATCTTGGGCATGGCAGGTGTTGCCTCGTCAAATTTCAATTGTGTATTATTTGCGGCTCCAACTTTTCCTGAATCAAAGTCCAAACTACTTCTAAATCTGTGTAGGAAGCTTTTAACTTTAGTCTAAAACTACTAAGTCTACTCTCAAAGCACTTAGCCTAGCCCAAGGGTGGGCAAACATTTTCTACGGAGGGCCACATTGAAGATTTTATTGCTACGAGGGCCGCATGCTCGTATTACATATATTACATCTAATCGCTTTGAAGCCTTAAAAAAAGTTTTACATGAGCTACCACAAAATGAATGAAACAATAGTCACTTCTGGTTGAGTAAAAATGTGGTTTCGAATGAAATGTGTGGAAAAAAACTTGATTATTCTAATTTAATCGATAAAAATACTTTAACATAGACTCCAAATAGGTACTGTCTACGTACGTGTGACTGCCCTGTGCGCCGCTCAAAATGCCCTCGCGGGCCATAGTTTGCCCACCTCTGGCCTAGCCCCTAGACTAGACCTAGAGTGCTAAATACAAGCATGCCTTCGTGTCGTAGTGAATGCAACAAGGTCTATAGATATTGGTCATTACGCTAAAACAATGGTGGAGTAACAACGCATGATTTGTGTTTGGTTGATTACTATCATTTGATAGCTCAGGCAGACAATCTAGTAAACAACTGACAGCATGGAGCAAAGCATTGCCCCTAAAAATGCAGTAGAGATAGATTTACTGCCGGCCTACTTTTAATTTTCTTGAAAAGATTACAAAATCTTTATATCTGATTTGTCAAGTCTATTTGTTCGCAGCCTCAAAATTACATTTGGCGACCCATTTGGAGTCGCCACCCATCGTTTGAGAAGCCCTGATCTATAGTAATTGTTGGAAGCATTTTGAAAAATAAAGCGTTGAAATTCTATCAACAAGTCTCACCTTATCGAGTGTTTGCTGTAGTTTTCCCTGTTCAAAGTGTTGGTGGCAGTCACTTCCACAGCAAATCTGGCTCCTACGTTGCATTCATCGACTCCACGAAGGTCGCGCTCAAAACTGGAACGCGTTGGGAGCGTGTCAGGGAAGTTCGTCGTATTTCCAGGCGGCCCGGAGACGCGGATGGTGAGAAGTTCACCGGTATATGTAGGATGTTCACCCATCGACATTTTGTAGCCCTCTTCAAATCCTGACCAAAGCTAAATGCGGACCGGGTAGAAGAAAGTCAGTGAAAGGAATACCGAGTGTAAAACAACAAAGCCATTTACGTTGGCGGAAAAGAACAGTCAAAACTTGCACATAATCCTGAAGATAGCATGCATAAAAACTTCGTTGAGGCATTTGTAGGGAAAAGGCAAATATTTTTTAGATTTTTCTGACTAAGTACAAAGCGAGTCTTGTTTTTCTTAAACTTGTTTTTTAGTCTTTTTTTGATCTGTTATCTTATCAGCCTTACACTTGAAACACATCAAACAACTTTCTCACAATTTCTATTTATTAATGTAGTAAACAATAAGCAGGATAACTTCACGAGACTTCACATGTTTTCACGCACACCACAAATTATTATCTCACTGCGAATTCTCCAGGGTCATTGCACATCAGCATCCAATCAAGGCGACCACCAGCAACCAGTAGATTTCCACTAGGTCGCGGGAATCGAGGTTTGTCTAAGTAGTGGCCGTCCACAGCAATCTCCCTCAACTCACAGGAAGACCATCCGCTGCCGTTCATGTACAACGAAAGAGCGTGCACACCACCGGCATTGAGTAGTCTGAAAAAAAGCGAAGAACCACTAACTGTTACTTTACAAAACTGGCATTAAAATTGTAAAAGTTGATAAGCATTATTTTCTGATAAACCAACATTCGCAATGCATTTGCAGTATATCCATTACACACTTTATTTTTCGTTCTTGGTATTTTTAAATTCTTCTATGCAGAAGATATGAAATCCTTAATTTTTATGAGATTGGAAAATTATCTCCTTACAGAACTGTCCAGCTTTAGCAAAGTCACTGGAATGGTTTGGATGGTGGACAAAAAATATCTGTTGCTATAACCGCTGTGGACGACCTCTAGCAGGGTTTTCAATATTGTCAAGCAACTTAAAGCATCTATGGTTACGAATTTCCGTCAAATGCAAGTATATTTTGTAATTAAAGTGATTTTACGATCGCTTGGAATCCATGCAATCGCAAACAAAGAACACATAGGCGTAACCATGGGGGTCATGTCCCCCCAAAATTTCTAGAATTATTTGTTGTTTAGTGCTTTGAGAGGTAGTTTCCCAAACAAAATGCTGTTGCTCGCTTAATGTCAAAATATTTGCCCTCCTACTGGAATAACGGTCACGTTTATGTGAAAGATTTCTGTTGCACTGTTTATTCAAATCATTCACATCATTTAATAACTAGTAAATTCCAGTGCTCAAACATCTGTAGCATGGAATTTACTAAAATAGCAAGCTTTAGCCTAGCTCTCTGATTCGTGGAACTCGACTCAGCATTTTTGGAAACCCAAATATATGAGTTCTTCTATAAAAATTGTTTTTAGAGAGAGCCACGGAGCTTCCAAGAATGGACTGGCGTGGTTCTGACCATACCTGCTATGAAACAACGTTTTAGCTTTTCCATTTTGTGGGAATCTTTTTGGGAAATATGAAGAAAAAATATCGTCTGCAAGAAAGCTAGAACGCAGTGGGCTGTGGGCTGTGGGGGATTATAAACAACATTCGTCCATAGTCTCATCGCTCAAACTTTCGCGAACGAATACAAGGAGCATATTTAAGAAACAAAGGTTATAAAGGCCAGGCTAAACTTTCTGAATTTTTCTGAGAGTCAAGGAGGAAAAGAATTAACGATAGCTGAAGATTTATTTTAACAAAGCACAAACTTATAAAGATGGTGATCTAGGTTTGGAGGAAAAAACATAATGTGTTTTTTGATATACGCAAAAGTATTGACAAAAAAATTGGCATGGGGATAGATTACCAAAATTTAACGGGTTGAGGAAGCGACGCGGTCAAGTTTATTTTGTTATTTATCAATGTTTTCACAGCAATGGCTTCGTATTAACTTACAGAAATTACGTGTTGCAATGTTAGAGCACGTGTCTCCCAAACAGGGAGATGCTATTCCTTGCCTGTTCGAAGTTTACCATGGACTTTAAAAACTTTCTGGATGGTATAGCAATATTGAAAAGCGCAACCGCGTTGGGCGCATCAAAAGCATTTCTATCGTGTTCTAGCCAAACAACCATTCCATGCCAACCCATGTCATTGTTCAACTACTTGGGATAATGTTCAAGTGATCCTAACACTTTTGTTGTCTAAGATAAGTTTGCTGGTGGTTTTATGATTTACAACTCACAAAACAATGTTAACGTACCCTGAAAAAAGTGTCGTCAGGCCTTACCCGTTCATGGAACACCTGACTATATGCGCTCTATAACGCAATTGCAAAATCAGTATTGTAAACCGAACCATCAAGCCAATGCAGAACAATCGTTGGCTGCCCCGTAATAAAGATCGTTTTCTGTGTTTATGCAGCAAAGGTTCAACCGGCATTTTTTTAAAGTCAGTTTCTTTGACGCAAACACCGAGCCGCGGCCCGGTGTCCGTCCGTGAAGAAATTGTTACCGGGCCTTGCGAATCCAAGACCAAATTGGTGCAGAAGTGACTAGAACGACTGAAAGAAGAACACATTTCGGCCTGCGGGTGCCACTGACTACTATAATCCCTACAGGTCATAGCATCTCATTGCGGCAAAGAAAGCCCAGATTTCCCTCTGAATCAGTGCCATGTTGAGTTACGAGTTGTAATAAATTTGCATGTGCCAAACCAAACATTCATTATTTTGTTGGAGACCGGTCGGCAAAATAATGCCAAGCTGGCACACGTCCGCATTGCAAAAAAGTTTGCCGGCCCTTGGAGTAACTGAGCTAAATATAAAGACTAGGCCCCCTCTTAGCTTATAGTCAGTTTTAGCATTCTTTTGGTTTTCAGCAGGTTATTGTTTTTTTGTGTTTTTCTTGTCATTGTTACGCAATAAATACCAACGATAAAACAATCCGTTTCACAGTTTCGCAACCTGCCTCTGTAGGAAAAAGAGCGGACGCGAGTGAAATGCAAGCTCATCACTGCAATGCATGACACCAGGACAGTGAACCTGGCTCTTGTGCAATGTGGGTGTCATTACGACAATTGAACTGCCATTATAAGAATTACAACAATTATTTGTAAAATTACAACAATTAATTAATTTGAATTAAGCTTTTGACTTCAGGTCTTCTAGAAAATTTTGGTTCTTAGTCCCAATTTCCAGGGGAGGAAAATGACCCTTTTCCCTCCCCTGCCGACGCTCATGTGCTTTACATGCCGAAATTCGCTTTGATCTTCNATAGGGGCCACAAATCCGTTTTGGGGACCTCCTGAATCATAGACGTAGCCAGGGTGGCCCAGTGGCCATTTCCCCCAATATGTTTAGAATATCTAGTCATCTTGCGCTTTGAGAGGCAGTGTTCCAAAAACATACTGCTGCTGGTCTAAAATCAAACATTTTCCTCCCAAACAAAATTTTGGGCTGGCTACGCCACTGGCATGAATCCTCCCCGTCGCAGATTTGCGGCTTTGTCGAATGGAATTTAAAGTCAGGTGTGGGGGTACCACTGAACTGTTTATGTTGGATGATCGTAAGTATAGATTGGGTTTTACTTAGCCTTCCACAGCATTTCCCTTTGCTGCAGATTCCTTCCTCTTTGTATCATGGGATGGGTTGATGGTCTGGTATAACCTCTTTTTATTTTCTGATCAGAATAATTTTATGTGCCCACAGCGTTAATTTTTGTTTGTTTTGGTTCATTCAAAATGTTTTTTGAGTTGTGGATATACAAAAAGAGGAAAATTCTGCACTGTGGGACTACATGCTGACATGAAAATAAAACTTCAAAGTAAATGCTCCGAATATTACAAGAGAGCACTGTGATACTGTGATAGTTACAAGATATTTTGAAATATTTTGATAAATTCAATATCATGAGCAAACTACCGTGTATTCAATTGGTTGTCTGGAACTTTTGTTACTGCAGGTATAGTTGCTGCAAGATGTTGTAATGCCATCGACAATTAAATTTGCTTTCAGCAAAAATGGCAGTCAAGTCTGCATATGCTGCTGTGGAAGTAGTGGCGTGCAGAGAGGGGCGAATGGAGCGACGGCCCCGGGCATCCAAAGCAGGGGGACATCTAAAGAGTTAAATTAGAAAAATTAGATTTTATTAAAATGCTGTAACTAGATACTGTGATATTCTTCGTATTGTAAGGTTACTAACACATACTGCGTAGATCAGATGGAAACTTGCCTGAGGGGGGTGTACGAACATTTCATCACGCGACAATTAATCACTGACATTTAATCACTAGATAGTTAATCACAAGGTTGCCAAGTCTAAACAGAACTTTCAGGCTAGAAAAATTGCAAAAATCCGCTAGATTTTTTTCATCACAAGCTAAATTAAAACTAGAAACACAAAGATGCAACTGTAGGAATAATTCCTAGCATACAGAGCAGTCAATAGACAAAACTGTTAAATCTGAACTTGCAGAAACCAACAAAGGACAGTTAAGTTGACAGATACTACGAATATACAACTTAAACAATATTGCTGAAAATTTTTGCTACAAATATAAAACTTTCAAAAAAAGATTGTTGAAAATTTTTGATCAACTGAATCGAATGCTGAAATCGACTGTAATGAAGATGATAAGCTAGAGAAAACATGAGTAGGCAAAAATGCAATAAGAAATTAAAGTATGTGCCTACTGCCTGCCATCAAACTCAAAGTTCCTGCACACATACCACAGCTCGCGTTCTGTGCACTTCTATCCTGAACACTGTGGGCTAGCCTAGAGGTACTACACCGTTGCCCATCACAGTATCGTACTTAGGTGCTCATCCCAGCATCAATCCCACGTGCCGACCCCGAATTGCTCAACTGCTCAGTGCTCGCTGACTGACCGCCCGTGCTGAATAACTTCTAATATGAGTGACTAAATTGCACGAAGCACAACTATCCATGCGAAAAGAAAGAATTACACAACAATTCATGCACAATCAGGCAATTAAACATCGATTAATGCATGGTAGATCAGAATAAAACGGAATAAATTGGTCTTAAAATACCGTCTATAATGCAGCTAAAAACCCGCCAGTTCTAACTAAAAATCCGCTAGGTTTCAAGCTAGCCGCTAGATCAATTTTTTTCCAGTTAGACAGGAAAACTATAAAATCCGCTAGATCTAGCGGAGAAACCGCTAAATTGGCAAGACAGTTAAACACGCAGACATTTAATACCTTAGAGTTTTAATCACTCGACAGATCAACACGTACGCACTAATTACTCAAACATTTAATCCACGTAACTGGCTGGTTTCTTCCATTAGGCAAGCTTCTTTGATTTGATAGAGGATCAATCCATTCACATGCTATTTGGACAGGAAGCCCTTTGAGAGCTTTCTCAACTTTTATCGTTTTTATATGACAAATAAAGTATCGTTTGGTGTTACATCAAAAGGCAAGTCGTCATTAATTCACGAGTAATATGAATTTTAAGACATCTACAACATGTAAGTGGGAATATTTAGCGGCGTTTTAAATGTTACCAGAACAGTCATGTTAACAACGTCAAGCAAGGTTAACCAATATCAAGCAAGGTTAACAACAAAAAACGATGAAATTGTAGTAAGCAATAGTGACCTGCAACACAGTCATGGTGGTAACAAAGAGATAATTTAGTTTAGAGCACCAAGCAGTTGCTGAAACGAAAGATAAAATGCGTGAAATATCGGTTACGACGACTGCTGTCATTGGATCAGTAAGTGCCCAGCTGCAGCCAGACGCATTAATGGCATTACCAAAGAAAATGTCTATAAAAATAATTTTGCATAGAAGGCGTCGGAAGCTGCAGTTTGATTCGGACTCTATATCTTATCCGCCTCCGAAATATGCGACATTCACTGTTCCAGATGAATTTCAACATATGATTCTTTGTGACTGTGGTTCTGAGAAGATAGGATGTTTATTGAGTAATTGTCTTTTTTATATTCAGTGATTGATTGTCACGTTTTTAATTATCCAGTGATTACATAATAATAAATACTACGGCCAAAGCAAACGATACAACTGACATCTTGCAAACGTTTCGATAACAACTGTTATCATCTTCAGTGCATAGCAATAGAACTGCA
>JGI24021J15306_10001035_pt1 | contig 25408 bp, 13 predicted proteins | sample Ectturendosymbi1_FD_15306 | JGI IMG/M metagenome (IMG submission 15306) | reverse complement strand
GCCTGGGTCCGGCTCAACCGCCTCCGCACCGGTGTCGGACGTTTCCGCTCCTGCCTGTACAAATGGGGTATGGCCTCCTCTGCGGCCTGTGAGTGTGACGCAGAACAAACCATTGACCATGTCGTCCTCCGCTGTCCAATCCATCGACCTCCCCACGGACTACACGGCCTGACGGTTCTGGACAATGAGACAACCGAATGGCTGCTCAACACCTGCCCCGATATCTAGACGGGCTAGCAGTGGATAAAAGAAGAACTCGCTCAAACGAAAGAAGAAGAACAGAATAATGCAATCGAAGATTCTTTTAACTTTCTGGGGATGGAATTACCTTTCAGACAACGTCTTAAGCTATCGAAGCAGAACAAACTAAGTCTGTGTTGCAAATAACATATTAATAATTACACAGGCTGTATGACAACAACCGGCGAGAGAAGCACATCTTATTGATTAGCTGAGATCAGGGGCGGTCCCAAGAATTGCGACTCCCGGTTCGGTGGAGATTTAACGACCAAGCTTTACCATGATCTGTATAATGAAAGGAAATGAGAATGGGCCAACTGAAGTGATATTGTATCAAATATTTAACGCTAAATGTGAACATTCTAAAGAATTTTAAACAGAAAGAAGCGTATAAAACTTGTTTAGAAATATTTTGTAAGATTAATTTTATCGTTGTTCACATAAAGTAAAATGTAATCAAGCGAAATCACTGCTTAGAACAAAATATATTTCTTTAATGTGCAGTAGAATATCTTCAGATTGTCATGTTGATTTGTGTGAGTCATATTATTGTGGCTTTCATTGAAAAAATAGCAACTTTTTTCAGTGCACAGTCTTCCACGACTTTCTCTAGTTTAAAATTCTGCTGTCATTAAATTCCGTAGACGTTATTACCAAAATGTTCAATTGTTTCTGCTCTGTTTTTGACTTCAGTCACGTTTGTATTAAACTTAGGCTTGGAAAAGTTCCTTTTTCCTGATGCAACACTCAATGACGGAATCTCGAGACTCATTTTAATGAGTCGCAACCTTGCAAGACTCAGTTCTCAATCTCGAAGATGAAAGTCCCGGTCTTGAGCTCTCTTAAGACTCGGAAGGCTTTGTAAACAGAGCTTGGTAAAGTCAACGTGGTCGGAGAAGGAAGAACCAAAGTTGGCAAAATTATCAAGTTTCACTACATTTTACCTCAGAGGTTCCGATGATGTTAATATTTAGTCATTCCCGAATTTTTTCAGAAGTCAAGAAAATCAAGTTGCCGCACAAATGAACATGGAGGCAAGTTTCACTTATCAGCCGACAAAGTTTCAGGACTCCGTTTTGTCTGGGATTTTGGACAAAGTTTCTGCAATGAAATTTCAACCAATTCTGGGTCAGGGAGGGTATGCGGTGTCAAATACACCATTGGCGAGATAACATTGTTAAGAAATTGCGAAAAGCAATAAACAAGTTTGGAAACGTACAAGAAAATTAAGCATTTTTAAGGAGTTTTGAGTAAAGTAGAAAAAAACTTGAGATGCAAGATTTTGAAGTGCTTTTTATTGCTCTATTCATGGAGGTTTAATTAAAATATTAGGTTCGGCATTTTGCGGTTTAATTTTCAATCGACTCGGAGTTCCTGAGTAATTCAGCGCATAAAGTTATTTTTAATAATACGATGAGAAAGTTTTCTGATGAACGTAGCACCATACGCAGTGCTATGTAAACCTTTCTAAGTATACGAAACGTTATGGGGACACCACTGTGGAAACGCGAGCTTGGCGCTATCAGTCGCGTTTTGTTGAGGTGTGTCTCGAGCGCTGCTTTATCTATTCGTAGAAAATAAAGCTGCCTTTGAATTTTTAGACTTATGTGTTGTTTACAGTAGTTAGTACATAATGAAAAGCCATAACGCAAGACTTTCGTTATAATCTGTAGATGAGATATGAGGTATCACCTGTGTGCGCAACTATTTTACATTAAAGTTCTTGCGAACTGCACAGAAAAAGTTATGAAACATTCATCAAAATAAAAGTGCGTAATTCTGTTTAGATTCCTTGAAACAATTCATGTGCTTTGACACTAGGAGAATAATTTTCTGGAATGATAAGTCGCTTCAGCAATCGTTTTTAATATTCGTTGAAGATTTTCAAATCGGAGAATTTGCGTCCCCTAATGCGCGAAAAAACATAAGTTATCAGTGAGTTTTTGTTGCGACTAGGGTTATTGTTTTTTTATCGCTTTCAGCTGCTTTACTCCACCTTGCTACAACATAGAAACATTGTAATCGTTATAGCCAGCGATGCTTTCTGTGAAATTGTGACGTAAAAGACTCACAGAACGTATTTTACGTATTTTATGAGTTTCTTTCTTTGTCGCATTCATAGGTTTGCAATAGTTCTAGGTTTGGCCTATTTTAATTCTATTTTGTTAGAAGGCTCTCAGAGAAACATTGGTTTTTGTAAATGACTATATAATTGAGCGCAGTTAGATATATTGCGTAAACTAATGCTTAGAGCTATTTGCAAGTGAAGGAGCACAGCTAGTTGAAGCTTTAGAACCGATGCATCGTCGGTGAAATGCGATAAAAGGAAGTCGTTGGCAAGGTATGTTGTAGACAAACGCTGATGCTATCCGTGACTACAAAATGCTTTCAAAGCATATCACTGCATTACCTTAGGCCCACATTTCAAATCATCAGTAAAAACTCCAATCGTGAAATTCAGTTTTTCACAAGTTTCATAGTGACATAGTTATTTTTTGTAAAGAAAAAAATCTGCAATTTGTTCTTCCAGTATTTATGCTAAGAAGGGGTTTTGCGCAGGATTTATGGTACATATTGTAAACTATCCAATGTTTGCTTACGTGCATGTAAGCAACAAATGTCCTATATTTATTTAAAAAGATGCCTGAGTGTGCTTAAGATTTTGCGAAGCCATAGGCAGTTTCTGTGACGCTGAATCGTAAAGCTAACTTCAGTGTAATACGGCACTTGAAATTTTGAGAAAGAAATTAAATATGCCCTGTTTTGCTGAGAATTCGCCAAGAAGAAAACGGCCTTTAGTCTTAACCGTTGAGAAGCACTGTTTCCTTTGAAAAACAGTGTTCAACAAACATAAACTGAGCTTTAACACTCACTGCTTATAGCATAGGTTTTGCATTGCAGATCCATTGTCTATGGTTATTTTAAAGGTTCACAAAAATTCTGGTATGTCAAAGTTACTCGTGAGAAAAAATAATCAGTCATCATTTTTGTATCCCGCGCCTCGCTATCTGCTCTGTGGAGAAGTGCAGTTAGTAACACAAAATATATCATGCTCATAGAAACAAATGACTGCATGCTGTCACCTAATTCCACGTTGAAATAGAATAAAGGCATTTGTAGAGGTACAATTTGTGTCACTGCGCGAGTTAAAGGTTCCGCTTGTGCGATTAGTCAAAGAGTATATTGATTCGCCTGAATGAGACTTTGGTTTTGTGCAAAAAAAATTGGTATAAATGTCAAACAATAAGATAAATTCTGCCGTGTTAAACCTTTAATGGTTTATTTCACTCAAATGTGAGGTTAAGACTTTTTAGAATATTTAATTCTATGCTGCAACATCTAAAAGTTGAGGACCTTTCTGAATCAGTTGCTATTAGGTTATAATTATTGAACCCGAGATTGAATCGATGTACTCTATTTTTCTGAGAAAACTTGGAAAACCCTCAAAGTTGACTATAGGCGTGATTTAAGATAGTGACAATTTTTCAGTATACATTTTTATAAAATAGAGCTGAGCCTTAAGATCTGATTCTCGAGTTTTCTACTTTGTGCATTCACGCTTCATATCCAACAACCTTTTTATACAAAATTTATATGCCAAGTTATATGAACGTAAGGGTTTGGATTTATGGTTCATTATTACGAGCAAAGGTATATTTTAAGATTATGTTAGGTTTGTAAGTTACTAGCGCTTAATGTGTGCTGGGACGGGCATCAGTTCCAAAAAATGTATTAATGTAAAAGCATTGCATCCTATGTAAAGCTGGTGCCCGCTGCAATGCGCTGCATACTAAATAAAGTAATCATCACAAATCTTCGTAAGACATAATTCTAGTATTTCACTAGCTTTGGATTCGTTGTTTATCGTATTTCACATATTAGTCTACTGAAACAGAATTGAAAGCAGTGGTAAGTTCGAAGGTTGTAATGAGCAAAGTTGCATGTTTAATTATTTCACAATCTGAAATGAACATTGCTATCCTCAAGACAAGTAGCTATACCGTAGGCATTTAAGCTTGAGCGCAAGCAGTGAAACACGAAACAAGGAAGTCATGAGAGAGGGAAACTTTCTGTTCATGAAACTGCTATCGCCGCAAGTGAATAATGCCCTCAGCACGTTTGTCGTCTGAGCTGTTTGTCAAAACACTGTGTTTCCAAAGACTGAAAAGTTATATGGAGTTATTCCCTTGATTGCATACTCACTTATTTAATTCAAATCAAAAAATTGTCCACTTATTTGTAGAGAAAGTGCGATGTGATTTTTCATGCAGAAATCCCAGGTCCCGACTCGCCTTCTCGGCACATGCATGCCAGTCTACCTCTAAAAATGTTCAAAATATGTATAGGGGTCCTGAAATTTATTCAGATTATATAGAGTTTTGAGGCGGTTGCTTGTAGCATCGTCTCATGGCGTGAAACAACACGTTTGAGACCTCGCAAAAGAGATCGCGAAATCTCTGCCAAAGCGTAGATTTGAAGTAAAAAATGAAACAACTTTTTAGTATACGAGATTCCATGGAAAAACAAATCACTCGGTATGTGTTAACATAAATTGACATGAATCAGAAAATTTATAACTTGGGGGACAAAGTTGTATTTTGAAATTAGTCGAACACTGAGATTCTGTTGAAATCACGTCGTGAAACTTCTGATTTTTAGATAGGTTGCATGATGCAAAAAAGTGCATATTTACCTCATGTAAACTTTTATGTTCACGCGACCAAAGCGCAAAATATGTTCAAATAAGCAGAAATCCCAAGTGTTTTATCTGTAACAGATGTTCTATGTAAATATGTCAAGATGAAATGATTGATAGGTATTTGAAAACGACAAATTTGTCAGGTAATGTTGGCTATTAGTATTGTCTGAGACAACTTTTACGCTCCCACCAAAATTTGTATTTATTTGCCTTTGCTGTAATTCCCTATAGCCTCACATTTAATGTGCACTGTGTTATCATGATTTGCCGTAAAATTTTATCCATATATGTTGCACATAGTTCGAGAAAGGCTGATTTCGCAGTGTTATTATTTCAAAAAGTTGGGAAACATCTAATTCCTTTTCTAATTTCAATCTTAATGCGAAAATTGTTGCAAGTGTGACACACGGCAGAAAATAGTTAAACTTTCGGTAAGGCAAAGTTGTCTTAAGACTTTGCTATGCAAAAAATTTGGCAAAGTATTTGAGCGCTTTATGCTTTATGCGAAAATATTATCTTCATTGAGGTCTGCTGCTGAAAGATAAATTAATTCGAAATTATTGGCTTATCATAATGAAAGTGTGAGTTAGTGGCATGTGAGGGTGTGTACAGGGAACTGGTAATCTGTAAAAACAAGACATGTTAACGTTTTTATCCATATGACATCAAAGTTAGAAATTGGAAATGGGTACTTATCTTTTTGAAGTTGATTAAGTTCTTCTCTGTGTGACACAGTTTCAAATTCCAACTACATTTCCATTGGTTTTCAACTTTTCCAATTCCACTGTTGGTAGTTTGCTGTTTTAAAGATGTGATCTTAGGGTCGTCCTTTTCGTCCAAAGAATCTCGAAGAAAAGAAAATTCAGACTTGTGTTGTTGTCAAATCCACATTCTGCACGTTGCAGCTCGCGTCCTTGTACTTTGAGATTCGAATCGAGGAAAGATAATGAAAGAATCGTTATTTTGGTAGTCGTTATGTCAGCTGCTAAAATAAGGATTGATTTAGTTGAAAATACTTTGTTGATCAAACATGATAGTGGATGTACATGGTACGACAGGTACGGCAATACCTACCTGAAAACACCAACGAGGCGCAAAAACGCTACCGAGATTGTATAAACAAGAGTTTGCTGACATTGATATTTTATAAAAATATTGAACCATGATATCACGTACAATGTCTATTGTTCTGCGTTGTTTGCCTGCTTGACACCAATAGAATGGGCATGACTACGCTATAGTGTAGGCCTTATGGAAAATATAATTTAACTGGCATTAGGCCTGCCAACAATAATGGACGTAAATTGCTTTCTCTAAGTATGAGAGAACATTATGTGGCTTTTAGTCCCACCCCGCCAGGGAAAAGTGAGTGGTGAAAAAGTAGTACCTTTTATTTTGAGTAAACAAACTTATGAGCAAATAAAAAATTTTCATAAGCATAGGCAAGCGTCTGGAGTCAACAGTCCTACATTTTTGGGGGTCGGAATTGGTTGTATTTTACAATGTGGGTGCGAAGCCAAAAGCTTAACTTTTGTAGAATAAAGTCTTAGGGCGCACATAGCTAAAAATTTTCCTGGTGTGAACACCTTGACGACTTCACAGAAATTGAAAAATTTTCCTTTTTGTTAAAATCTAGGAAAGTAGCCACTCAGTTTTCTTCTTGACAGCGAGTATGGCAAAAATATTTTTGAAAATGCCATTAAACATGTCCTGGAAGCATTTTTTGAAGCAGAAATGTTAAACACACATGTTCAACGATGGGCTATGTGCTTTGAAGCAAAAAAGTTATCCTTTATATGATATAAATGTCAGTCAATCGCGGGGTTCGTGACACTGATAAAGGTTTTTGTAATGAAATGCATTAAAGTGTATTAATCCAGCAATAACATTACTTTGACCTGCAAGGTCCATTACTATGGAGATAACACTAAAACACACGCAAGCAAGCCAAAGAGAAGACTCTTCACAAGTTGTTATGTCACTGAAAAGCTACTGGAATCCACAGAACGTTCGGTCATTTACATTTTTTTTCAGTCAAGTTTGGGGCCGCGAGTACAAGATTTTGATTGCTGAAGACATTACAGCGGAAGAGAAAACCAATAACGCTTCTTTTGTATATGGTTTCTGCTGGCTCAGGCTCATTCGACAAGAAACAAAATTTTATGAATAGGTTTGATGGCTCGTAAAGAAGACTTTCGGTTAAAGTAAGTTTCTTATAAATGTCATTGGCAAATGTTGCAAGATCTTGAATACTGCTATTAAACTGTATTCAAGAAAGAAAGGGATCTATGCAGTGGTGAGATTCAAATTTTTTAAGAACAGGTTCTCTCACTCCAGGACTCCCTAACAACAGGTTCTCTCATTATCACATGTCTCCAGAGGCAAACCATGCTGGTTGGCCCGATATAAGCGCAAAGGTTGATCTTTGTGTTGCCAACTCATACAGTCTAGTAAGAGAAATTATTGATTTTAGTCATTTTCCCAAATTTTAGTCTTGTTTTTCACTAGTAAAAGTTAGTAACAGGTCTATGAGAGGTTTGACAAAAGAAGTTATAAGTGAAAGGTGTTCACGGGAAAAAATTGAGAACCCTGACTTAAACCAACGACCGGTTTCGGACCAAGAACAGATTCTTGCGAACCGGTGCGAATCCCGTCACTGGATCTATGACTTCTAAGTTTCAAAGTGGTCTGCCAGCGTATTAGACAAAAATACTTATTAAAAACTGTGACGTGTGACGAGAAGATTAATTCCTTGTAAACTTGCGTAACAACTTGCATATACAGTTGCAAGGTTGTTTTATTGTAATTGTTTACATTCGGCAGAGGAAGGCGTACAAACGTAGTTCATTGTGCAGGAGCAATTCAATGAAAACTTCTGATGAGTATACGATAAAGTTAGCAAACACATGGAGAAATATGGAGTTTTTTGCATAAGTTCTCTGTCTATATAACAACATTCACACAACATATTTGACCAAAACATACACAAGATATCAGAAAATACCTTGGACTCACATTCTGACTGTATTTGTACACCACAAACAAAATCTTTAAAAAACATTGTAATCTGTTTTTTTTCTGAATCGGTTACACAGTTCAGTATGCCTTGGTGCTTTGAATTATTGCACCCCCTCAGAGTTGAGTTATCTGATGCAGCCCTGTTTACTCATAACCGAGGTACAAATGCAGTAGCGTGCAGAGGTCTGGTGATGCCCGGGGCGACTGCTCGATTGTATGCCCCCCTACCAAGCTCTGGTATTGAGCAGTGGCGCATGGTGGTAGTCGTTACTAGATAATTCGCTATTTGTGATTAGCTGTTTGTCACGTCACAGTATGACGTCATATTCACTTTTGCAAACCAACGTTATAGTGAAGCTTATAGACACAACATGCATATTATTCTACACGCACTTTCCTCACTCGTTGCACGATGTGTCACTGTAATGAACATAACATCAGTGCTCCAAGTTAGGAGACCGGAGCAAAACATAGCACTCAACGATAAAACAGAGCAGTTCATAACTGAGAAAACATCTGGCAACGCGTTAAAACAGGGGAGTAGAACCAAATCAGTGCTACGTCTACGCAGTTCGTGCAAAAACGTAAGGTTGCGCATTAAAACAGTGGAGTAAAACACACTCAACAATACGACAGGGCAGTTTACTACTGCATAAACATCAAGCTGCGCGAATGTCTCGTCGAATAGCAGTCGAGCAGAGAAGGCATGCGGTTGGGATGGCGGACACCCAAGGTTTACAACACGGGTCTCAAACTCAAGTTGCTCCTAGGGCCAAATGAGGACGTATAAAGTAACGCCAGGGCCTCATTATGACATTAACGCAACAGTGGCGGTACCTGAACCTCATTACTTACTGGAAGCAGCTTTCACATCTTATTTCCTATGAAAAGTATCGTGGGTTATAGGCAAATAATTTCTAGCCGTCTGTACGTTATTTAATGAACTTCACTCGCTGGCTGAGCACTTTCAAACATCCGTGAATAAAGTAACTAACTTATATGTTAACTATTTGAAACTTGCCAAAAAGCATCGCGGGACGCATAAAATGCTCTCGCGGACCGCATGTGATCCGCAGGCTGCGTGTTTCTGAGCCCTGGTTTACAGTTTGAAACTTGCTAAACTACACAAGAATTGAGAACGTGCACAAAGCACGCAATAAAACTTTCGTTTTTTTATGCGGCTGCTATATGTGCAACTGCTGGGTGGACAAAAACGATACGGGCTTGTGTGAGTCATATGATCAATACGCCTGAATTGCCAATTAATGGTGAAGCTCGAAATGATGCATATATTGCAAGCGCAGGTATGCGGATTTATCAGCGCACACCCAGGGTTGACACATCAAAATATGAAACGCGAAACCAATGATGCATCAAAAAGTCAACTAAATCAAGCAAGTTGAAATAGGACAGTTTTGAAATTTGGCTCAGAAAATCAATTAAACGACCATAATTATCTTTCAATCCTTTTTTGTGATTTTCCCTTGATCGCACGATCTGGAAAAAGTAACGTCACTGTCAGTTTGATTGGGTGTGCGCCCCACACCTAGAGTGAAGATCCCTGTTTTGAAGAATGTGAGAATTATTGGAATTTGACAAACAATGGTTTCAAATAATTAAGGTGTGTGCCCCACACCTAGAGTAAAGATTCCTGTTATTGAAGAATGTGAGAATCATTGGAATTTGACAAAAAAAAGTTTCAAACATGCAGCATGTGTCAGTAGCCTTGCAATAGGAAAAATCATCTAGTTGCAGCATTTTAATTTTTGTAATTTCACTCTTTGGATCCTCCGCTGCCTTGGATGCCCCGTTTGCCCCCCTCTACACATCACTGTACGAATGACTGAATGGCTGCAATTGTATCGAAACTATCGTACAACGTATGGTCAACAAAATCCTTATCTTTTTCATGCGTTGGAGCACTGCGTGTATGATTACTGTCTTGAGCAGATTGTGTTGACAAACTCCAAAATTTGAGTAAAATATTATGAGGAAAAACTTGCATTTTCACCTTTACTGTTGCAAAAAAGAAGGAAATGTCCATATTTTTCCCGAACATCCTTTTTTCTCAGTGTACCATAACTCTGCGACCAAGTGTGAAACGTGATTGGACAAATTGGAAATCTGAGTTTTTTAATTGAGAGAGTAGAAATTTTTATTAACCTTAATTGAAGAGCAAGTAATTTTTTTTAAATATTTTATTTGACTACTCTCCACATTGGAGACGAGGGCAAGGAATCTATCACCAAATTTTTAATAGGAAATCGATTTCACGTAAAACCACGCATCATCGGTCCTTGAATCTGCAAGCAGTGCTAACACGTAAAACGTTGAAAGGCCAAAACAAGGGCAGAAAAAGCAAACAAACTCAAGACTGAAGTAAATATATCACAATACCAACTGTGACAATTAAAACGTTGAAATTACTTCTTTCTGAAGTTATTGCGTTCACTGGAACTACAAAACGCACATCAGGTGTAACTTAAATTTAATAAATCACAGTAACTTTCCACTTGGGCATCGAGTACATGTTTTCAGAAACAATCCTAGAATTCAGTTAGGATAGATCTACTGACTTGAGTAACGTAAGGTCACATATTCTATAAAAGACTCGTTATTTCCAAGTCACCAGAAGATACGAATCGGATTGTTACATGTCCGGGCAATCGAAAACAGTTGGTAGGCCTATATTTCTTCAAAAAAGCATTAGGTTTTCAAAATTTTGAACAAAATAGTTATAATTAAATCTTTCTCATCAAAACGTTTGTATTCTACAAACCTGTTGAAGATACCTCAAAAAGGCTGAGCAACCTTAAAACTGCAAGTGAGTAACATTTGCTGCAAATCCCTTGCTATATAAGTTGCTGGGTTTTACCTTCAAACTATTGCCGCAGAATATTTATCTATTCCAAATAATAAAGAATCAAACTCAGAAAACTTCAAAAACCAAGCGCAGGCAGCGTTTTTGTCGCAACATTGTTCCTCATATTTACCAGGTACTCTCTTTTTTCTCTCTTTATTCCATCCATCTAGCCGCTTACATGTTCTTGTCTCGCCAAATAGCACTCAAAAAGTCTACAGACCAGGGTTGCTCACACTTCTTCAGCATGCGAGGTACTTATGTAATGAACAAGTCAAAATGATCTACCTACTACAAAAATGCAAGATATACACTATATATATTAATAAATATAGTGAGAATTATTTTTACAATATATGTTGATGTACCTTGCATACCCACATGAGCCATATTGCACAATACAACACAATTAACTATGTACATCTTTCGTCATTACCGGACTTTACTTTGATGACTTGCACTGAATGGAATGTGAAAGATGTTAATGTCCTGCGATCCACCCACAGTACCGTTGAGATCGACTAGTAGACCCCGATCGACGTATTGATCACCCCTGCTATAGACTCTATACTAAACAAAGCACATTGCCTGTCGACTTTCAGTGACTTTACTGAGCAGCTGTGATTTAAATAGCGCTGGAGCCGGTTTTAGACGTAATTCACTTGTTTGTAATTAAAAATGATGAACGATCAACAGAAAAGATACAAGTAGGTATATATGACTCTCAATGCCTGACTGACAAGATTCTATTTTTCATGGCTATTGCCCATCCTTTTCAGTGCAAACAACTATTTGTCTTTGCAAAATATCTAGCTGAGAACTGCCCCTCTTCTAAATGAAAACCAATCAAAAATCTTAGGTATTTGTTGGATTTTTATTCAGGTGGAATTTTGTTCCCTTTTTACGCTTTTTTCTGTGCAATCTTTGGATATCTGATGATTTGTCATGTTAAGTGACTGAATGACAAAGGGTCACAGAACAAGCACGACTTCTGAGATCCCAAGGACACCTGCAGCTGATCAATAGATTGTGACATTTCATTTTCTCAATGACAAAATCGTGCACGAAAGGAATTGTCAATATTAATGGCAGACCAACCATTATTCGATTTTGTTGCATGCGAAGATCTAAAAGAGAAAAGCGCTTCTGTAATCTCACAGTTATTTGGTCTATTTGGTTAGCATCATGCTTTAAAAACCAACATCCATCATCCTTTTGCTTAACAACTTTTGAAACAGGCGTGCAGGGACACCTGAACAGCTGCAGTCCCGTCCCCGCGGGGGCTTCGGTGGCCTTATCCCCCAAACAGAGCACCAAGCCACCCAAATTGAAATATGAAACACCATAAATCAATGGAGTATTTATAAAATTTTAAATGTCAAACCCTTTGCACAAACGCAAAGCCCCATATTGAAGTCTTTCTGGCTATGGTTCTGAACAGCGGTAGGGCAAGGGGGCAGTGAAAGACTTGAAGGCAGTGTAAACCTACAAAAAACATAAAAATCGTCACCAATTATGCTTGTTTCTAATCAGCAACCATGCTGACCTCAAAAATAATAACAGAAATTATAGAAACCCATTCTTAATTTTCTGGGTGCGCGAATAGCTGCAATAAATTTGTTTCAAGTCGATCTTGATAAACCATGAAATTCCTAATGATACTATTTTGAAAAAGCACCTCCGTCCCCGTTGCCCCCATTTTGAAAGGGCAGGGGCAATGCTTCCGTCATGCCCCCACTCTCTGACGTCCCTGCAGGCGTGATCAATAAGAAGCAACACACGTGCGACTTTTAATTTGAACTTATTTGCACCTGAGATTCGCGTTACCGAATACCTAATTACACACTCCGAAATAAAAATCCGCGCACCAGCGTACTTGAGTTTGCTCAGATAAAGAAGTATGCATTTCTAGTTGCGGTATTCTATCTCAAGATCAGCTCCATAGATAATGATGTCCACTGGTTTCGGGTTTCAAGGTTTCAAGCACCTTTTGAACTGTCACGGAAACAAGCACTTATTATGACTGCCACACGGTGTCAAGTTTTATCGTTTTTGTGATTGCAGAAAAACAGTAGGGAAATTTGCAGATCCGACGAATGCATCTGAGAAAGACTGCAAAAAATACGTTCAAACCATTACTTTTCGACCGTAAATTTCGACATTACTGCCAATAAAACACGAGGAACTGCTTGCGTAAATTTATCAATTGACAGACTTGCTTTCAAAATTAATCAGTTGACAAATAAGTCAGTGACCATAGGCGTAGCCAGGGCGGGGCGAAAGGGGCCATGCCCCCCAAAAAATTTTTAGAAAACATAGTCATTTTATGCTTTCAGAGGCGCTTTTCTAGACAAAATAGCGTTATTCGCCTAAAATCAAACATTTTCCCCCCCAAAAATTTTTGAGCTGGCTACGCCAGTGACATGACCACTTAGCGATAAAACCATTTAGTGATGTGACACTGCAGTTACGAATGAGCAGCATGACAATATAACTAAAGCATAGATTCCCAACCTTTTCTGAGGCTGGCACCCCTTTTCATGCAAATAAAGTGACGTTTGCACCCATAGTTTTAAAAAAATCGTAGAAATCACACAACAGCCTGATTTTACAGACAACACAACAGAAAACACTAAGTCGTACTGTCCTTTCATACCTTACTGCTCATTAGACACAAACCTGTTACTTTTTTGTGGTTGCTTTCCTGAAATGATCAGCTCATTGTCTGGCACACAATTACTCAAGAGCCATACACAAATCGTTCGAGGGGTTCAAACGGTTTCGATACTTGTTTATCAAATGAAGCAGAGAGGAAAATCCAGATTCGCATATAATGCTGCTGTAAAGGGCATTCGAATAGAAAGGGATTCTGGAATCTATACTAAGATTTTGGTAATTTAGCATGGATGAGCACCAGAAACTTTTAGTTATAGCATCAAACAAAAACCTCGCCTTAATTGTGCCATAAACTTTTAAACGCCACAATGTGCTTATAATTGCATCACCGGCCTTCTTCAGCGTGGTAACCGCAGCCTGAAGCAAAAATGGCAATGCGCGCATTCAGCAAGGTAAATTGTTAAATTAGTAACGTTAACTGGAATAATTAGGCTGGGTAATATTCTTTTGAGTAATGGGACTTGCACGTTATCATAAATATTGGTTCTATTGTAAAAGAACTACATCCAAGAAAAATCTTGTCTCGGACCGCCAGGGGTCCGGGAACCCCCGATTGGTAACGGCTGAACTAAAGGAAGATTCAGCCACATGAAGACTTGACGCCATGGCAATGAACTCAGCGACAAGTAAATTCGGCTGCAGGGTATTTTAACGACGTGCCGTACTATAGGCTGAATGGTTTGTGATTTTTCTTTTACGACAGCTCACTGGTTTGGCTAGGCCAGGAATTTTAATGAAACGTAACCTACCACCGGTGTATCTGCTGTCCAACATGATCTCTCGAATTTTCGAGGCCGCATCACGTTCAGTTTCGTCTTGTTTAGAAAACAATAGTCTGCTAATCGCTGGAGCATCAACTTTAACGATGATCTCAGCTATGCGATGATTAAGCCGACCAGAATATACAAGAGGGTTGGCAAGACAGGTTCTGCTGACTGCACCCATGGGAAATCGCATCAGAAGCCTGTCGAAGACCACGTTACATCTCTGACATAATTTGGTCGAACCTTGATGTCGAATCAGCATAATTATCAGAGGTTATTGAGAAGCCTGAAATGTTTCAAGAAGTGCTAGTCCTAGGGCTGCTGCCCCCACGACTTTTCCTGTAGTATGCTGTTGCGCAGATAAAGGAAAAGAAGGAATCGTCGACATTCCGTCGTGATTTTGATTTCATAGTCGATTGTTTAATAGTTTTCTGCTGTGAAGAATTAATCGTAAGAAAGCACGAACATGTAAACTTTCGAAGCGGGTTACAAAACCAAGAGCTCAAAATTACGTTGTTGGGTTCCTCACCACAATGGCTGACTGACAGCTTAAGGCGTTGCAGGTTTGTGGCTATCCTAAACCATTGATTAAGCATCAGATTTGTTGGTTAGAGAAAACGTTATCGAGGACATTCACGCATACATCTTGGGAATGCTATTTTGGCAAGCTATCACTGACTACAAGACTACTGAAATGAAAGGCGATTTCCTCTATCACGCACGAAATGTCTTCACAGATTTATTTTGACTGAGTCAAACAGTCAATACGAATTAACAACAAAAAGTATTATTTCATCAAAAAAATCATACTTAAAATTTCTTGATATCAGTCTTCCGCAATGGCAAAAGCACGCAGCAAATATTTTTACGTAAGTTTCAATACATTTACCAACATCTTATGACTACAACATAGCGCGAATAAAAAAATGCAATCACTTTCCACGACAAACAATTCTGTTTTCACGAAAGCAGCATGCAATCTAAACAAACTGACTGCTGTTCGACTACCACGAATAGTGGTTTACCTTTGCAACTTCGCTGATCTCTGTTCTTGAAGATATTGTCTTGTGATCTCGACGTCTGCACAACCTCCTTTGTCGGTGGCGCAGACGTGGAGATCCGGAGTTATAACCTTGATTAAAAAGACAAAAGAGCAAACACTTCTGTAGTGAGTTGTGGTTGATTACAAGAAACCTTTACAAAAATACAACATAAGTGGTCACCGGAAATCACAACACAGACCTTTGACCAACGCCTACAGTGTTTGCCATGGCTCTTTGGGTTTGTCACAGTGTCCTGAAAAAGTAGCAATGCGACAACGCTTTTTGAGTATAATATCTGCCATTAAAAATCAGAGAAATTCCAACATGTGTGAGTCTCAACTACACACTAGAGATTATGAGATAGTGTTTTTTCACTTTCCGATNCTATCCCGTTTTTAGAAAATTATATCCGTATCCGCTTCAGCAGGGCCGGCCCTAGCAGATGCGGGGCCCAATGCAAGACCTAGGCGCGGGGCCCCTCTGAACAGTGATATTATGACGTCATCGTGTTCAGTCATCCGTGTTACGATCGTGGTAGAGCGCAGATATACAGTACAGCACTAACACGAGAATTGAGCGCGTTTGCTAACGTTCGAGAGGAAATTTGCTAGTTCTGACGAGAGCGTTCTTTGTTAACAGTTAAATTTATATGGCGTTTCTGCTGAATTCTCAAGCGCAAGGTGTATCTGGAAAAAATGAACAATCTATCCAAACACTATGGCGCGGGGCCGCAGAGGCGCGGGGCCCAATGCAGCTGCATCGGCTTAAGGCCGGCCCTGCACTTCAGGGGCGGATCCAGCCAGTGAGTTTAGGGGAGGAAGATTTCAGTAATATTTGGCTGTCAAGTCCAGTGGCGTGCAGACGGGGAGCGAACGGGCGACCCGGGCATCCAAGGCAGGAGGGGCATCCAAAAAGCGAAATTTCAAAAATTAAAATGCTGTAACTAGATGATTTCTCCTAGTAAGGCTGCTAGCACATGCTGCATGGATTTAATTTTTCGAAACTTGTTTTTTTTTGTCAACATTAGTTTTCACGTATTCAAATGCCAGTGGTTCTCACATTTTTCAATACCTGGAGCCCATGCTCTAGGGTTGGGATTGAAAGGTAATTATGGTCGTTTAATTGATTTTCTGAGCCAAATTTCAACCCTGTCCCGTTTCAAATTGCTTGATTTAGCTGACTTTTTGATGCATCATTGGTTTCCCGTTTCATTTTTTGATGTGGCAAGCCTGGGTCTGAGCTAATACATCCGCATATCTGCGCTTGCAATATGTGCATCATTTCGAGGTTCGTCACTAATTGGCAATTCAGGCGGATTGATCACAACGGCTCACACAAGCCCGTATCTGTTCTGTCCACCTAGTAGTTGTACATATAAGTTATAACAGCCGCATAATGAAAAACGACAGTTTTATTGCGTGCTTTATGCACATTCTCAATTCTTGTATAGTTTAGCAAGTTTCAAACTGTAAGCCGTGGGTGTCCGCCATCCCAACCGCATACCTTCTCTGCTGGACGGCTATTCGACGAGACGTTCGCACAGCCTGATATGTTTGCAGTTGAGAACTGCCCTGTCATGGCATTAAGTGTGTTTCACTCCACTGTTATAATGCGCAGTTTATATTTTTGCAGTTGTGAACTCCACTGACGTACAGCACCGGAAGTGTTCTACTCCCCTGTTTTAACGGGTTACCGGATAGTTTAGTAGTTATGCACTGCTCTAGGTCTTAGCGTGCTCTGTCTTAGCGTTGAGTGCTGTGTTTTTCTCCGGTCACTTAACTTGGAGCACTGAAAATTTATGTTTAAAACAGTGGAGTAAAACACACTCAACGCTACGACAGAGCAGTTCACAACTGCAAAAACATCAGGTTGTGCGACACATTGTATAACGAGTAAGGAGAGTGCATGTAGAGTAATATGCATAATGTGTCAACAAATTCGCCAAAACGTTGGTTTGCAAACGTGAATATGACGTCATATTGTGACATCACAAACAGCGTATTATCCAGTACAATTACCACCATACGCCACTGCTCAATGATAGAATTTGGTAGGGGGGAATACATTCAAGCAGTCGCCCCGGGCATCACCAGACCGCTGCAAGCCTCTTGTTAAGTCTCATAATCATAACGGCTGCGGTATTGTAAGAGAGGTGATGCATACTTCACAACACTTCTGTGACAAAACTATCCATCACAAAATGGCCTTATATCGCGAATGTTGTTTTCCGAATTGTACAAAATTATGGTGAAAAAGTTACTTTCGTTGGTTTAGCGTGGGCGATGGCCCCAATCGCCCCCACTGGACCCGCCCCTGATCCGATCTGAATCTTTTTTTAATTGAATCGTACTATCCGTATCCGAAAACTATCCAAAAGTGTATCTTTAACAATGCGTGAATAGACTCGGGGTCATGGCACAGAAAGCTGAAAAGATGTTTCCGAAGATAATAACTAAATGGTTGTGCAATGTGCAGCTTTCTGTAAGAGGTCAAAAGTGACTAAAATTTATTTAACAGCATGAATCCTCAATCGAGTAAAAAGTTTCGGATTGGATATCCTTATCCGTATCTGGTTCCCACTTGAAAACAGTTTTCAGATATCCGTATCCGGTTGAAAACTTACTCTTCTGTCGGTGTATTGTTCATCTCTGCTACACACAACGGAAAGAACTGGCTTTATTCTGCAACATTGTTGAACGAGGTGTTTTTAAGTTCTCTAACGCAATAAAACCTGTGGCAACAAGTCACGCAGTAGTTAATGCACTGGTCTAACAATTAAAAAGTAGAAATTGAGATATTCCCAAACACACACCAAGGAAATGGTGATACATTGTATAACGACTGAAACAACACCTTTAGTCGATTAGTTTGCACAAGACTGTGTCATTGTGAAATAAGGGTTAAAAGAAAAATTATTTTGGCGCTTCTTCTGGGGACTCTGATTTTTCACAAAAACACCATAAGCTCCCTTGGCATCCCGCCAAGCACCACTGGTCAAGAACATAATCACATCATGCCATGTAGGTTATCAGAACTCGTCTGAATGCAGAGAAAATGAGAAATTCAAAAGGTTGCGACATAGAATTAAACAGAATATTTAACCAATATCTCACAAACGTGATCTGTGTAAGGTAATATAATGCTTCCTACGCACAACCATGCTCACCAGCAGAGCTTGTTGCACCAATAAAGTAAATATAACCAATACGCACAATACCGCACGTCACTGCAACGATACAAGTGATGCAAGGGACAAAATATTGGGGCAGAAGATTGTTGCACTATGCATAAAATCAAACTTTTAGTGATATCCTACATAGCCAGAATTTGACATGCGTTTTTTTCAGCAACTAACCGTGAAAAGAATGCTAGCCATGTCAAACAATGGAACAGCTGAATGTGCAAAAGCTTTTGACGACTTTTGTGTTGTGGTAATCAGAGTCAAGTGTGAAATGACTGCTTGCGTTGCAAGAGGCCACTGAGGTTATCAGGACAAACATTCTTGCTCGCTGACGACTGTTTCGTAAGCAGTCGAAATTACTGAGCTTCTCCTCCTCGAAAATTTTAAAGCATCTTTTCCCTGTAAGAACGGAACGAGTCACTACAGTGACTCAAATCCAGTGTTTTGGTCATAACTCACCAACCGTTTGCGGTACATTCACCAACCGTTTGCGGTACATACACAAACCATTTGCGGTACATACACAAACCGTTTGCGGTACATACACAAACCATTTGCGGTACATACACAAACCATTTGCGGTACACAACATCCTTGAACGTGGATTTTGATGTAGTTTCTGTTAAAAATGCACCATCACGTTTGAAAATTTTGAGAAAAACGTATTTTTCTGTTTTTCATGTTTTTAATGTTTTTTTTACTATTCCAAAATTTGGTAGCATGCTTACCTACATGCAAATTCAAACCGTTTCTTTTTGCCAATGAATACTTGCAGTACTTCAACTGAACAAAAAAAAACAAAAAGTTCATTCATTGCATTTTTTGGGAAGAATTACGTTTTAGAGTACTCGTTGAGAAATAAATGTGTCATTACAGTGACACAATTTCCACGAACCATTTGGGATAGAGAAAAACGAAAACAAGTCTGAACGAAGGTTTGAGCATATTTATTGCCAAAATGGAAAAAATACACTTTTTGATATAGGATGTTTGAGAAAAATTAATTTGTTGTTCTCTTTCTTTTTTTTTTCAAAAATTGAAATCTAGGTATTGTTGAGGGAAAAATGTCCGTTTGTGTTATTATAAGTTAAGTAAATGATTAAAAAGTTTTGGCATGTCTGTTACATCCAAAACCGCTACCCAAAACTCAATTTGGAGTGCACTATTGAAAACTAAGAGAAAAATCCATCAAGACTTGATGTTATTCCGCCAGATAATTATGATTTGTGCTGGTTTAGTAATGTGAATTTGAATAAAGTTGTTTTACATATCTGTTTCTTGGTGAATCCTCTAAAGTGTTTACCACTTCTTTGCAAAGAGAAAATAATACATCACTTCTGCTCTGTCGATCTTGTAAAATTAGCATTACGACTCTGCGTTCCCTGTAAAATCAGCCTTTTATTTCAGTAAGCCTCAGAGGCAGAGATGAACATGGATTTGGATTTAAATACCGCAGATATTCAGCTTAGTGATGGAATTGGATTTCACAGATTCCGCTCAATCGGATTTGGATTGGATTTTGATTTGATAATCTTGTTTTGAACTTCTTTGCAACTTTCAGCTCTGCTGCGAAGCTGTAGATTGCTGCATTTAATCTGTAAGTTTGCTTCAGCGGCGTTTCTCACATCAGTCGAAATTGTACATCTTGTTTGCATTTGGATCGCATACTGTCCAGTGATGCTAGGTACAAGCCTGATCTCTTTTGTATCATGTTGTCAAAGTTAATGGAATTTGTGTGACTTTAACTGATTCCGTCCCTTTTCTTGACCCATAATTGTTATAGTGTTTTACCTATACGTAGTCTGGTGCTAATGATTCGCTTGTGCTCTCTGGTAATTTGTTTGTCCGATTTGCTCCCTTACACTTTCTAACTGAACTTTTCACTGCATTTGATGATAGCGCTTGCCTTGAAGTCTTCAAAATGTCCACTATTATATTGCTATTAGGAGAAGATAGAGCATTAGTCTTGAGTTAGTTGCCAAAATATTTTTTGGTTTTGTCTTTTTTGCTTCATGAGGCAAACACTGCTTTGGATTGATTGATTTATTATTTCATACATGAAATATATATGACTCAGCTAATAAACATAATTATATTTGACTCAGCTAATAAACAGAATCAATACAAAGAGTTATCACGCCGTATGGAAACCAACTATTAGTGAACATTAGAACAAATGAAAACACAATGGAGAAATAGGTGATCAACTTATTTTGCCTTTAGCAGAACACGATTGATATAATTTTCGATTTAAATAGGATCTGGATTTTGAAACTGTCAGCTTGTCGGATTTGGATCGGACTTTTAAATAAACTTGTCGGATTGGACATGGATTTGAATAACCTAAATCCGTTCATCGCTGCTCAGAAGTGAGTACGGACAGGATCAGGGTTAGATGTCCGGCAGGATATTTGCGATTTTGTTTGAAACAGGATTGTATTTGGATAATTAGTTTTGAAGAAAATTGGATCAGGACAGGATCAGGATATTTGTTTGATTTCTATAAAGAAACTTACTTAACAGTGATTGAAGATGTCATAAATGGTGTTTTCTTTTTCTTTGTTATAGTTTTTATACTAATACAAAAAAACAAAATATGTTTGTCAGTATGTGTTACACTCATCTACTCTGTCGTATAGTTTGTTCCGGCGAAGTAGTAGGCGACTTATGTTGGTGGCATGCTGCTTTATTTTTGGTGGCATGCAGGCTAATAGCCTAAATATCAATGTTTTAATTTACATTTCTGTTGGTTAGAATTTTGAACTTTCTTCTTCAAGTTTTATGCAGTCAAACTTTGCTAAAAAGCAGTTTGCAATTTATGTAGGCCGCATAGTTTCATTATAGTTTGAACTATGATCTACTCCCGGTGTCACAAAATCAGTTTGCACTGCCATTTTCAAACATTCCCTGCACTCTAGCTTTGAGAGATGTTTCACCCGTAGCAGCACTGTAGCTGCTACGCGTAGTGGAGAAACTTTGCAGAAAGGAAAGGTATTTCTACCAACATCTGTAAATTCTAAGTGAATGTAGCAATTAGTTTCAGATTGGTGGACTCACAAAATGCCTACCTGCAAATATATCCCCAAAATATTTGCGTTTCCCTTCTGGTACCCAAAAAATCAAAGTGAGGCCTACACAATTGTTAACCACATCCCCGAGATTTAGTCTGTAGAAAGATTTTTCTTATCTTCAGTAGTTTTATGTGTACACATTCTCAAACTTCAGCACTGCATAAACCTAAAAATAATTTTTTAAAATGAAAACAGGAGGCTGCCTACGGGTGTAGTGCTAAAACAAGAAGTGGGGAACGCACCCACAACTTAGCCATTTTCAACAGCACTAGAAACGCATTTTAAATCAGTATTTAATAAAATATTAACTTTCATTGCCCTACAAACGAAAACATAAAAAAAGTGTGGGAACGCCGATCCCATCCCACCACATCCCTAAGTTTGCCGGAAATCTTTTATAGGAACTGCTTTTCTTGTTGATATTTTTTCTGCATAATTTCTTGGAAGGCGTAAGATCTATGAACCTATTCTGCGATTTGAAGGTGGTTGCTCTTTGTGGATTTAAGAGTATAGTCAAGACGATAAATGAAAAAAATGCCACCAACTCATGGACATTTGAACTCCTGGGTGCGAAAAAAGCGAGACCTTTTCTTTTTTACAAAGATCACTTTACGTGTGATAATATCTTGTCAAGAACCAAGTTTTCCAACGTGCATAGTTCAGATGTACAGCTTTTTAAAAAATTTCACTACAATTTTCGCAAGTAGCCTAAATGGGGTTTTCCCTGTATTACGTTATTGACGTCACACATGTGCACAAATTACATCATAAAATTTACTTTATAATAAGCTTTCCAAAAATGTTCAAGATTTTGATGCAGCTCCTTTGGTTCCCTATGGCCATTAAAGGTGAATTTGCGTCACTGTGCTAACACATCCCGGCCTAATAGCAACTTTACAGCTAAATAAAACGAACAAAAAACTTGAAAACTAACTTTAGAGGAAGATCATTTAAACTTTCGATATGATTCTTACCTATTATAATTAAGTCGAAGTTAAGTAAGTTCGTCCTTGAAAGCTAGAAACATTTGCTGGCTGAAACGGCACGCGACAATCGCTCAAAGTGAGGGCTGACGATTTTCAGTGGGTAATTAATTTACGAGATAGCGTCAGTGTCTTCAAAAATTTGGAACATTGCTTTTCCAGCACAGGAACCAATACACTGAATGTGTTTATAATTTGCGAACCAGCCAACATATATTAAAATGAAAGGATGAAAGCGTTTGTACACTGGTTTTATTTTTGAATTGTACATAACATTTTTATCTTTTTTTTACATTTTCAACGGTAACATATTTTTCAAAACATTTCCCTCCTCGATTGCACTCTTATGTTCTTCTGGGGAAGACGCATTGTTGGATTGAACTCTCTCCTTCCCTTGTCTCAATTCCCCTCCTGCTTAATTCTGCATTTGCTGGTCTTTCACATAACAATTCAGTAAAGAGGGGTCGACCCCAGAGGGGTCGTGAACCACTTTTAGAGGAGTTGCGAATAGATATTTTATGTGCACAGATATATCACATTTGCTTTATTCGTGTTTTAGATGGCATGGGCGTCGTTGTGCTATAATGCGTTGCTTAATGGGTCGCGGTACAAAATAGGTTGAAAACCACTGCGTAAGAGCAATATTTTATCAATATTTCAATATGGATGCTTTTGTGAAGCAGCACAGTGGCCGATTTCCTTTCGCTTTCCTGAAATCGTGTCTATCCATAGAAATGTTGCACGTCCTTTCAGGAGGTTGTCAACCAGTTGCAAAATGCCATGGTTATTTTTAGTTATTCTGCATTCTTGCCTAACACCAAGTCTTCACTTCCAAATTAACATAAATCTTGGGGATTTACCAGAGTTGCGAGTTGATCTGCAGGAGGTTGACATAAGCAATTAGAATTTATTTTGCAAGTTTTACGACAGTCGTACCTAATCCGATTACATGTACCTTTCAAAGGATTCTAGCCTTGCTATTTGATTTAAGTTGTAATCGACATGAAAGCGCCACAAAACAAATAAAAATTCGCAGTTGTTGCCGGGCATTTACGCAGGTCCCGCGTCGTAGCCAAGTAACGCTGCAAAAAAATGTTGCCCAGCATCAATAAGCGAATCTCAGAAAACCAAAAAGCAGTGGGTCAAGTACGAACAACGACAGTATCTACAGACAGTGTATGTAAGCAGAGTCACTTTACATTGCAAACAATTTAAAGCAATCCAATTCTAACTCAGCGATGTCTTAAAGAGCAAGTCAACAAAATGTGAGTTAATAATTATTGATTTTTTTACGTTGCTAATCGGCTATAGAATAATCGCCCCATCCAGGCCTGCCACCAGAGGTTAAAGAGGCAATTGCCCCCACCGACATTTTCAATACATTTTAGGTTGCTATGTACAACAACAGGTTATAATCATTTCTTCCCCGTCCAAAAATATCAGCTAGTTGCGGCCCTGGCCCCATTGTCTTTGCTAGAATGTATTACTTCCGGAGTTAAATAGCACATACACGTGTAAGACACGCGTTCAAAGAACACTAGATCAGGGGTCAAGTACATTTTTCACTGGTGGGCCATTTTCAAACATGCGGGAAATAAGTAGGCTCTGTCACCGTCAAAACATACAATCTAGTTCCAACTAGTGTATTGCGTTGTGAATACATTGTGAACACATTTATAAACACAGGTCAAACGTCTATCTGTGAGCTGACTTTGGTATTTGTTTTTAATAAGTTACGATTTACTGAAACTGAAGGAGATTACAAAACCAGACACAGGAGCTTGGAAAATGTTGAACAACATTGAAACGTGCGCAATTTACAGAGAACGCGACAACAACAAATTAAGATTTACAAAAAAGTTCAATTGGATACGCAATAACAGCCCCGTTTCGTTTAATCGGAGGAGATTAACTAACCACGCCATTGAAACGAGACGCCGTGAAAAACACTACCGAAAACGTCTTAGTTGAACTGGATGATCACGACAAAGGTTTACTGTGCAAAAGATTAAAATTTTCTCAAGACCTGATTGGAGTAAGTCGGTAGAAAACGCAGAATGGCTCAACATCCACCAGCACGTCAGACGAACAGAATTGGCGTGCAGTGCTTGGATAATGAAGTAGAACTTATGCTGCCAAAAAAACTAAAATCCCAAAAAACTCTGGACCTACTAGGGATCTAATTGATGACGAAACCAAAGCACACGCGGACCATGCTTTTTACAATATTAGGGAATCTGAAACCTTCAGTGTTGAACCCATACCGAACCAAGAACAATTTAGCGAAGGAACAAAGAAAGGTTTTAAAGCAAACTGACCAAACAAACAGAAGAGAGGAAAATTATAATTTGCCGAGGCGATAAGGACGGGAAAGTTGTTCTTCATTACGAAGAGTACAACGCTGTAATGGTTAAAGCTGTTTGAAAAAATAGATGTGCCGGAAGTGGATGCGATACTTATCTAGACAAAATTAGAAAAGATTGCAATGATCTTGTTATTGGACTTCATCCGTACTATGGGTGCAATGAATCTTGAACTTCTGCTACACGCAACTGGAGTGAAATCAGTGGCGTACGCAGAAAATTTTCATGGAGGGGTCATTCAGTGGCATATAGTGTCCATTTGTATTTTGTGTGCGCTTTTTGTGACGTCACAATTTGACGTCATATTCATGTTTTCAAGCGAAGTTTGTTGACATAATAGGCATATTCTTCTACACGCCCTCCCCTTATTTTTGCAAAAATCAAGCCCTATACACTCCCCTTATAATAAAGTTTTTGTAAATATCAAGCACAAGGGGGGGGGTTCACCCCAAACCCCCCTGCTTGCGTACGCCCTTGAGTGAAATGGAAGGACAACTCGTACCGCATGTT
>JGI24021J15306_10001031_pt1 | contig 25428 bp, 16 predicted proteins | sample Ectturendosymbi1_FD_15306 | JGI IMG/M metagenome (IMG submission 15306) | reverse complement strand
GGGCTGCTGCCCCCGCGATCCTCCCCGAAGGAAAAGCGGGCATCTAAATGAATAGATGAATGGGTGAAAAACAGACAAGCCTTTACATGTATGAAAACTATTGCTTTATGCCAATGCTCCGGTTTCGCACTGCAAGACAAGTTTGTTGAAAGTTACATCGATAACGAGGCATGTCGCATGCTTAAGATTTACACACAATTTATCTGGATCAACAACTTTATACATATCTTGCTTTGCCACAGGTCTCATATTTTTCTTTTCTGAGCTTTTGCTTTGGTCCACTTATTTGATTACTGTTGCTCAAGTAAACAAGTACTGATTTTCAGACGTTTTCAAAACTTATTCTACTCGATTTCGTGCGATCTTTAACCTTATGGCAGGAACATCATCCGTTGATAAAAGTCTGGTTATGTGAAGAACGGCAACACATTTGTAACTGAACAGAAGAATGTTTTGTTTTTGATGCAACCCATTGTTCAGTCTTATCAGCCCGTGGTCAAGTGGTTAATGCGTCCTATCGGTGCTGGTAGGTCTGGAGTTTGACTGACTCTATGCCTCATCTTACGTACATGTTGCTGTAGCTTGTACTCCATAGTACGTTAGAAATCACCAATTGCAACATTCCGCACATGTGATCAGCTAATATAGAAAACGTTTCAAAAGATACCACGCAGAATTTTATTGAATATATGAAATCATTCGGCTGGGCTTTACTTTCTTCGCTTTGCGATAATTCCAGCTTGCACATAAGTATTCACGTAACTAGTCTCTACCACGCGACTGAGTTGAATGCATTCGAAAACTTTTTAAAGTAGAAAATTGATTTCACATAACACTACGCATCCTCAGTCCTAAATCTTATTCAAATAGATTCTTCAAATATCTGATATTCTGTGGGAATTTTCAGTATTAGCCCTTGTGGAAAAACATCGTTTCTATGATGTATATCAGCATTCAAAATATTTTTCTGTACTCAGGTGAATCTTAGAATACGTATCAATGGTCAGGACTCATGCACTAGATTTAATACACTGCAGGTCTAGTAAAGCTGATATGTACAACTAACTAAATAAAATTATAAACCTCTTCATCCTCATCTTGTGGACTTTATTTACTTTGGAAAACAAATGAAACCTGTCAAAGCAAAAACTGCTCTTATGTTGCAGGTCACCTACAAAAAGTTAAAAAATGCATGTTATCTAAACGTGCGAAAAATGTTTTACGTTTGCAGAAGAGTGTGTTGTTGGATTGCTAAAGATAGTAAGACGCAACTGTAAACGCATCTTGTTTGCAGTTGGTGCGGACATTCAACATATATGTTAGTTGAGGGATTCATCTCTTTCTAAACTTTTGAAATTTCCCAGGATCTTTCATGGAGCATCATGTATGAGATACGCAATCAAGTCATTTACAGAGCTGAGGTTTCGACGCTTGGTACTGGAGCTTGCTGCGATCGAGCCGTGCCGAAAATGTGATGCGATCTGTGGGTACGGTGGCTTCCCGAGTGAAGACAATTCCTGTTTTGCAACTTGAAACTTTTGGCTGCATGTAAGAACAATATTACAAATACATTTTTAGTTCTACCTAAATCAAGCAATTTCGTACTGAGAGCTTCAACAAAAACGTGAACCGTTTCTAGGTGATCTTAAAAAGAATAACATGCCGTGACAGAATCCATGTAAAAACTATTACGAAACATCTAGGAATGTGTTCAAAAATGACAGTCACATAACTTTGATGAAAAGATGTGCGATTAATTGCAGATTTTAGTTACTTAAAACGCATGAGTTTTGATTAAATACTTAAACCACTTCAGACGAACATCATGGTTTTTAACGGCCTTCCAAAGTATTGTGTTTCAAAGTGCGTCTTCTATTTATTTTTTGAAAAAAATACCTTTGCTGACAAACTCTAATCCCCACATAATGCTCCATATCCATCCAAAGAAAAGGAACACTGTTGTACAAAACTGCAAACCGCCAATTGCCGCCATGGACCTTGAATTTGTAAAATTGGTTTGGCTAGATTGGTTTACTTCCAAAAAAGAACATTTTGCACTTAGTAAGATCGTTCCTGAAAATTAAACAACCTTGCAGTTAAAGACGACCCACCTGTAATTCCGTATACCACTGTCTAACGTGAACGCTTTTCGAAAATAACTTTAAATGTTACATGCTGCAAAAATAGCTCTTAAGCATGTTGCAAACGGAACTACTGAAAGTACTGCTTATATTAAACTGATCTGCAGGAAGGTGAAAGTAAACCCCTTTACACTTGGTCTTATTGAGGAATAAAACGTATTTGCTAATCCTGCCACTTAGATGAGTCACATCACCGGAAACTGAAACAAGTTTCAGAAAATTTTTATTGGCGGAATTAGTCTTGAGTCGAATGTAGCATGTAGTCTTAGCGTTGTTTCCGTCTCGTTTGTTGATGGAAAATCCATTTTAAAGCAGTAGCCTATTGCATATCCTGCGTGACTGCTGATTTCTCTGACATAGGTTTTAGAAACATAATGAATCAATTTGTATATTAAATTCTAACATATTTCGCCCTATAGCTCATAGTGTGTTTCAATCCCAAGCATCCATGTAATCATTGAAGGTTAATTTTTAGATACCCAAAAAGATGAAAAGAAACCATAAAACAACATTTAGCTTTTAAAGTTTATCCTTCGGCAGTATTTTTAAAAGTGTTGGCTGTCACCAAATGCCACACAAGAGCTATTTGTAAGGAAAGCTACACAAACAAACAACGCACTGGCAATGTTACTTTGGAAAAAAACAATGTTTTTCATTCACTGCTGCAAGAATAGAACGACAACGCTTGAAAGACACCTTCTGCTCAGCTCAGTTTTTCGAAAGTACCTTTTTCAAATATCTATCATTTGAATAAATTCATGATGCCAAAGTGCATCTGCTTGTCAAATGTCATTAGTAACAAATTAGGATTTGACAAAAAAACTTTCAGTATGATTCAGACTGTTGCAGTGACTTACACTGAAGGTCGGTTTCGGAGATTACAAAACGCAATGAGGTGTAGAAAGATCACCACTTTTTCTAGGAGAAAAACATTTGTTTGAGCTTAGCCACAAGTGAGACATCGTTTCGAACACAAAGGGTTTTAAGATACATTACTGGTGATTCTTTTGTTACATAAAAACGTTGTTCATGGTTTTACATTTTTGGTTATTTTAAATCTCCGAGTTGGCTTAGTCCCGTCTTGGTGTGGAACAGCAGAACTATCAGAGATTGCTCAAAGCCGTGAGATATTTCGATTCCTCCTAGGGATGCTACTCCCGCGACCCCCCTGAGAGGAAAGCCGTGTGTAAAAATGAATGAAGGAATGAATGTAAAAACTGCCAAATAATCCCTTAATTCAACATTTGACACGTCATATCTCGCAATTGATATTTGTCACTGGTTGTATTGATGTTTAGTTTATCAAATCAAGGTGGCACTGGTTATATTGATGTTTAAATTTATCATATCACGCTTTATTTTATAGTCGATATAGTGGTTACTAAGGAGTTAAGATGCCAAACAGTAAAGTTACTAACAAATACAAAACGTTTGCATCATTCGGCTAAAAAGTATTACAGCAAAGTAAAAGCTCTGAATTGTATGCTTCTTGAACTTTCGCACACCATTCTTTCTCTCCAAGGACCGTAAATCGTCACATTTTATATTTTTTGTTTCACGCTTCTTTTATGCCAATGCAACGCTCTACTAAATCATTTTTCAAATGCTTACCTAAACCAGGTACGATAAAGTTGCAAATACACAAAACCACGGCTATGTCCGACGACATATCCGGGATATAGATCAACAAATCCTCGTATTTCGAAAGAAGATTATTGGTTATCACCGTGAAAGATCGAGATCCATTTCCCGTAACTTCCTGAAAAACACATTCGTGGCCAATTAGTGTAATCGATATATGTACTTCAAATTGACTTTTACTTGGGAACACTCTAGAACTGGTTGCTGAAAACATTCATTTTTCTGCATTGATCGTTAGCTGCCATCAAAATGCCTAGTGACCTACAGACGAATTCAACATTTATTCACAACCTCAGCACACAAAACATTATGAAAACAACTAATACAAGATGAATTCCTTCATTGAAATTTTAATAAAGTGATTGAGGGACGGGCATCATCTCCAAATGATATTGGCAAACTCCAACATTTATTGCAGATAACATAACGTCATTTGACATAAAAAAACAAATTTTACCAATCGCTTTCACAGAAACAACTTTGTTGTATCGTTATTCTAAACCTTTGCAGATTTACTTTGTATTAAAAAATTATTTTGGAAATGCTTTGAAAAGGTTGTTCATATTTAAAAAATGTAAAGAAAGAACCCAAAATAACTTGGTTACCATATTACACAATTGGAAAGTGCGTAAGTACGCGTCACACCACAGATACAAGAATAAGGTACTTCAACGAAACTAAAGCAACATAATCTTCCTACTCAAATTTATATACATTTTTATCAAATGAAACAAAGTCATGGAGTATGGACTGAAAGTGTTGAAATAAATACATTTAGTGTATTTGTAAACACGAAAAGTAAAGAAATATTCTACAACGGTTTGTGAGTTACAAAACTTTAATTGGCCTTCTTTCTTTAAAAAACTGGAGGGTTAAGAATATTGTGTTCAAATTATCATATCCAACTACAGTAATTTATGGAACAGCAACTTCACTGAATAGATAGAGTTAGAGCGATCTTACTAATGTGCTTTTTTCTCAACTTACGACATGAGCTTGCAGTGTCACACACTGAGTCATTTATGTTTTGCTCTAACAAAAGTAGATGATCTGGACATTAAAAGCTTTTCAGGTATGGCTCTACTGAAACATTCGCCCTCCAAAGCAGAAAACTTTTGTTAATGAAAACAAAATGCGGAATCCTGACTTTTATATTAGAAACTGGTATAATGTAATAACTCAATAGTTTCTTTCGTTTTTCATTTGTAAAGAGTTGACTTACATTTTCCAGTCTTCGGGTTACAGGTGTACAAGAAATTTTTTGACCAGATTACAGGCATGTCAATATTTTGCTGCAACTCATAGTTTGGTCACGCTATTATTAAGAGTACAAAACAAACCTCTCCTCAGAATAGGTTACAATGCATATAAAAGTTCGAGCAACCGGACTCCGACACTGAAGGCGACCTTTGCTGAAATTTATATTTGTAGAAAAAAGTATTTGCTGGTCACGGAGGTGATGTTCACCACCTCACGGTAAGAATTTTAGCTGGCCTACTCATGTAACGCTGTTAAGAATAAGCTCTTGTCACACACACTGAGCGAATATTGACGTGGCTAATTTTTCAACCAACACTTAGTTTACTCACAAATTTTGTGTAACTGCTGCTGGTCCAAAGAGAGTTCGCTGATTACATTATGTATTATGTAACGCGGCTTATAACCGTCAAACCACTTCAACCTGAATTCTATCAACATGAAAAACAAGAGGTTCCCAATGTCTCACCCTGCTTCTCTGCACAAAAGTAGTGGCCATCTCACGTCCAGTAACAAACCTTTAAGTACATTAGTAACAAATGACTAAACTTATTCAGGTCCTGCAATTATAATCATAACTCAAACGCTTGAATTTTCTGATCATCCAAAAACTTTAACTTGGTTGAGACCACAAATAACTTCTCTTTTTTCAAGACCATGCATCTGTTCTTCATTGCCCAGTAAGCACATTTTACTTCGGAGCTAAATATTGTTGATGGCGTAGAAGCGGTATGTCCAATGGTATGCGTTTCATCGAAGATCTCAAGTTCTTGACATATGCTGGAAAAGACGAAGTTGTCACGAATAGATTTTTGTGTGCTGAAGTTATTGCTTGTAAACAGGCACAAAAGGCAACCTACATTCAGAAGGCACCGGCTAATTTCAGACAATGGGCTATCTTAGTTATGCATACCAAGCATATATTTCATCAACCTATTTTTCAGTTTACTACGCAAAATATTATCTTCTAGCGGTTTGGTAATCAGATCATATATGAAAGCGGACAACACAGTCAAATGACTTGACAATAATAACGCAATAATCGACGAAGACATCACAGAGCAGAGGAAACCAAAAAGTTTAAATTTTTGTTGAATGCTGCTTGGACACTTTAAGAAAAAGCGTTTGGTAAAATTCTGTTGGAAGGAGTCGCTCAGACCGGTGGAGTTACACTTGTGAAGAGCTCCCATCTGTCTACCGATTTTAAATCAGAACAACTACTTTTGTACCGAACGCAACCGAAGTGTCTCGAGTGAAAAACTGTTTGGTGTAATTGATAAGTTTTGGAAATTCGTCTTGATTTTTGTCGTGCGATTGTGAATATTTGTGCAGTTTTATTTAAAATTGCTTTTTCAGCATTATGTTTTTGAAACTAAAAGATTTGTATAAAACCGCAATAATGAAACTGTTGTGAAAGCTTCTTCAGAATTCAATAAAATAGAGTAATGCAACTGAACTTTAATATTTCTGAAAAATTCAGGAAGATAAAGCCTTAACCAAAGGTATTCGACTGCACACAGTCACATATTAGGAATGCAGAAAACGATTTTGAAATTTTTGTCAACGCTTCACGCTGTAACAGCGAAACCCAAACGGTTTTCAATAAACTGTTTTTGCTTTCGAAAAGCAATGAACATCCTGATTGGACGTTCAGATTGTTCATTTGTTGTCTCCTAAAAAATATTTTATACCTCGTCCAATTCTCCCACTGACGCAACAATGAAACCACGCTACCAGGAATAAAGTAACTATGCCGGTGAGGGTGACCGCAAATTTCAGTTGGAGCTGTGAGATAAAATACATTATGATGATGTCCAGGGTTTGTCATCTTCTGGCTTAGCAGATTGGGAGGAAATTGTGCTCTGTTTTACAGTAAACATTACTTTTGAATATACCTGGTTACACAACACATTAACGTGGTTCGCTCACGTGCATGTTTTATTTGAGACAACGTAAATATGACGATGTGTTGATCGCGCCACTGGTCTCCGAACACCTTCTGACTGTGCTGAAAACAATGACCAAAATGTCCTATCAAACCATTTTGCTTATACACTTAGAATTGACCTAACCTAAAGTTGTCAGATTTCTATGTGGTTACGCTTGTCGAAGAACAAATTCCACATCGACTTGACATTTTTGTGACGGGTAGACCCATACATAGGAAGTCTCCATGAACTCCCACGGCATCTGTAACTTAACGATTGTTTCGTGCAAAACGATTTATATTTGGGTTCACTAGCGGAAAAGCTGAAATGTTTTTGATGATGGTTTCCCTTTTTTCGGTGCTAGCTTTATTATTCTTGCACAGTGCGAATCGCTATCTGACCTATTGCGGAGCGCTTGTTGACTAACGGCCAAGACTGACCTATTGCGGAGCGCTTGTTGACTAACGGCCAAGTTGGCCGTTACGACAATTGCCTTCCCAATGTGATGTGTTAACTTTCCTTCACGCAGCTTCTTGATGGTGTTTCTTCGGTTAGCGTTACGTTACTGCTTAGTATTTGATTCTCTCTGTCCAAACTGTTCTTCCTTTCTGGCAGCAGATATTTTTCAACCTGTCTTGATTCAATTTTGGTTTTGCTTAATAGTTCATTTTTTTGATTTATTTATGTAATGCTACAGTGTTTGCTTAGCGCAATGCACGGTTTCATACGATTAACAGGAAGAACAGTTTGGACAGAGAGATAAATCATCACCAGATAAATGGTGATGCGTGATGAAGTACCAACTTAAATAGTCATTAGCAGAAACACTTTTTTGCACGTTATTGGTTTGTTCGTGTTTTTTTTACATGTTATAGGTTTGTTCGTGTTTCATACGATAGCATTGACGGAAAAGACGTCAGACAGGTTCTTTTGCGCGGAAAACCTATTTTAGAGGTTATCACTAAAATCATGCCACCCCTCTTTATTGGAATGAGTAAGTGTAACGTTGCAATGTTCCAGACCACGTGTGAACCGACCAAATCAGCATCAGCTTTCAGAAAATACGAAAGGAATGTTCAATTGACCTTACTGCACAAGGTCAATTGAATTGACGTTGATGATTAATTCTTAAACTATGATTCTTTTACAACCTTTGGTAACTTTAAGCTGATGGCTCTTGACGCAATCAGAATTATAGCTGTTTTAAAAAAGTTTTCCTGTGATGCATGCTTGCAAGTTCTTAGTTTTTTCGAATATTGTTTTTTTAGCGTGATGTCTTTATTGACTCTCCAGCACAATCGGTCGGCGTATTATGATCGCCCAGGGTGTAGTGGGATGGGAACACGTGGAAACGGCGTTCGCACACCTTTTTGCACTGGTAACTCATGTATTTTTTTTGGTAACGGCAATTGGCGGCAAGCCGAAGCCTGAATTATGTTTCTTGCCGGGTCGGTTGGGGTGAACGCTCTTGCCCAAGGAGCGCTACGGCAATTCACACATTCAGTGGTCGTGGATCGAATACCCAACCTTCCAACTGAGAGGCGGACACTTAACCACTGACCTATTGCCGCCCTAACTGAGCTATTGCCGCCCTAACTGAGCTATTGCTGACCTCAATGAGCTACCAACTGACAGTCGGACACTTTACCACTGAGCTATTGCCGCCCTAACTGAGCTATTGCAGACCTCACTGAGCTATTGCCGCCCTTTTCAGCATGATGACTGCGTGACTGAGCTGTTGTACATTTAACAATCACTTCAACTTATTAAACAAATTTTACAGTTGTAGAAAAGATTTTCAATTTCTCATCTAAAGCGAAACTTCATTGACGAAGCAAATCATTGACGAAGCAAAGACGTCACTTTGTAGAGATTCTTACCGACCCTCGCGAAGTAACTGTCTTGCAATAAGGCTACCAACTGTATAAGATTCTCTCACTTCTTGTCTTTTACCGTCATTGTCAAGGACAATGGCCAAGCGAGCTCTGAAATGTTATATTGTTCACCTGATGCTCTCCTCTATTTAGTTTTCCAGCAGTGGTATGACATACCATCGTATACGATCTAAAACGCAAATATATCTCATAAAATTAATGTTTTCCCAGCGCCGAGTTCATACTGAAAAAGGTCAGCGGAATATTTTTTATTGCACCAACTTGAAAGCAGAGCTACATATATGCGTTTCAGTTCATTTTTAAATGTAAATTAAGAATGGCAAACGTGCAACGAAAACCACAACCTGGGCAGCCTACAAGCATCGAATATATGCTGTGGTGACAAACATCATTGATCATGTTAGTCTAACAAAAAGATAAAGAAGCTCACTCATACGCTGCAAACACGATAAATTGCGCCTTAACCAGGTTTTTTTAAGGCGTTTTAGGGACCCGATTCAGGTCCCTAGAATTGAAAATCGGGTCCCTAGGATCAGCGAAAATTAGCAAAATTAGCAAGACTAGGTCCAATATTTTTCAGTGGTTATAGTTATTCCCGTACTGTAGCTGGTTGTCGGTATCTGACATCTAACCAAAAAGTTTTAATTTATAAAACGCACATCAAAAAAGTAATCGCCAAACTTCATTCTTTTACTCAGAGAAACAAAATAACTGACAAATATAGGTCAGAAATTTCGCGGAGGTCAGAAATTCCGCTTGACACCGGAAACCAAATTGCAGGCTCCGACTCCACCATCTGAAAGGTTTTGGTTCCAGCTATCCAAAATCGTATGAGCTCCGGCTCTGGGCTCTGTCTCCACAGCCCTGAACAAAACTAGGATTGTGGAATAAAATATTTGGGCTCAAGTTCCGTGCAATCATCACAACGAATATAGCAAACGCTCGTGTTTGATATTTTCGCGGCCAACGTAATCTGTGAGGTTACCTCGCCCACATAACGCAGTGCTTGGTTGTTACAAAGAATATTTGTCTCTCAGGTTTGGTTTTGTTCTTTGTTCTTGTTAAACATTCTGTTTGGGTGCAGACAGTGCCGGATTAAGGTGGCGCTGGACCTGCAGCATATGAACAGCGCGGGGCCCTAAGTTAAAAATATACTTGAAAAAGTGAACAACTTTTATATCATAAATTATGTGGGCATCCATGTGACTACTGTTATGCATACTGAAATTCGTAAATACAAAAAAACTGGTCCGAGACGGATAGCAACTGCCTAACGAATAAAAGCCAAATCCAAGGCTGCCAATAAGATTTTTGAAGAACCCTATATAGACCCACCAAAAAAACATATTTGAACAGAAAATCTCAGGTAGACACAAAATTTGGTGAATCTTTCTACCATGTCTGGGCATGTGTAATTCACAAAACGTGCTAGTGAGTACATACTGCAACTTTGCTAACGAACTTAAGTGTCTGTCGGAATTATTATATCGCAGTAACATGGACTTGCTTGCATTTCAAACTGTGATGCGGCAGAATTTACAATAATCAAATCTAAATCTTCATCTCCGTTGTTTGGATCTTTCAACCACTCTACCATAAAATTGCTGTGGTACCACTTCATCTTTTGGCTTCCTGCATTAGTATCTCTGCCACTTGAACGCATTGCACCTAGTTAATATTTACAGTTTATAAGGAGTCAGTTGCTTGTTCAACAGTTATACTGAAGGCTAAGGTACATTGATGAAACAAGATAACGAAAGATGAGACTGGAAACAAAGTTTAATCAATCACACCCTATCTCAAGTCACCGCTACAGGCAGTTTATTCCTAAAAACCTATATCTTCAGAAAAAAATAATATGCCCAGAAAGCATTGAAAACCTTACATCTGGGGGCAAAACCCCAGGTTTGGCACCACTGGCCAAATTATTTTCAAAGTACCAAAAAGGTAACGCAACATATGGCACCGGTCAATGTGATGTAATGGTATTTTCTAAAAATGCCATTCATAGCAGTATAACCAAGCACTACCTGCAAATTGCTGAAAAAAATTATATACACATAATCAGGGGTGGATATTAGGGGAGGCGAGCATGGCGGTTGCCTTGGGCTCCCTTCTTTCAGAGATGCTGTGAGGGCCCTCTTTTGAGAGTTTCGCACTTAGTTTTTGCACTTTGTCCCTGCTTAGGAAACCTTCAAACACTACACGAGCCGGGAAATGAAGGGTGTTACACAACGCTAAATTTCTTACGTGATTTTCCGTTCAACTATTTTTGACTTCCCGACCCTCATTTTTTATCACTTTCACCACAAAATCGAATCTGCGAAGCGAAACACACATAGCATAAAAATTTCATACACAGTTTCCCCAAACAACTGTCTTTTAAGACGAGAATTTTTATTTGTGCGTAGAAAACGTAATGTGCGTTTCAGATCCGTTTTTTCTCCATATCAAGTCATGGTGTAGGTCTACCCTTCACATAATAGATTTCCGATGTCCCACCTTCCACACAAAATTTTGCACTTCAAATAAAATTGAAATTTTAAGGTAGCGGGGTGCACTAAATTTCCTACACATCACGAAATCTGGAGTGGTATAGTGCCCCAAGTTTTGTTTATAGGATTTCAGGGATATATTTTTTAAATAGCTCCGGCACCATTCCATTTGCCTCTAAAAATCAGGAAAAGTCTTAAAAACACAGGTTTCTCACATTTATCTCAGTATATGAAATCAGCAATCAAAAGGGGGCTTCTCAACAACTTGAATGTGTAGACGAAGAACAATTTAAAATCAACGACTTCAAACAACTTGCAATGTGAAATTTGCCTTCACGCAGAAGTAAATTCTACATAAAATCAAAAACTTTTATTTGCTTTCAGCGAATAAAGTTTCTGCATAGCATGTGCAAAACATAGGGGCTGTAACAACCTCTGCGCTGGTGTTGCGCTGAATGCGTGATTCACCACGAACGGAATGTGCGTGAAGAACAACACCATTTATATGTGGCGCGAACAAGCAATAATACAGTGATTTCGTCGAGTAAATTCTATTGTTGCTTGCTGCCACAGTGCGAAACTTTGCGCTCATGCCGCTCGGGCTTTCCGATCGCAACAAAGTCCCGTTCTGAGAGTTTGCCTAGGGTACCTAAATTCTAATATCCACCCTTGCATATAATTAAGTACAATTTTAACACAAAGGGCGGCGGGCCCGCAAAAAGCGCGAGGCCCGTAGCAACTGCTACATTTGCTACTATTGCTAATCCGGCACTGGATGCAGTGGATGCCTTTTCCAGATTAAAAAATCCAGATGTGATGTCACAACCTTAATCAAATGATACTACAACGACAAAGAAGGATGAAAAGTGGCCTAAATCAGCAAGTTTGCCAATCAAGGTCAAAACACGGTATTAGCGTAATCATGCAGAAACCACAGGAAATCGAAAGTAAAACTTGATTGCCAGTGGTGATTTCGACTGTTTTCTATGACGTAACAACTACCACTTACTGATAGAGTAAGGGAACCTCATCAGTAGCAAAGCTTATTACTGAAGACCTACAACACTGTCACAAAACTACAAGCTTGACGCCCATGGAAAAGTATCCTTTGTCACACTGCGTGAAACCAACATTCAAAGAAATGATGCCCTCCGAAATAAGGTTGGTATGCCTAAGAGTGTGTGAGGTTTTAAAACCTGGCTTGATGCTGCGTACCTAAAAGCACATAAACATTTCAAAAACTTTTTCTATAACTTTGGCTCAGTGACGGATCCAGGAGGGGGCAATTGGGGGTAACTGCATCACCCAAACGTCTGTGGCGCCTCGTTGAATAGCGCCACTTTGGTATAATGCGCTCCTTTTTGGTACGTATAGAAGCGGAAATAGAGATTAAAAGACATTCTCTGAAGCCTAAACAATGATTTGCACCTCGTAGAACTACAAAATTCACAAGTCGGTTAGAAGCCCGTATAAGCAATATTACTTTTTCGTAATAATAGTGCTCCTCGGCTATTTCTTGTGCGTGTAAGATCTGCCCGGCTTTGCTCAGGTAACCACAAACGTAGTGTTAGAGTCATACCCTACATTTGTTAGCAAGGTTCTCGATACGCCGCGTGTCTGTGCAAAACTTGCCTGTTTTGTTCCATGTTTATTGTTTTAATGCGTGATGGCAGCCTTGAAACGGAAAGGCAGTAGTGCAAAGGAGAAATGCAATATGGAAAAAGCCTCCAAAATGAAAATCAACCTCCAAAATGAAAAAATAAAGAAAATCAAGTTTCACCATTTCAGTCCGTGAATCCGCAGTAGGCCTCTTCGTAGTGTTGCAACATGAAGGTGAGTGGATGAGTTTCATATCGCAATTAACGCCCCTGATTTTAAAGTAGTCAAATAGTATTGAACCATAATGCAGTGTGTATCAGCGCTAGAGCAGTGGTTCCCAACCTTTGTGATCTCGCGAACCCATTCTGAAATATTACTGTACATAAGCGGTCGCCCCAACCATTGGCTGCAACTCTAAACGTGTTCAAATAACAACTGACAGGATAAAAACACTATCATTGCGCATGCTAGCTTCACTGTATTTACATTTTTGTACAAAACCAACAGCACGTATGCTAATCAACTAGACGACTGAGCTTGCATCCATCTATGCAACCAGTCTTGAAATTGTTGGTGGCGGGTTGGTGAGAATTAATCTCATGTCATTCTCAATGTCCAGTCTATTCCTTGACTTTTGTTTTAACGTGGCCAAGGATTGAAAATCCAACCTCAGAGCCAGCGGTCGATATTATAATTTAGGGGCCTAAAGCAAACTCTCAGAAAGGTGGCCCAAAAAAAGTTATTGAATGGCCCCTTTTATCACATTTACACATAATTTTTGCTTCATTTGGAAAAAACATATGACTTGCTTCCGATCTTAAATGTGGCTCTAGAGTGGTTCATAAGCTTTTCAACAGAAAAAAATGCAAAAACTAAGTGCAAAACTCTCAAAGGCTGCCCGCAGCATCTCTGAAACAGGGAGGACCGTGGTGACCGTCTCTTTTCGCCTCCCTAATATCCCCTGCTCACAGGGGTAGGTGGAAAAGAATGGAAGCAGACAACCAAAGGGAGCATAGTTAGGTTTGGGTATGATTGTTGCACAGCACACCAGAACTGCGTCAAGGATTTTTCAGAGATCAAGTCAAGTGCTGATCATTTCGCAGTTGCAAATAGGGAATGACATAACCGTTTCATTCAGAAAAATAATACGCGATTGTTGCGTCAAATTTCGATTGCAGGAATTGCGAGAGCAATATTTTCTTTACGATGCAAGAGTTTGTTTGAAGTGTATTAACTGCAATTACACTATGTTAGAAAGTTACTTTAAACGTTTATGCACATCCCTTGTTATGCCTGTTGGTAAGATCCCACTATATGTCAACTTTATACGCTACTTTGTGCTGGAATTATGGGCTGATCCATAACGAATACACAATAATGGATCTAGTACGTAACTACAAGGACAAAAATATCGGTTGTGCTTAGTTGGATTTTCAACTGGTAAGTATTCACAGCACAGGATCGATGTTACAAGGCTGAGGTAATCTCAGCATCACTGGGCAGACCTCAACTTTTTCTGGTCCTGCTAGCATGTTTCTACAGCAAGGTCTGCTGAAACTGTATAGAAGAAACCAGATAGGAATTGCAGTATAATGGAGATAATGTGAACTTCACAAAAATCTGTCCGTGTTTCGGTTATGCAGAATTAACACAAAACGTTGAAAGGGGCAGTTCTAAAAATTCGAGACTTCAGCAAACTATTGAGGCTAAGGTTATCAGACGTCCATGAGCGCCAAAGACTTTCCATGGATTTGCTATCAAAACTGGGTGTGTCCTTGATCCTTGAAAAGCATTTTGTTGTCCATGAGTATTTTCCGGCGTCTTTGAAAGTTCTTGAACAGTTGTGAAATATTTCATTATTGAGCTATTAATTACACTGAACATTCAAGAATTAAACAATATAATTTGACAGAATAACGTGTAGATTTGTTTCATCTTAAACCAGTGATTATTAACCTGGGTAAATTTTATCTTTCTAGGGGTAAATTTACTTAATCATAAATTATGGCAAACGTACATTTTTATAATTTTTTACAAAATGTAATATCTTAGATTATTAGGCTAGTTACAATTACAGAACAAAACACGAAAGTACACCCGACAGTGTTTTGCTCATAGGTTTACGAAAGACTTAATGTCAGGCGTCATAGAGCATTGTTACGAAGCAGGTTTACGGATATATCACACAAACTTGAGATTACAAACAAACTTTAGCCTGGCGGCAAGCTTCTGAGGAATCCACCTGCTTTCTGCTTTCATTCTTCTGCGACGATTAAAACTTGCAATCAAGGACAAACTGGAGATATTGCACCTTGGATTATGATTCAGGGTCATTCTTAATGAATATTTTCTCTTTTTAGTTCATCTTCACACATGAAGGCTCCCAGATTCATTTGAGCACCTCATGTGCGCAACACTGTTTCTGTTCACGACCTTTTTTGGAGTTTGTACGTAAAAGGAGATTGCAGTTCTTTCAGAATTAAAATATCCTCTATTGTGCAATAAATTTCACCGTTTTCACAATGTGCAAACTCCATCGCCATTTTCTCTTTCTCTTCACAGCATACTACTGCATAGAGTGGACAGTGAACAGCCTTTTTTGGTCTTTTTAGTAAATGAAATAGTCATGAGTTAACATATGTAGGTTTCAATATTCCCAGTTATTATGTCAAAGAAGATAACTTATCCAGAATGATACGTAAACTTCGGATCGACTTCATCATAACAGATGATGTTTACAAACCTCAGTGTATCTTTTTCTCCAAAGTGCCTGATAATGGTTCGATGAAGCCGTTATTTTTGTATGCTCGCTTCACTCTATCCCACACACTCACATGACAGCCACATGCCTTTGCAGACCAATTGCGCTCAATTTCGTGCTGCAGGAACTACGTCTATATCAGGGTTCATTTATGAAGACACGTTAGGATTGGAAGCATTCTGTCGCGTTGCTTTTGCAATAGCAAAAGAAAGAGAACCGCATACAACTGGGTAGTGACTTATCAAACCGTAGGCTACACTATGGATAAAATAGAAAAAGAATAAAGAAGAAACTTAAATCTTAACTTGTCTGACCAACTGATATAGTTGCTATTCCGTTGCACCAGTGCCCGCGTCTCATCAGTATTGTTTTTGCATAACAACGAAAACCTTCCGTGTGCTTTGTGGCGCCCTAGGATTTCTTTATTTACTTGTTTCAGTATGCAGGCAACGTGTGCAAACCAAGCATACTCGTACAAAAAGTAAGACATATAACTTGTTAATCGGCAAATCTTTGCTTTAAAATTCAGGAAAATTAAATGGCTGTCGATCTCATGATATATGCGTTGCAAAGCATTTGAAACTTTGATCGGAACAGTTTGTATGCCTCTGTGCGCCAAGGTGCACCCCCATCTTATTTATCTTTTACTTTTTTCTTTTTCTCTGTTAGCTGTTTACCTCAAAGTTTGATGTTAGAATGCCTTCATTTCTCTCACACTACTGGATTCCTGCATTATGATGGATGAATGACGTTACAGTTGGAGCGCTTTGTTTTTGTTTTGCTCCTATCGGTGTTGGTCGTGTACAAACACTTATTCTGTATTGCGCTATGGCTAATCACTTTTGTGCTCTTGTGTTGTTTGATTGGGCCTGTGATATGGACCACGAGTCTGCAATAAATGATTTATTAGTATTATTGTTAAGAAAATGTATTTATCAAAACATGCAGTACGTTGTGTCTTATAAGTGTTTTGTCTTGTCATATTTTATATCAAGTAGCAGATGAAATTCGAAATAATAATCAAGAGTCGGCATTCAGCTAATTGAGTCAAGTCAAGTGAGTCGAACCAACGTATTTCTTGGTTTACTGTCAATATATCCATGCAGTTGAGTTGAAAGGTTGAGTTCATGTGCGAAAGTCTGCAGACGACTAGCGAAGTCACTGATGATCAGGAAAAATCAATAACTTCTTTCAACAAAAAAAACTCGTGGAATCGCGTTGGCTTGCTATGCACAGACGGCGGCTCTTCTATGTCCGTTAAGTCAGGTTTTACAATTCTGGTCAATAAACGGGCACCATACATCATGTCTGCCCCTTGTGTTCTTCATCGGCATACACTGGCGGGTAAAGCTCTTCCAGAATATTTGAAAATAGTTTTGAAACATGTAACTGAACGTATACATTTTATCAGGGCACAGGCTCGTCTTTTCAAACCGCTTATAAAGATTAATTGATTGATCTGCAGTGTTAAACACTGCTTTGTTCCAAATTCACATCTTGCAACGGTGACTTTTCCTAATTGTGGTGTGGTTTGGACGAAGAGTTTCTAACGCTGTCGAAGCGCGCATTTGAAGTTATACCTTTTCAAAATACTTATCTGTGCGAGGCAGGCTTCTCCCCAGTGATGACCACAAGACAAAACTTCGATCTCGATTGATTCTCAAGATTGGCAGTATCTCTTTCAACCACTGTTCCCAGAATATCAGATATCGTGCGTGGAAAACAAGCACAAAAGTCGCACTGAGTGACTGAGATTCTATTTAAATAAGAGCTGATGATGCCTACATCGTAGGCGAAATATATACTCTGTAAGATCTTAGTGTCTTATTCTCTGCTGAGAAAGGATTTCTTTCCATAGACAATGAGTGACTGACTGGTTGAAATTGTTTGTCATTTTTCAATAAAAGAAAAATTTAAACATGGCTGTATAGTGTGTATTCTTTCTTCCAAATATTTTGCCCCTTGATTCAGTGATATGCCAGTTGGTAACTGTTTTCAGAATTTCAGCAACATTAGCGAACCACTTCTTGAAAGTGTACATGCTTCCTTGTAAGAGCATTTCATTAAAGTTTCATCTCAGAGACTGATAAGTTTCGTACAAGCATTACCCTAAAATTGGTTCCAGTAATCACAAAATTTCATATAACTGAGTGTAAATTTTTTCAGAACCTGCCTCGGACCCTTTCCAGAAAAGTCATGCCTTGACACATTAAACATTGTTGGGGATAGAATCAATTTTTTGATGTTGTCAAAGAGTAAGTTAGGCAAAAAAGATTAAGAACCACTGTTTTAACTTGTCCAGTCATACCTTGCCCACAGATAGAGCTAGAGAGTCGTTTAAGCCCTCTGCGGATTCGACAAGTCTTCTCGTTTGGATTTAAAAAACGTAAATTAGGGTTTTGGTTTTTTTGTGGGTGACTTCACAATGAGGCCACGTTTTTTCCTTTTTGGCCAAGTGTACCTGGCCTTGGGCGCCAACCCAACGAGCCATTTCAGCTTTTTTTAGAAACTATAGGCTAGGATCCGAGTCTTTAAGAGCCCTGGATGAGCTTCATAGCATATCTGGAGCCAAAATTATGGCTCAAAATTTCAATTCTTGACAAAAATAAAAAAGTTCCTCGAAAGGTATTATTTGCCCTCTCACGGCAAATTTTGGCCAGCCATTACTCGACAGCAGATTGAGCTAGAAAGGTATTCAAACCATTCTAAAGACTCGTGAAGTCTTGTACCTTCGAATGAAAAAAAGATCAAGTTTAGGGTTTGGGGTTTTTGTTCAATGACATCATGATTGGGGTAGGTTTTGCGGTTTTTTAGATGACGTCATCGGCCGATCCAGTGAACCGATTTCGTGGCTCAAAGTTTTATTGGAAACTAGGCTATAATACAATTATTTAGAGCCCTCGATCGACTTTCTACTGTTTTTGGTGCCAAAATTATGGCCAAAAAAACGCAAAACCAACAATAATTCCCGAGGGGATTAGCGGGGATTTCCTAATTAATATTCGGTTATTTTTCCATAACTTTTGAAACAGAAACGCTACAAAGTCAATCAAACCCTCTAAAGGCTCGAAATATAGCCTAGAATCCAATGAAACTTTAAACTACGAAATCGGCTAGTTTGGTCGCTTTCAGGGGATAATGACGTCATCCAAATATAAACAAATATGCATAAACATCCTCCAATGCAAACATTAACAAAAAACCCGACATCCAAAACTTTAAAAGTTTTTTATTCTAAACTCCAAGACTCTCCCCATCTTTAGAGGGTTTGAACAGCTCTCTAGCTCAATCGTCTGGCGAGTTACCGCCTTTAGCCAAAATGGCCAAGGTTACCTTTTGTGGGAGGTGAATTTTACCCAATTTTGGTTTTTTGACCCATAATTCTGGCTCCAGATATGCTAGCAAACCAATTTGAATCCAAAGACTCGGATGATAGCGTAGTTTCCATAAAACCTGAGCTAAAAATGGTTTGTTGACCAGGTAACCTCAGCCAAAAAGGTGCAAAAACGTGCCCTCATTATGACGTCACTACAAGAAACCTCAAACCTAAATCTAAAACATTTTTAATCTAAACTAGAAGACTTCCCGAATCGGTAGAGAGTTCGAACAGCTTTCTAGCTCTATCAGTCGGAAAGTTATGACTGGACAAAGTTATGGCCACTATACAGTAGCAGTTTTGCGGTCCTTACAGGGTTTTAAATAGTTGTGCTAGTAAAAAACACTATGCAAGAGCAGTTGTGTCACCACTATATGTGCTACACAACTATATCTAAAATGTATTCATAGTAGGCATGAAGTAAAATTTCAATGCTCACAAAACGGCAAATGTCCTTGAAAATATTTCAAGTGATCTGGTAACCCTAATTGAGGCCGCTGTTCGAGACCCCGCAGCCACTCCGCGACCAACCGGTTGGGAACCACTGCGCTAGAGCAACAGTGACTGCAAACCCGTGGACAGCTTATGCCGCCAAATAAAAGATAAATATTACTTGGTCTGCTCGAAATGGAAATTGTGTTATTCGCGCTAGGTTTTGAGGGTGGGCAAAGTCTGCCCTGCGGGTCACTTGTGGCCCGCGGTCCTGCAAACGGTGGCCCGCGGCCAATACATTTTTGGCTATGCTTGAGTTTATTCAGCAAAAATTTGAATGTTTATTACCAGTTTTTTTCTATTTTTAAATAATTGTCAAAACTCTCTTTCTTGCATCTGTTCATATACATCTCCTATTACTTCGTTTCCTACATACATAACTATGTTTTTACCCGCATAGCCTAAAAGGAACATAGGGCCTCTTTAGCCTCTTCCTGTCCGAAAACGGCAAATAATGCTGTGCACTGTCTTGCTATAGCAACGGGAAGCAAGTTATTACGCAAAATTTGTATGCCACCTGTACGCAGAGCGTCAGGCCCGCAACCAGGGGAGTATATGAGCAATTTTCCTTCAAAATTTTCGAAAACATGTTTAGTTTTTAAGATAAAGAACAAATTAGGCTACAATAATTTTCTCCCCAACGGAAAATAGTACAACAAGTTACGATCATTTGCCCCCCACCAAAAATATCAACTGCCTGCGGCCCTGCTGTGCGGGTATGGTCGCTGTCATCAATATTGGTGAATATAGGTAAATAGCGCGAGTTAGCGGGAATTTCTGATGCAGAGAATCCCCAATATTCGTTTTCGGCTGGTTACCTCAGGCTAGGAAAGTAAGTTAGTCTACTAGGCTCAAACCGCTTGACGTTATTCCAATTTTATTTCGCTAGGCTAATTTTAAACCAAANGTTTACATTGGCAGTGAAGCCCTATGTATTTTTTCACTGGCAATGAATTCGTATTTTTTTCATTGGCAATTAATTCGTATTTTTTTCATTGGCAATGAAATCCTATGTATTTTGCTATCAGGTTTATATCGGTACCGATTGCTGTTGATAGATTGACCAGTCTGCCTGTAACACCTGAAAACGTGGTGCGTAGAAATTGACATTTGCCCGGCCCTGATGTAGATAATACACGGCACAAATACTTTAGCTCTAGTAAACTCTTACATTGTGATATAATGCTGGTAACGAAATGGCAAAAAGTGTATAGTTCGCATAGACCGCAGTCGATGGGCTACTTTACTTGTTTGGCTTGCCTCATTTACAACAGATAAACAATAAATTGATGGAAAATTACATTTGTAGTCGGTAAATTTTGTGATGGTGTTGGCTGAAAAAGTAAGAGTAATGTTTATCGGCAAGCATATTACCAGCAAAAGGCTTGCATTATAGTATTTATGTAATTCAGGCTAAGTGCCTTGCGTCTGTTGAACAAGTTCATAACTTTTTTCATGACCTGGGCTTGTGGGCTTACGGTAATAGTTTTTTCTTCACACCAGAAATCTGAACCTACGAAACGGTATTAAATAGCTGCTTGAAGTTTTACCTTTATCAGCGGCGTTACACGTAGTTTATTAGAGCAATACTCTTCTAGGCCAAGTGTGAATTTATCATGCCACTCTGAGATTGTTTTTCATGGCATCGACATCCAGCAGAGCTGAAAGGAAAGGTTGTGCACCCGAAAAAGGTTGTGCAACCTGCTTAAGGTAGATCCTGTATACACGTTTTGTAGATACCAGGCCCGTAGCCAGCTTGGGACACCTGGAGGGGCGAGGAGTTTTCCGAGAGGGGCCTAAATTTTTTGAACTATGTCCAGTAGTTTCAAACTATGTCCAACACATTTTTCCAGGAGAGGCGAATCATTTTTTAGGGGGGCTTCACCCCGTTTGCGCCCCACCTGGTTACGGGCCTGGTAGATACAAGTAATTGCTGGTGGCACCAGCAGTGCTCACCAGCAGTGCTCTCAGCAATGACTGTGCAGGTGTGAAAAATGGGACCAGCTTCAAAAGTTCGTGAATTCATGATAGAAGGCGCTTTTAAACTCCAGCCATTTCTTGAAAGATACATATTTTGACCAAAAAAACACCAACCTTCTTGGCCTATAAAAGTAGCCACTTTACGTGATACCCACCACCTGTTGCCACAGGAAAATCTACGGTATTTTAAAAGCATGAAAACTTATTTTGGCATCTCCTACTTGACTGACCCGCCCCCAAACGTCTGGCCTGGATCCGCCACTGCTTCAGATCGATCATTTCATACCAGAGTTGCGAAGTCGGAATTTCGTTTGGATTGCCAAACGAAAGCAGTATGTTGGAAAAACAAGTGGATTTTTCTTTCGGCAATTTAACAACAAAATAGACAAAGGATAGATCAAACGCAAAGTTCAGACTGAATCGGTAAAGCTCTCCGGCTCATCTAAATTGAAAACATGCTTCAGGATTGTGCGCTTATGTTTGTTTCACACATACCTTGGCAAAACTTACAAATTCTATTCCACGCTGTTGCAGATATTAGAGCAACACTAAATGAAATACTAATCTTGGTCTTACAGGTCTTTAAGGCAATGCCCAGCCCGTCTTTCAAGCGGTCGAGATGTCGTAGACCTGTTGCGTGAAGTCGTCATTGGCAACATTTCCATACCATCGTTGACTTACGAAAATGATTTCATGATGACTGCCATGAAAGTCAACGAACATTACTGGATCTTGGACGGCCATAAGCGACTCTGGGTGATGCAAATATTGGAAAAAGCTGGTAAATGCAGTAAAATCAAAGTGCGGATTAGCAATAGGTACGTGACATTCTGCAATTCTTGTCTAAGATAAAGTAATTGCCACTTCCGATAATACTGCCTTACCCAAAGATCATAAATACCCCATTTATTAGTTCAATTTCCCATTGCTCTACATTTTAAACATGGTTACTCACGTTTTCAAAAGTAAAAAAGGGCTGTTGTTAAAGAAAACTACATTATCATCATCAAACACCGCCCCTTTCGTGAAATTTCCGATGACATGAAGTAGGATTTCTGGCCAGCGGGCCATGAGGCGGTTTCGACAATAGTAATGAAGCTAAACAAAATTCACGATAGCCTTTGCGTTTCAAAAACCAAAAACGGCAGTCAGCCAAAAAGATGATACCACAGAAACGACGTCAGTCGGACTGCCATACTTTAGCAGGTTTCTAATAGTTAACCTCTTCGAAATGTTGGCTTTGTAACTAAAGTAAAACCAAAACTACGTATCCAATACTGACGCCATATTCAACTCCGCCATTTTTTATTCAAAAGCCATCTGAGCCACGGAAGAAAATCTTTTCAATTTAATGTTAATAAAAGTGTAATTTTTTTACTCTACTCGATTCACGACTTATTGAAAACTGTTGTTTGCTGTAGTGTAACAACAAAATGCTGAAAAAACGTTTGCACAACAAAATCATTACTAGAAGCACAACCTTTCTGCTAATTCGTGGTTATTGAAAAAATATTTGTTTGAACTTCAATGTGTTAACCCTGGACTGATCTCCATCTAGTACCTTTAGACTTTACTAAGAGAAACACAGGTTGTGTTCTTCCGTAGGTCTATGTTAAAAAAAACTTAATTTGAAAGTAGATGCTTTTATCAGATATTGCGTTGAAGCGCTGTGAGTGTCCGTGCCTCGATGCAGTGACATCACTTCAACTTCCAATACAATTAACCGTTGTACTTCATTAAGCGTGAGAAGTTTTCGATACTGCCAGCAGGTATCTAGAAAAAGATGAGAGATCACAAAATATCTACTGAACACCAGCAAATACCAGCTGAATCTGAAACCGATGGGGTAGATAACAAAACAGGCATTTTTGCGAAGAAAATACACGATAACTAGTTTTTGATTTCAGCCCAAAAACATCCGTTTTAGCTTCAATAACACAGGAAACATTTATAGAAAAAATTAAGTTGGGCAGAAAATCAACAGTATTACTGGATACGTTATGCATGAGCAAATTTTAAGCATACATATTTGCGAAAACCCTTTGGATTTTTTTTGTTGTGAGGTACACTTTAGTGAGCCTTATTTTAAAGTCTTTCGCATTTAAAGAGAGCGTGATTAACTAATAACGTGGTCAACTCTAGTTTATTCAACATATAAAGTGGCAGTGAAACAACCCATGCCTGGAAAATATTGCTATGCAAATTTTCAGCTCAAAATGGAACAAGCGGTATAAATATCTAACTCAAAAGTCGAATCAAGTGCAGCTGCGTTATGCTAACTATGCTGAAAAAATGCATCTTGACAAGAAGTACAATTTACTGCTGAAGGAGATTCAAGAAAGAAGTAAGTGTGATTGTGCATGGTGGTACTGCTTACGGTCTTAAGAACCTAAAAAGTTTGTTTAAAACTTTATTATCTAATACAGGGGTTTCCAACCTGTTGTACATGTACACCCAGGGGTACATTTTGTCTATCCGAAGGGGTACATTTAAGGTTAGCAATAGAAGATGGAAATATATTTACATATTATTTATTTCCAAATATGTACACATATATCAGTTAATATTATTATCAAATGTCATTATATGCTTATTGTTAAACATATCTATGAATAATCATGATAAAGTATGTTGTCATAAGAAATTTTAGGGGTACATGTTATTCTGTCGAAATTCTGAAGGGGTACATGCTTGTCCGTTGAAATGCTTTAGGGGTACATGTTCATCTGTCGGAATGCTGAAGGGGTACATGAGGAAGGTTGGGAACCGCTGATCTAAGACTACACTTTTAAAAAGTTTTTTCAACAAAGAACCATACAGTCAAGAAAATAGAGCGCAAAAATTACTGTAGTGGAGTACAGTTAAAAGCACTAGGTATTTTGTATGCTTTCGAGGAATCGGCCGACTGTGCTCTGCTTTCATCTTTTTGCGATGATTCATACTTGCACATATCTATATTCAAGTACGTACTTCACAAGATGGAGTAAGCAAGGAATCTGTAGTTAAAATTTTAATCGGAAATCGATTTCACGTAAAATTTCACATCCGCAGTCCTATTTGAATATGGACTGAGGATGCGTAATTTTACGCGAAATCGATTTCTTATTAAAATTTTGCCGACAGATTCCTTGCTTACCCCCATTGCACAGAGTACGCACTTGAATGTAGTGAAGCAATCAGACGTTCAAATAATTGGTATTTAATACATTTCAAATGCATCGAGTCACCCATCTAGAGATTTGAAAGAAATTCAAACCAGTAGAAAAAATCTAAAACTTTCTTGCACCTGTAGTGGTCACACAAGTGCCACTACATGGAATTCGGCTAAGTCAGAGGGAACTGCATCAGATGAATGTGCCTGATGTGAAAATCGAAACTCAAAATGCCTCGATCAGAAATGATGAGAAAAGCGCTTCTTTGGTCAAATCGGTTAAGGCGCAGATAGCGAGCAATTGGCTTTAATCACTTCCTCGGTCAGAAGTTCGAACGGCAAGCGGGGCAGACCGGGTGTTCCGCTTCAGTGGCGCCAGATGCAGGACACCTTCAGGGAAGGTCTCACGGGGGGAAACCTCCCGCCATAGACCAACCGTGAAGGGGCCGGGGAAACCTGGCTGAATACTAACCAAAGTTAAAGGGGGAAGTGATGTAGTGGTCACACAAGTGCCACTACATGGAATTCGGCTAAGTCAGAGGGAACTGCATGAGATGAATGTGCCTGATGTGAAAGTCGAAACTCAAAATGCCTCGATCAGAAATGACGAGAGAAGCGTTTCTTTGGTCAAATCGGTTAAGGCGCAGATAGCGAGCAATTGGCTTTAATCACTTCCTCGGTCGGAAGTTCGAACGGCAAGCGGGGCAGACCG
>JGI24021J15306_10001029_pt1 | contig 25436 bp, 15 predicted proteins | sample Ectturendosymbi1_FD_15306 | JGI IMG/M metagenome (IMG submission 15306) | reverse complement strand
GCCTGCTTGACGTAATTCGATGCTGCGCGAAAATAAATCAGCGCGAAAGTAAATTGGCGACAACAGCAGGAACGCCAAAGGCCAGGTGAGCGCGAGACGCGNAACTGCAACGAGTGCGCGTCGGAGCATTCCTGAAACGCAGAAACCGATTGTACGTCAGTTGTGTTGAGGCGATAAAGCGAAGAAACACAGAAAAAAAGCGATAGAGATACTAATCCCGAATGGCTGACAAATTTTAATTCTAAAATTTCTGGCAAATGTACTTATGCGTATTTACACATAAAAGCGTGGCTTTCGGCAAAGCATGTTTAAAAGTAAAAAACTGAACTACAGCTTCATCGATAAACACCAAGAAGCCGACACATCAAGTCGTATTACGAATTCAATTTTATTGCCCGTAGTTGCAGAGACGCAGAAACGCGTGCAAACCACAAGAAATCCATTCGTAGAAAAAGAACCGTGCGGAAAGAGGAATACTTCCGGCAACCGGAAGTTCGCAACTGGACAGGAACTTCCGGAGTAGAAATGCGCGCGTTTGATGTGACAGGATAAGTTTTGGCAAATCTGTTTTTTTTTTTCGGTCATAGACCAAGTTTTTTGAAATAACCGAGAAAAATTAAGTCAATTCGGTCATAATGCCCGAAAAGGTACGCTATTCAAATTCTGTTTCGGCGAGTTTTAATGCTATTACAGACAAATGACTGAAATGTCTCAGCGAAAAAAAGTGGCAATTAGCAAGGAAAATCACTAGTGGAATACTTTTGATCCATGAGCTATAAAACTTTATCCAAGACGAGTTTAACTTGATTTTTCTCTCACAAGGAACCCTAGTGAAATAACAAAGCATAGCATAATACGTGGAGGGAGATTTGCACTTCATGAAACACCGCACTGCTCAACTGGTTTAACAACTATATTTTTTAAACATTATATTTCTAAATCAACACACCTCTAAAGGAGGCTGGACGTTACGGCAAGCAACTGTTAGCAAATATTGAAAAGGTAATTACAGCAATGTCTTAGGATTGCAGTTTGTGGTTTAAAAAACAGAAACTTCTCTTCGCTAGAAATATTGCAAATGCGAACTTGCGGGCTGTTCACTGACAATCTATTTACTTGAAGCAGAAGTTTTACCCTTAGTGCTGCCAATCAGCTCTTCGTCCATTTCCTCCGTGAGCTTCGTCCAGAAAGTACGGACGAACTGCGCATCACCGCCCGCCTGAAAAGTAACAACCTCGCAAAATTTCTTTCCAACTTTGAAGACAAACGATCGCGTCAGAAAGAAAAGAACCAGCCCTGTACAAACGTTAGCCTGACGTCAAAGCCGGTCGGAAGTGCCGACACTAATTAGGATTGAAAATAGTATGTTTGGTACCCCCTTCTGTTGTTCGAGGCAAACAATGCCAATTGTGACGGAACAACAATCGAAAACAACGATTTACACTACGGTGATTGAGAAACAGCAGGCGATTGCCGCTTACGCCAAGACTAAGGATAGTATAAAGTTCTCTTCGGGGCAATATGCTCGACCCAGGCCTTGTGACCAGAGGTTTCGAGAAACAGGAAGCTAACATCGCAGGAACTCTGTTAAATGACAAGGCATAAAATTACTCAGATAAAACGCTGTCTTAGAAGAAGCTGTCAACACACACCCCAGCGTTACATGCTGAACCATTCAATCAAGAAGATACACTTAACGCATCAGCACCTAGTTCGCTTTTATCATTCGAATACATTCACCATAATCGGATCTTCCAATAGATTCCGGATCCGTCATTGCCGAGTCATACGGATCGAACGAACGAGTTTCTATTCTATTTGTACAACATGGCCATGTTCAGCCATGCTGTGAGATGTGATTGGCCGCGTCATCAAAGTTTTTAATACATTTTTACACACGTGCGCACATGGCACGTTTATGCTCGTGACTTATCGCGACGGTGTGCGACTTGGGGGGAAGACCTTGGGAATGTGTGTGGTGGATGAGTACTTTTAAAGGTTCGCTTTCATTAAGGAGTGAGTGTCTTTCGTGATAACGAGAATGGTCTCAAGGTTGGCACGCAATGCTCAGACTTCTTCGATCTCATTTACGTTTCAAGGTTAAAAAGCTCGCCCCTGGGAATCTTAGCGTGTAGCAGTAACACATTCGTCTGATGGTAAATAAGATATATTTTCGAAGAAAAACAAACTTGCCCAGATACGGCCAGTTCTGGTTGAATTGAAAGGATAGCATGAAGCCAGGCCCAATTTGTAGCAAATCTCTGTTGATACGAGGCGTAAATCATGACAGGATTAAAAAACAACGTGAAGCGGGTAAAATGTAAACAATCGCAAAGACAAAAATCAGCGCAATCCCATCCAGACAATGATAACATTTAGCAGTGTCAACCAACCATCAACGTTTCATAAGTTCAATCGAAATACCAGCTCGAGGATGGCCAGCAAGCAAAGGCGATGTGCTCAACGATCGACTTACCTTGGTCAGCTCCTCGATAAATCTCGTGTGAGTTACCGGGTCTCGCTTTTTGACCAAGACTTTGTGCAAGTGAATCATCTACAAGCAGAGAAAAAACAAATAAACATGTGACGTCAAAGCAAAGGCAATAAAAGTGTAGTTAAACTTTTCCAGAGGAATATCCGAGGCTATTCTAGATTCAGGTGCACCTCAAAGCTAAGTAACCTTTTTGCCCGCTTTCTTCTCAAACAAGTATTGCGAATGTCCTGCCACTGCGATTGCGCAACGCTGGTCCATGGCATTTAGAAGAACCGCTGCTATCCACATCGTATGTGTGCATAAGGAAGAGCTTTGACGAAATTGGTAACATTGTAATGTATTTCGTACTTATACAAGTGAAAAACGCTGCGGGCGTTTTAGTGAAGAAACGCGACGAAAACGTATTGAATACAACATGTTCCAGATCACCTGATTGCAAACACTTGCAATCTGATCCATTAAGTTTTCCACATTATTCCATAAGTTGGTTCGAAATTGGGCGGTTCCTCCAGGCGTCGGTAGACCCGACGCTTTCCCGGGACCTGGGTAAGCAAACCCTGTTGTCAAGAACTGCACACGAGTAGCTTGCCGCGATTATATCCCGCTTATCGAAAATACGCGGCCGAGGTACCGCGCCACTACGTCGGTAACTACATCTAGGGAAATTTCATATTGTTCATTTAGTTGCTGATCACGAATATCCACACCTCAGTGATCTTCCCATTCACAAATACAGCTTTAACAACGAAAAGAATTCCATTTCTGTAGGAGGGTAACGACATCGTGTTCTGTTGCGAAGAGCGATCGAGACCATTGTATTCTACAAAGCCGTTCACACACGGGCTTGATCGCTCGCAGTGACTGATTAAGCTGATAAATAAACGTTCGGAACAAAACGCGAAAACTCTGGTTCTACCACACAGAACCGTCACCAGAAAGTCTTACATAGGGGAACTTGCACGCAAAAACTCTATTTATTTATTTATGGTGTTTCATATTTCAATTTGGGGGGCTTGGAGCTTTGTTTGGGGGGGGCTAAGCCCACTAAAGCACTCCGTGTCGACGGGACTCGTTCTACATAATACCAAAACACACCATGACACACATCTGTGTTGAAAACTGCATACATACCATACGCAGTTCCTTTCACGGGGTGATTGCCAACCGATTGCATGGAGATCGCATTCGTGTCCAACGCTTGTCGGATGTTTCGACGTACGGCGGCGAGAGCGTCGGCGAGAACATTGTCCACCGGTTTTTTCAAAATGCCCAAGTTGAAGAAGACTTGTAGAGCGGTTGCCGTGTGCGCTTGATTCTGTGCGAAAGAACAGTCGCTTGCAGCAGACGTGGAAGACACGTGAGAGAAGTCTTTTACACCGGAGCGAACAGCGAGTGCGAGGTTCTGACACTTTCCGGTTTCGGACCACAAAATAACTGATCTAACGCTTCAATTACACGCACTTTGTTCCTTCAGATTCTAAGACTCCGCATGCATGATGTTGTTGGGAAAACTGACGGATGCAACATGAAAAAGTGACTTAGTTCGATTTGTGATTTTACTCAAACGAATGCAAAATTTCGATTTATCTCGTCCTCCAAATTCAACAAATTTTCACAGCGCCTGGATTTATTTATCAATTCAATTTCGTTGCAATCGCTTTTGTGCTCCTTTTGGGAGTGTCACGTGATGACAGTCACATTGCTCTGACCTCTGTGTGAGCCATAAATAGGGCAATAGCAGTCTTGCAGGTAGACAGGGTTCCTACGCAATTTTGAATATATATTTCCAGACTTAACTTTTCCGAATCACATGCCCAGGTCAAAGACAGGCACTATAATAGTTAACATGATGAAAGTAAAATTATTATCCATCTTTATTAAAATATTATGAAATTGCATATCAAAAGATCTAATCTGGAAGATTATTTTCTTTTTCCATACTACAAGATCAAAAAATTTTTCCAGACTTTTCCGGGGTGGAAAATGACCAAACATTTTTGCATATCTTACTAGACTCCGCAGGAACCCTGGGTAGAGTGAGCTTGGTCAAGCGGGGAATCTTTGCTGCTACCACTTGCGCGCCATGGCCCACGCGTCTGCTTTCGCAGTGAATGCTGTATTTGCAGCACCGCGCGTGAACTGCTTCCTTGCTCCCACCCACTGCCGCTAAGCACGAGGCTGGACGGCAAACATCGTTTTTGAATGCTTCGGTGTGATCTGACCGGGAATCGATTCCGCCAGCTTTGGTGGCGCTTGCTCAAACATATTAATCTTAGAAGTAATTAAAAAATAATCATTAACAGTTTAGCTTCAAAATTCCTCAGGGAGATCGAAGGGGAAATTTTTCCCGAATCTTCTGAGCTCTTCTGTCTGCTTGAGGTTGCAGCGACACAAGATAACTGCTTCGAACCCACGTCCGTTGTGGAAAAAATTAAATGAAAATGTGCTTCAAGTTTTACCATCTTACCAATGCAGTAATGCCTTGCTCCAGCAACCGACTGGCTTGGGTGTTAACCTCTTCTTTCGCCCGCTGAATCAGCAGTCTGTCGCTCTCTATCACTTCTATACCGGTCAAATCGACACCTTGCGAAAGATAATCTGCAAAAAAAGGTTTCATTGCAAAACTTCCACCAAAAGCACATTTTGCTGTTGTTGTTGCTGCTGCTGCTGCTGCCGCCATCCACGAATGCAACTTCAACCCAACACGAATCACTAAAGCAGGGGCCACCAACCTTTGTGAAACTGAGAGCTACTTCTTGGTACAGAAGCGTGCAAAGGGCTACCAATTTGATGCACACACTTCTGAAATAACTATTTGCTCAATTTGTCTTCAGTTATGTTATCATTAATAAAAATTGAAGATATTCATCAATGTGAAGACCCTGACCATGTTTATGCTATTGTCTGAACAAGCCCGCGGGCGACCCACGTGGTCCAAGCGTGCGACCTGATGCCCGCGGGCACCATGTTGGTGACCACTGCGCTAAGGTATTAAACACAGAAGCAGACCTACGGCGCTAGGGGGAGGTTCATCCAGGCGACACCTTCTAATGGGATGGCAGTTCGGAGCTGTTTATACGATTAATAAATTTATCGATACTTCGGTTTTTCAAATGCGTTAACCTTAAACTGAAACATTACATTGGTAGTGGCACAGATTCTCAAACTAAACTTAATTACAATTAATTTGCCAAAATCCTGATGTATCAGATCAACTACAACTGATCCTTCACCAGGTGGATTGCAACTACCAAAACTTGTGTCTACTCGCGTTTGATAGTGATCAGGCACACAACTTATAGCATGAGGAAGATACGAGACTAAAACTCTGGTTGCAGTTAGCAGTTTTATTCGGAAATCGCTAGCCCATTATGCTGCTTCTGTCCAGACTTGTACGACAAGTGCTCATAATGATGAAAGCAACTGCGGCTACGTATTCATTTCGAAGCCAAAAAGTTCATTATCTGATTCATTGGTCAGTTTATAATTCGGTATTCATAATGATGGCTCATTCTCACATCTAAATTGCTTATTTTGGGCACCGAGTTGATTGCTTCAAAAACAGGGATAAAATACTAATTAAACTGTAAGGTTGCAATATAAAACTGTCATCAACCGCTTGCTGGGAAAACCAGCGCTTAGGGATTTGTTGATTCGTTCCAGCGACCACCCACCTTTTCATAGAAAAATCTGACTGCTGAAAAAAGTGGACACAAGAAAGTTGTTTTTAGTTTTACACACGAACCAAATTAGATTGCAGTAAAGTTTTTATTTGTTCGAGAGCACTAATGAAAAGTAGTAAATACTAACAACGGTCTGATGTTATGAGTCCCGTTCAGAGCTTTGCCCGAGCAAAGAGTGTAAACATGTTTCTTGAAGGCGAGTTTGGAGTTACACCAACAATCATACGAATTTTTTCACTAGAAGTTGATCAGTTTGGTGTAACTCTGATAAGCACGTCACTGTTGCCTGCTAGTCTGAAATGAAGACGGGTACACTATTTCTTAAATATGTAAGCGCAACGTTTGGAGGAAAGTTAAAATAGTCACAGAATTACGCAGTTGACCTCTCGCAAGCCAGCTTAACTTAGCAGCTAGGGAGGCTTATATTTGCATGACAAAACGTTTTAATATTGGCAACTTAGAAAATATGGATCTGGTGCTACGCAGTTTGTGAGTGTGACCCTGTGCGAAACAAGTTGCCAGATACCAAAAAGAGAAGTTCCCGAGGCAACGTGACACAGTAAAAACAGCAGCGTTGCCTCGAAGAACATAAAGCAAGAAGAAGCAGAGAGATACCAAACGAGATATTGCCGAAACTTGAAACAGTGCCACCGGTAAATCAAATATTCTACAGATCCCATACCAAGGTATTGTATTTTTTCTACCCATACGCAGCGCTTTGCAGTGATGGAGATTTCAAGAAATATGCATTGTTGCGGTATTTGAGTCGCAGTCGACGTTGGAAGTATCGTGGAGGGGAGCTGCTACTGCCAGTAATGGCACAAAAGCTACGACAGTCAGAAGTCATGTTGCGCTCAGCATTTTAATAAAGATTCGTCATCTGCGCAAAAACGGGAGCGCACAGCGAAGTTGAAACGAGTACGAGTTGTTTTCAGCAGGTATGCTCTAGTGGGCTGGATTCCACGAGACCGCAAGAACGCACGAGAGATGCACAGAAATAGTCAACAGCCGATATATAATTGTAAGGTTTGTCCAGTCGGTTAACGCCGCAAGCGAAAAAACTTACGAGGATATAGTAAAAAACAAAATAAAACACAGCCTACGAGGATATAGTAAAAAACAGACATTTGACTGCTTCTCAGTCGCGGTTGAAACCACCAATTAAGTGGGCGAAACGTGTAAAAAAAAAAAAACACAAATCAATAAAGGCTTAAATCAAAGGATGATATCGTAGGTTTGGTTTCGTTTGTAAAATCGTAATAAATGAATAAATCAAAATACAATTGATTTCAAGGCACCAACACTCCAGTCGACAAATCTTACGTTCGAAGTGTTTAACTCGAGGCGTTGAACTTCACGAATCGATTTCCGAATACAGCGAAATAGTGTATTTGATTTTGTGCAATTCTGCAAAAGTTCCGCCACAGCTCAAACCCCACCGCTAGTAGTGTTTTTGACCCTGTCTAAATAACGTTGAGATTACAGCGACACATTGGAATGTGCACGCAAGTTGCACAAAAGCACGAAGCAAAGCGTTTTACAAATTGATGCCCATGATTGTCACACAAACCTATCAAGTTCTTTCCACACGAAATTTCACAGCAAAGCGATGTTGTAATTTCACCTCAAACCCAGAGTGCACTTTTTTTCAACACGTCCACAGTTCGTTAATCGCAAACTCAAGCAACGCTAATTCACCAATTGGGGCAATACCAAATGAAAAAGGTTTGACTGCGTTGATAGCCATCCCGTATGGCACGCCCACCCTGTCGCTAGCATCATCCCACAATTATTTCTACTCGGAACGCGTGGTCAAGTACGTGATGCAAAACACGCAGGATAACAAAATTCCCTGACCCAGTATTTAATTTCTATTCAGTCAGTTTGTTTCAAACAAATCAGTTTGTTTCAAACAAGTCAGTTGTTTCAAACAAGTCAGTTGTTTCAAACAAGTCAGTTGTTTCAAACATTTTTTTTCAAACATTATCGATCGGACAGGCTTGCATTCTCACTCCCAGTTGTATCGACAGAGTACAGTAACGCCGATGGATTCAACAGCTTTCAAGATGATGGGCTAACATCAGCGGCAAGAAAGGAAAAGTTGCGACCTACTAGTGGGAGTGAGAATGCAAGCCGCAAACGCCAGATTCACCATTAAATTACCATTACGCAAAGCAGAAACCGCTGATCATCATCGATCGAACAGCGCATATATGGACCCAGAAAAACGAACACAGAACGACCGTTTATTGATGCCGGGCACGAGCTAGAAGTCGGCAGCCCGCAAAACGATTAGCGCCACACAATGCACGCATCGATCCATTTTACGGGAAGAAAGCACCGAGGCCAGGAGACCAGAGCTCTGCGCTGCCTGACAATTAGCGGCGAAGTGGACAAGCCGTACAAAGGCAGTCGCAAGACCTCGCATCATCGCCGAACAGCTAAGATGCAACGCGTTACAGCGCGAACAAGCCAGAATCGATGGTTCTTCGCTTTCCACGATGTCGCCAGGACAATGTCACATCTTACCAGGACGCGAAAAAGGGTGATAGCCGAACGCGAACCGGCGGAAAGCGGGCCGCGAAACAGTACCCGGCCGCTGGTTGTAAGGTCGCAATGGGTGCACGGCGCGTTTATGAGCGAAGGCGGAAGTCGGTCGCAATTCGAGCACAGTATGGGCGGGAAGCGACATTAAAGAAGGGGAACATTGTTAGTTTGATGTCTTTCGATGTTCGGACATTTATGACTACTGACGGAAACAATCAGCAAATGACTAAAAGAAAGTAATCGCGATGTCCAAGTCGTGAAAGTTGTAATGCTACACAAAGGGAAACGTGGTACCCTTGCACGGCACAGGTGGAAGCAGCGCATAGTGTAAAGAACAGTTGCCTTGCGCGTATGGTGTAAAAAAAAGTTCGGATGGCAACTGAATGATCGGGTATGTGCAGTAACCTTCGTTGCGAGATTGTACCATTCTTTAGGAACAGAGTGGCTGTTAAGTGCTCACACGTATCAACGTCAAAAAAGGCGAGAAGCAAACACCTTGTTTGAGAGCCAGTTTCTAGTTTCTATCAGGTTCAGCCATGGTCGTCAGATAACGTGTAAAGAAAAATACCAACTCGTACGTTAGAATATTTGGCCTGGACAAATATTGACATCCACCAGCGGCACTCTGCTAATATTTGGCTTATTTTGACGCGACTGAAGTCCAGCATCATATTTACGATCATCTTAAAATGATGAAGTTGGCTCGAAACATAGAAAGCTTGTTGAGAAGCCAGCGTAATGGCCAGGCTCTCACATCGATGTAGCGACGCCTAACACAGGAACGGCCTTCCTAATAGGAAAACCCAGTTAAATCGCACCAAGCAGATTGTCCAAACAAGCCCGCCAGCGGTCCATGGCAGTGTCTTTAAAATCGTTGCGCAGCTCTTCAGTTGCAGCAGTTTTAAAGCAGAGCACAAAGACAATGTTAGAGAACGAATGAGTCTTTTACAGGTGACAACAGTTAAAACTACAGTAGAATTTCTCTAACTCGTCAAAACACTACAGTAGAATTTGTCTAACTCGTCACCGTTTAATTCGTCAATTCGTTACTTTTTCGTCGGTACCGGCAGAATTTCTATCTTTTGTGTACATTTCTGTTCGTTTAATTCGTCATCGTCTAACTCGCCAATTCGTCACCTCTTTCTATCCCTGAGAAGCGTTTCGTTCGGCTAATACGTCATTTGCAGTTTCACTTTTGACGTTTAAGCAGCTAATTTAAAACGTGTGGGAATTCAAACAGATTAAGGATCTTTGTCTGAGATTGTTGCACCGCGCAATTTGTTTATCGAATTTATGCACGTGGCGCAAACCGCGACCCAACTCCCCACAGAAAGAAGTTTTAAGTCTTTAAACTTTAGTAAAGATTTTAAATGTGCTACATTAAATGGAGGAGTTTAGATAGAGTAGTGGAATTAAAGAGTTTAATTTAGTAAACAACCATAACGTCATAAAGTTGTATTTCACTGCAAATAAAAGCACTATAGATACGAGTTACTACGATAAAATATACGAGCTGCTGTGATAGAGTTTTCATCTGTTTGCATAATTTGTCACTTCGTCTAAATCGTCACCTTTTTCTATCCACCTTGAGGTGACGACTTAGGCAAATTCTACTGTAATTTGCACTTGCATAAAAGTGATGCAGCACATTTCTAAACTGAGTTTTTGCCGCTTCGTATACCGACAGAACAAAGCAAAAATGTTGTTTTTCAAACAGATTCTTCGTTTGCCCCATGTTCTTCATATTTGCTTCACGTATTTTGGTAAAATTAAGATGTAGAAGCGTCAGATTTGATATGGTCAGATAAATTGTAACAACTGACGAAATCGAACCTTCCTTTTTGCTTTCGGATTGTCTGGTCATGGAAGAAAATGCGACAGTGCAATGTACTTTCATTTCCTCGCAAATCAACAACACTCTGCCGTTTCTGCCCCAAGTATCAGCCCCTGCAAACGTGCTGTTAAATAGCGAAAGCAATTCGTCGGCTTTCGTGACTGTGCCAGAAATTTTTGCGATTTTCTTACTCGCTGTCGAGACGTTTGTGGGCGCTGTCGTGAACTTGATCGTCATGCTGCTCTATCTCCGTCAGCGCGATCTGCTTCAAAATGTTGGGAATATTTTCACGGTAAGTCAGTTACGATAGCCTAGTACCGCATCGTGATGGCTTACAGTCATTACAGAGTTGACATCACGCTGTTTACTTCTAATGGCCTTTTACTCAATACGCGCAATTTGGCCGGGTTGTTGCCAAACACGCAAGTTACTACAATACATTTGAAAGAACAAAGGCAGTAACTAACCAGAAGTACTATTGCTCACACCTTATCTGTGGTGCAATGTGTAGCACCGCACCTGTTCTTCCGGTAATTGAGCTCAACAGTTGGTTTGACCGCAAAAGCGTGGTACTTCAGCTGCTGAATTTTAGCAAAACGCGTACAGGGTCGTTCGAATTTTTTACATCGCACCGCTTGAATTCGCTCTAATAAAAAATATAAACCAATGACATCTACAATTTCCAACGCCACGTCAAGGATACTTAATTGTTCCGAAGGAGAGCAGGTTTGAAGTACGATTAACCAAGGATGCTGGAAACTTTAAATGGAGCTAGGTGCGAATTTCAGATTGAAATATGTTATATAAAGTCAAACACACATTGTTGCGTTCGATCATATTGTACGCTGTTCAATGAACGAACGTCGCATACGTGATTCCGCTGATGACGTGTTTACGACTGAGTCTTACCATCAGCTCACATTAGGGTTAGTAACGGTAATGTTTGGGGATGGCGCACTTAAAAGCAAATGCAAAAAGGAATTTGGCTTTATTTTAATTTGGACAAATTCTGTAGGCCGTATTAAAAGGCTTACCTAGGCGTAGTTTGTCCATGTATGTACTACAGCATAACTACTCTTCGAACTTTATACTTGGTTGTTATTTACATTGCGGTAGAGCGTAATAAAAAGCCTCTTAAATGTGGACATCGTAACATTCAAATAGAAGGTAAACTCGCCTGATTTATTGCGGGAAACTGTTCAAAAACTTACGAGAAACGAAGTTTCTTTAATTCCTTTCTTTAATCACTCAAATTATTCCGAACTAATTTGCAACTGCTTTTCAAGTGTTGAAAGCCATTAAGGCACACCGCGTTTTTTTACCAACACGCCTGCCAACAACACAAGTTCACAACGTATTTTATCACAATCAGACCATTCCATTGGTTTGCAGATAAAAAACGTGGAAATATTTTTATGGCTATGGAAATTTCAAAAAAACTATGAAAACAGATTTGTTTATTCTGAGTCAAAATGAAACCACCATCGCTGAAGCTTAATCCTTTTCTCAAAAATGTGCCACACAATCTGAGGAAAGCTTTTCTGACCGCCTTAAATCCAATTATTCCTTCTCCCGTATGACTGTGGCTGTCCTCTCAGTTACTTACCAAATATCAACCCATCGTAAAAAGATGTGACCTCCATCTTCAACAGCGCGGTACAACGTTAAGAAATTTGCTCCTCAGTTTACACAGCTGTAACGATTCTCTTCAAACCTGTTGCCCCACACATCGACAGTTAGAACTTTTACAGGATATGAATGTAGGAATAAGCATAAGTTTAGCAAGTGCTGCTGGATTCTGTGTTTATATCAGCTATGTTCAACCGATATGCCTTACTGGGCCAATATTTATGTCACTATTTTTATGAGGGCCGCACACTGAATGACTTATGACTTACTTCCATTTCAGCAAACCAACGTTTAGTTTTCAAAGCTACTGAAAGCCTTCTAATGGTAACCAGTATGGTACTTTTAATCACTCCTAAACTGTGATGCCATTGGCAAGTTTAGTGTCAATGGGCCAACAAGGGCAGTTAGAAATAAGCAGAGGAACACATGAGTGGAAATCACAAAACTGGAAATCAGATTTGCGCCGAGGTGTCAGTGGACACGTGGAAACCTTACAGTACGCAGTGCATAAAAAGAAGGCACTAAAGAACATTTCATCGAAATTGTCGAATTTAAGATTATCTCAATAAAGACAGATTCTCATTATATTGTACATAGACAAAAATGAAAAGCTTACTGGGCCGCATGCGGCCCGCGGGTTGGACATAGCTGGTCTAAATCCTACGTACTTACGATGCATCACTGCATGTTGCAGGTTAATCTGATGGTAATCGATCTCATAATGTTGGGAATCGCGGTACCTACAACCATCAGCACCCACTTTCTACAGCCAGGACGACAACCAGGCCATAGCGCCATTTGTTTCGTAGAACGGACCATCATCATATTCTGCGGCATAGCCAGCGCCGCGGCAACGACTCTGCTGGCACTTGATCGCGGGGACATCAGCTTGAGGGCATCGAAACGATTCTTCGACAAGCGGAGAAGGCCGTTTTTCGCTCTAGCGACAATGTGGTCGCTCGTGTTGACGACAACGATCATTCCCACGTTGCTGATGAAGCACAACGGTCAAAAGGGCGACCACATACATGGAGTCGTAATTAGCTTGCGACTAAACGATACGACGCACGCCACATTAACCGCACCGACAAGTGTAGCTGACCAGCCATGCCTTGCGCAATGCAATTTGGAGTGCACTGCTGAATGGTGCAGAGTGACTCGCGCCGATCTCGAGATCCAGCTGATATTTCAAATAGCAATGTTTGGCCTGTCTGTCCTCCTGATCTTTTTCGTGTACATGAAGATACTGTGGTACGTGCATCAACGCTGCAAACGGTAAGAACCGCTTGAGAGGGTTTGTTAGCTACTGTATGTTTTTCGGTACATTTTACACCAAACCAACTTCCTTTACACAAACAGCAACACATTGCGTTTTAGTCAGTCGTTCGCAGCTGATAACCAAGCTTGCCGTTCATAACAGGAATGCTTATCGCACTTTTAACTTTATATCTCTTTGTTTACATCGTCGGAAATACAACTTTAAACGTAAAATCCAACGACAGATTGCACGCAGAGAAAGTGAATTGGAAAACTCACTGCATGCGCCATCACCTAAACCTCTGTAAAATCAAATCGAAGCTTAACAGACGCCAATATCGACCGTCACGTCCAGTAAAAAAGAGAATACACGCACCAAGCAGGAAAAATGTCAATTTATGCCCTGTAGCGTTGCTTAAGATTAAATGTTTGGAACTTAGAGTAGAGAAGCATGAACGGGTGCAACTTGTATTTTATCAGAAAATCCTGAAGTAATTTCATATACAACCGTAGTTAAATCAGGTCGATCAAGTATGGCTTTAAGGGTGAATATACAGAAGCAGTTATAATCGATTTAATCCATACACGCCTACCTTTTACCAGTTACGGGTGTGTTGGGTATCGTTATACTGCTGGAATCACGCTTACTCTGTCGCACATAGAACGACTTGCATTCATTTCCGACTAGGTCGTAACAAGTCGATAGTGGATTTCTGATCAACTACACGTATCAAACGAAAAGCCAAGATAGAAAAATATGGCATTGATTGTGAGATGGGCTGTACCTAAAGGGTGGCTGCACGATGCTACTTACCGTCCAACCGTCCTCAACGGTGACTATCCTTTTAGCGCTTTCCCCCAAAAGCCTATGCTCGCGGTTTTACCTTCAACTGATCAAATTAGTTGCTCAAAGCATTCCTGCGTCTTTCTTAGGTTTCAGCTAACATATAGGTTGCTTCACCTAACATACAGGCCTTTCACCTAAATGCTATTCGGTCCAAGTGCAGTTAGGTGGCTTGGCACGTTTAACTATAACTATAGTCGCTCTGTCCACACAGTATGGCTCACCTTCACCACTCTGCCACAGAAGTGGCTCCAAATTCGGGCAGGTTTTCAGCAAGTAATTCCTGAAATAGAACCTTGTGAAAATAACTGTAGTAAAAAACTGCATTTGCTAGGATCAGTGGTCGTGTGGTCAATAATTTCTCAATGGTCATGACTTGACGTTAAATTAGGTTGAATGTAAATGTCCCGATCGATGTGTAGAACGTTACGTCCTGCATCTGTTCTCTGTGAATGTTTCTACGAACGTCCATAATCACCAGGCATAAAAGGTTTGGATACAAGGCATGAGCATCTTCTGCTTCGCAGTAAAGAAATTCCACTTAAAACGTAATGAAGTTGGCGCTGCAATACATTCATTGCACCTAGTAATAAATGTTTCGGAAAGTTATGAAAACATCATCTCGTTCTCTTTGCAGGCAAACAAGTAAGATGCATGATAATCATCGGCCTCATCACGCAACGAAGTGGTCACCGCAGCGGAGAACGAGCGTCCTTCTTATAAACTACATGTGTTGCAAATGGGTTGAACACGAAAAGGACGTGCGCGAAGGCGGAACAGAGCTTATGCAATGCTCAAGATCGAAGTCAGAAAAACGTTCGAACTACTGCACTTCTGTGGATAGCAACGAGAAAACTTTGCTGAACGGTAAATCCGTGGCAGCTTCAGTTCCGAGTGATCAGAGTCCTTTATTCACGAACATGGACGGGAATGCGACAAGCGCCGACACGACTTCAAAGAGCAAAACCAATTTTGCGGCAGTAGTTTCCGTTGTCATGACGATTAGACGGATGCGTGCCAAAAACATGAAAGCAAGAAAAAAACGTTTGCGTCATCTGCGAAAAATGACAGTGCTGATTCTGGTCAGTTTCGGTATGTGCTGGATACCCTTCCATTTGCTACCCGTGGTGAGATACTTTTACATTGAAAAGGAAGTGTCGGCCAACACGTGTTTGTTCAGCGACTGTGTCTTCAACAGAACAGCAGCTCCCTTTCCGGTTGAGTTCCTGATAGATCCCAGCGGGGAAAATGACAAGACGTGGAATACTCTCTTTTTGTGGTCGGTCGTTTGTGCGGGGGCGAGTGGCATCCTTAACCCGATCCTATACAGCTTTTCGCGAGAAAAAATACAAAAAATATTGCAAAACTTCTGGCGTGAGCGACGGCGTCACGAGGAAGCAAAGGCTGTCGGGGGAAGAAAAGAAGCCAAGCCACCTACGACTTGCACCTTGCGTGGGGGAAACAGTCAAACAGGATGCAGCAGCTCGGCAAAAACGGCACAATCCTTATTAGACGCGAGCAAAGACAAAAACAGGAAGACACCAAGAGCCAAGACTCAGCGTACCACTTCAACTCACGAAGCCAATCGGGAACAAAAGTTGCTGTTTGAGGTTTAAACCAGGAAACAATATATATATATATATATATATCCTGAACATTTAACACGCTTGAACAAGAACTTGACGCTCAGCTGACACAGCATACCGGCCACTGTTCCAATTCGGAAAAAAGTCCAGGCGTGGTAAAGGATGAGTTCTTCACGCGCTGCCACGGCAATAGGTTATACAACACTGTGCAAACGAGCGGCTGAACAAGATTTGCAAGTACCTGACAAGCCTTCTGGGACGAAATTCAAAATGAGATGATTGTTATTACGCCAGTCGTTGAATTTACAGCATTCCGTAAAATAGTCCTCTCTGACCTATCGGATCAAGCCTTTCGAGATGGCATCAGCGAAAAGTCAATAAATGGTATACTGAGCCCTGCCGCTTTCAAATACGGTCATACATATGTACACACCTAGCTATCTCAACGTCGTAAACCCAGAGGTAGCTATTTTTTCGCCAAAAGCATTTGCAACAAGAGTCCTGTGGAGGCATATTTTATCTTGCGCTGTAGAACTCACAAGATGAAAAGGTGCCGTATGAATTTTAAACAAATAACAGTCATCGGACTAATTTTGCAGTTTTAGTGTTTTGAACGCCACATCACTGCTATTACTTTTTTTGTTGTGATTTGTTGGAAGCGAATGCAACACCGACATCACATAAACAGAATGTGCAATTTCTACTGAACTCCAACACAGAATTAGATAAAACTGGTCTCAAAATGGTCGAACACTGAAATTTTCTTCAACAATTCCGTAACAAGACTTCAGACGAGTGACCAAACCCTTCCTCAACGCATGTTCGTTTAGTCAAAAAACGAATTCGCCACTAGCCCTACGTATCTCAAACACAGACGCTCGGAAAGGTGTTTTTGTAGGGATGGGAACCATTGCATTGAAAAAGCGTTACTAGTCATGACCCCGGTTCCAATTTAACTCTTCCTTGGAAAATGTCATTCATGGTCTGAAATTTGATAAAATTTCCGTTTCCGTGGTAGTTTTCCTAAAATAAAATAGAGAGAAGACAAAGAACGTCATCGATTTTTTACAAACTACAAGAGTTTTAGTACCGCTATGTGTTTTTTAGATTATTTCCATTTTTTCCAAATTTACACGTTTCACGGCAACTGTCACTACCCCGACCGATTTTTTTTTTGTCCGTAGAAGACACATTTTACCACGAAAATGATTAACACTGCCCTGATTGCGAAAATTTTCACATCGCTAGGGGAACCGACCACCCTTCGACTCCTGCGGCCTCTTATTGCACAAGAAAATCACGATGTATCGCAAGGCTTCTTTAACAGCATCAACATTTTTTCTTACACTAGTTTCTTTAATCGTTTTGGTGCAGTTTGATTATTTTCACGGTCTGTGGTAATACTGTTCCATGTTTGAGTTCTCATTCTCGTGCAACGCACAAAACTAAAATTTTGCATCAAAAATTACTTGAAATTGTGTCTTTTTACTTTCAAAAAATGTATGGAAAAGACTGAGTGTGTTCGTAAGTTTCCGTTCGTACTTGCGATGAGGTAAAAAGAATTGAGTTTTTGATATGTTGAAAAGCATATACTTTTCTCAGTGCCCATGGCACGTGATAATGCGACATTTTACAGACTAACTTACAAAACGCTTGGCCAAAGTGCTTCAAAACATTTTTTCGTTGCGCTGCTCCACTGCAAAGAAAGAACTGTAGTAAACAAGTTCTTCAGTAAAGCCAAGTCACAGAAAAGACGCGGGTGTTTGCAATGTGATTTTGTTTTCGCGCGCTGTTCGAAAATCGATCTGCACGGCGAGGACTTGGGTTGCGCTGTTTTGCTATCGTGTTCTACCTCATTTCTACATTAAAAATAAACGGGATCGATCTATTTTCGCTCTTCGTAATCACTGCCGGCACGCCACGTTTCACACATCAGATGTAAACTCACTTCGGAAATTATATCAAAGGTAAACACTGCATCTCCAACGACAAGAAGCGCATTTCTGTTGAAACGGAGGGATGACATTTCATGGTCGCTGAAATGAAGCGGCATCAGGTAGTGTGTAACATGCTTGACCGAGGATGCAGTTTGACTACTAAAGTGAAATTACAAAAACCAATCGACTTTACCGGTTTGTGTTTTAAGCATTGTCAGGAACTTTTCGACCGTAAAAAGTGTAGTGCAACCTTTTGTAAGCTACTGCAGTAACCTTTTGTTTCTGAGTAAAGCATGAAAAGTTAATACAATGAAAATACCATCTTCATGATTTCTCACTGCCTAGCATCTCATAAAAATTTCGGGTACAGTGCACGTTGCAACGTTCCTTGAACAAAATGCCACAACGTTGAACTTACAAAATGCGAATAAAAATACCAAAAGCAATGGCAGCATCCCGAGCGAAGCTTTCCCTTTCACCTATCCACTAATGCCGAGAACGAGGCTGGACAGACCGCAAATGGCTTTCTTTCTTGTGGACAGACCGCAATTGCTTTTTTATAGTCTTCAGTGTGATCCGACCGGGAATCGAAACAACCACACCATTTGTGGAGAGTGCTCAACTCTGTGCTACTTGGTCGATACCACAATTCTCTGTGCTAGTTGGCCGACACCACAGACAGCTGTGGCTACGTTTTCCCAATGACAATCGCGTGTCTCAATTTGGCAGCGGCAAGGTAATGTTATGTAAAAGACGGATAACCGAATAATGTATTCTGTCATTTTATACACGTTCAATAGCGCTTTCCAAGACAATGCCCAGAAGCTGTCAGCTAGTAAAAAACTTTTCTTTGCCCGCCGCTGCTATTTCCAACATGATGACGAACATCATTAGAACGTGCCACATCATCCACGGGATCCCCACCCCGCATCGATATTGATTTTCTTCGGTCTGTGTGTTGCCTGTAAACTTCCACAAAGGAACCAACCGAGGTACTGTTGAACGTGTCACCGGTCGGCGAAAGGTTAACTAGCGTGAGTGTTGCGCACACATGCTATGTGGTAAATGCAATTGAAACGTAAAGATCTTGCCTGATATTCTCTGCAACAGCTTTCGCCCTGACGCAAATGCGAGACGGACCCCGCTTACACAGCATGATTGCATGTGCAGAAATTAGGGCCAAACAAACCGCGAACTTTGCGAGGCTACAGCGAACAACATGGAACGTTCCTTCCAGGAAAATGAGTTTGATTGACATAGCTGACTGGTGCAAAAATGAAAATCTAAAAACTAGGAAAATAACGAGATGCAATCCCGTGGGATAAGAATTGAAACAAAAAAGGACAGCATTCCCAAACGAGGCGTCGCAAAGGGAAACAGAATTTTCGCAAATATGACCAACGTTCTGGTGGAATATAAGCTTGATTGTTTTTTCAAAATACAAGAAAATTGCACATTTTAACAATGCGAGCCACAGCACGGAATACGCTTACTACGTAATACGCAACTGTCACCAAGACAGTCAATCACTACCAAAATTTTGGGGATCAGTAGGTGAACTTTAGGGAATTAAAATGACCTTCATAAATGGCTTGAAAACTTGCCCGCCCTAATGCTTTAAGCCAAAAGTTATAAACATATTGGCCTTGCTGCACCCAAACGAAAGGCTTAGAAAGCTCATTACCTCGTAACAAAGCGTAAAGCGTACAATAACATCAAACGCAAGTGAATATCCGAAACAAAATTAGTATGAGCAACGAGCACGAAGACTGATTTTCTTCGCAATATGGGTGGTGCCGAAGGCGATACGATACCTCGTCACAGGTATTACATTATTGTGTAGAACACAGTGACCCGTAAAAAATGTGACAATGCCTCAGAAGCTTGCAAGCGACTCAACACACACCTACTACGAGGTTATTGCAGCGAAATTGAAAATGTTGCCGCATTTTGAAACTCAAAAACTTTAACAAATAATTTTTCCAGTCTAACTGATTGATACTGATTAAAAACAACGATCGGCTTCTCACGTATGATTCCTTCCAGATATCTTCATCTATGGCACGTTTGACATTCGATAAAGAATTACTGGTCAGTGGTTAGACCGACAGCATCTAGTAAATTATTCCTAGTATTGCTCACGGCGAACAATTATGCAGTAACACCAGATGTAGCAGGTCCGGGTAAAGATGAAGTTTCGAACAACAAGTTGGGATGCCTCATGGAAAGTCAAACACCATCTAAAACACTTGCGAGCAATACTACGGATTTTCCAGAGTTTCTGTTTACCATCCATTTGCAAAGTAACCGAACTATACCCTTCGTGGGGTAACAACGGCCCACAGGTTGAGAACCGCTCATTCAAATGATCTTTCCATACCGCAAGCAACTGCACGCGGCTCATAACGACCTCTAACGGAAAAATATTCGCCACGTATCACATAAAAAACTACCTTCAAAGCAGTGGTTCTTAACTACACGTGCGAGAATGCTGAATCAGTAGGTTTAAGAAACTCTGCCAAAACCACAATGTTTTTGTCATTTTCAGATAAAATCAATAGGGCACATCACCAATTCTAGAAATGGGTGCGCGAACTGGTTGGTATTTTCACACGGGTGCTACGCAAGGAAAAAGGACTTAAAGCAGAGAAATTACGACAGGTGCTATTTTTACAACGCAGTTATTAGCTTATATGTACAGCTTTAATTTTTTCTTTCACGAAGACTGCAACAAACAACAAAGAGTAAAAATTAGATCATTCGATCGTAGCGCACTTAAGCCGGTTTATCCTCAGCCGGCTTGTTCTCCGGTCAGATAATGGTGCACAGGAACTCCGGTCTCTACATTTCATGCACGGTGCGGTCAAATGGCAGAAGACAGAAACGCTTTGGTCGTAAGTAAAAAATGGCCCCAGAAATAGCATCCAAGGTATCGTATTTTTCATTTCGCAATTTTGTCGCAATACATGAAAGTTTTCAGAAAAATGCAAGGTAGTGGCCTAACACGTCTCTGCGCAAGTTCGCCTCAAGATGTCCAAACCGCTATGAAATAAATCTAGAGCAAGGAGTCAAACTTTTCAACACGAAGGCCACATTCAGAAAATCACAGTTTTAAGGGTCCGCACATAATGGCAGGTGAAAAACTGTAATTCGCAATAGCAATAAATAAAAAGTTGTCCTTGTCGCGTTCCTTTGTGGACTTGTTTTTCGCGCGTTTCTTAACAAAGATGTGTTTTTCTCAAACACAGCTTGCTGTTATTTCAAACGTTTTACCAGATCACTTGCTTTCATAAATTCATACTGAATCTTCTTCCCATAAACAAATATACATCACAAATTTTTGTAGAACTAGATATCAAGGCAAGTATCAGGCAAATTTTTGGTTTCAGTTCTCGGTCCCGAAAATTTAAATATTGGCCTGGCCTCGTCTTTTTTTAAACTCGTTCTGAAAATTTCAACGGCATCTCAGTCTCGTAAACAAAGGTCTCGATTATGTATCACCGGATCAAACATCAGACTTAACTTTGCTGTCAATAACTTTCTATCCTCTGTCAAGGAAGTCATTGCAATCGATTTTAGTTTCTTGCATTTTAAATAGCTTCAAACAAATCATTTTGCGCGATATTTGTCAGATATATAAGCTTGTCAAATATAAACTTACCACAGAAAATCGTGAAATGGTGTCCACAGGGAGTTTTAAGTGGCCTCACGTGGAGTTTAATTCAACAAGACGGCATAACTGGGTTTATGGCGCGGGCAAATGACACAAGTCTGACAATTTTTACCGCTGTTTTCAGACAACATAAGTTTATGTGACTTGATCTCGGCAGGCCTGAGTTTCCCCACCCCTGACTATTATCTTATGCTGTGACTCGTAGCCTGGTGGTGCCTAGAGGTCTCCACAAACTATCATTTTCAGTACTACATAATATAAGTTAAATGATCATACCCTAAAAATCAGTGGAAGTGGTTTGAACCCATAGGCGAGATGCTATGGCCCAGCCTTGCAGTTAGAGTATGTTGGATTAGGCCAAGGTTTCTCAAACGGGGCCCTCGGCGCCCCTCGAGGGCCACGAGCAGATGCCTTCACTAGGTAGCTTTGCCGTGATATTGCATAACCCAAGTGTCACAATATATTAAGTCTTTTGAAGCGGGCCACGGCTCATGAAAGTTTGAGAACCACTGGATTAGGCTAAGACTATTTCAGATTAAAAAATTAACTTTATTGTTTTGAACTGCAGTACATTCTACACTATGCATACTTGTTGCATTACAGAATGATGCTTGCATAGCACATGTAGCTTCAACTGTGTTCAAACGTATATGAAGCCTACAGCTTGACAGCCCCAGCATACAGACCAAAACCTTTCCTCTCAGATCCGCGCACCTTCGAACGCTCCAGGAGCGATGCAAAGCTAGGCTGTGTACCGTGAAATTCTCCGACGAAGAGTTAGGTCATGTAAACCCAAGCGCCATTTTTGGGAAAATAAAGTAGAAACTACCGTTCCATTACAACGCTCTGGGTGTAACCCAACATTAACATGTTAGAAACACAGAACAACACCGCTGGTCCAATTTCAAAACATTGCATAACGTAAGACAACCACTCACCAAGCTCGCTAAGACTTTGTGCAGCTTTCGTGATCTCGCGTACTCCACCCTGCAGTTGGCCCTGCAATCGTTTGCTTAATCGCTGGATTCGAATGATGCGTCGCAAAAGGTCACAAGTCACCTGATCGTATGTGACGTTTTTAACTGATGCAGTATATAAGCGAAGCTTTGACAAATGCATTGTTGCAAGAAGGTACCATCGCCCAAGCAAGGGCAGATGACAAATGTTCGAGCAACGAACTTTTCAGGTGGTCATACAGGCAGAGCAGATGCACGCATTTTCACCAGCAACATTCACAAAACTTCATATACAGCGCGTTCTAAAACGTTTTCTATGGATTGAGATGTATTCACCTGGGCAACTGCCGAGTCTAGGCGTATGAAATTAAATAGGGTTAATGTTTGGTTTGGATCGACAGTGCCCGAGCATACTCTAACACACAAAACGGCTTTTCTATTGAAGTGAATGCCATTTCAATACCTGAAAACATAAACATGAAACATAATTTTGATTTGTTTCTATCCGGACTTCGGCGCAGGCAATTTTTTTATCCGACGTCCAACTTTAAACTTTTTTGAATTTTTAAACTACGACTCCTGGTAAGTATTTTTAAATGAGCACTCTGCAAAACACGCTTTTTCAGCAAAGTTTGCTACTGTAAAATCGATAACATCTTTGAATACATAAGTAGCAAAACTGCTATCACAAGCTGCTGCCAGAATTACCCTGATGAGTACTTAAATGCTGTTGGGAATAAAAATTTGCAATTTTTATTTTAAATTTACAATGAGCACATGCACAGTCTAAAACAGCGGTCCCCAAAGTCCGGCCCGCGAGTTTTCCTATAACTGTTTTGCATTTTAACAATTTTGTGAAAGTAAATACATAAATGTGAGATGTATTTACACCAAAAGCAAAATAATTTAACCAGTACATGGAGGAAATCGATGGAAATTACAAAGATATCTTCTACTTTTACCAAAATTGCTGGCTTAGCAGGTGAAAAACATTGAAGAGAGTGTGAGATCCAAGACAAGGAAGTGCATTTTATATGGAGTCTGAAGGCAAACAGCATGGGTTTTCTAATACTCAGTGGCTATCAAAACTTGTTTTCTTGGTGGATGTAACAGAAAAAAAATTAACTATCTGAATGCGTCATTGCAAGCAAGGTTGTAGAGTCGGTGTCGCAAAGAGTAGGGGTTTTTTGGGTGGAGTCGGATTCTTAACAACACTAGAAGTCGGATTTTTTCAACCGACTCCTGAAGTCCAATTGAATCATTTATTACATCGCACTTCTAATTTAGGAATCCTAACTCGTACTTGTTGAAATGGTAGAACTTCTTTTGAAACTTTTAATGAAACAGAGAATTCTTGCTGTGCACCACGGTTTCCACTGATTGGTACCGGTATTTGTTACAAAATTGATGACAGCCAAACTTCATTCACGTTATATTAAAAAGTCGGTGTCGGGAAATTTTGGAAGCTAGGAGTCGGAGTTAGAGACGAACAATTTTACCTCCGACTTCGCAGCCCTGCCAAGGAAAGAAAAAACTCATTCACTATCTTTTTCGTGAAATTAAAGCGTTTGAAACCAAGCTAAAATTTTGGCAAAGGCAGTTATGCCAATATGTGTTTGACATTTTTTCCGTGTTTGCAAAGTGCACTTGGAGACGGTGAAAGTGAGTGCACTTGGAGACGGTGAAAGTGACACACTGATGCTGAATATGCTGATGAAATTGCAAAGTTGCAACGCGAATTTGATCGCCAATTTCAGGATTTCCGTAATTTGGAAAGTGGCATAAAAATGTTTTCAATACCCTTTGAATTTGATGTTGAATCAGTGCCAATAGATGTCCAAATGGAACAGTGGTTCTTAATGGTGAGGCCACCCCCCCAAGGGAGAACCAATATATTTCCAGGGGTCGAGAGCTTTCATGCTCTTTAGAACACGGAAAATTTGATCAAAAAATTTATCCAAAAATACATTTGCTTTTACAGCTTATTTACAGTCAGGGGGTTTGAAACAAAGGACAATTACTTAAGGGGGCATAGCAGAGAAAAGGTTAAGAACCACTGCAACGGAATTTATTGAATTGCAGAATGACTTGGATCTGAATGAAACATTTCTATCAAAAACGCTTCTGCAGCTTTGCAAAGAGTGTCTCCTAAGATTTCAAAACGTGCTCGAAATTGATTTGGGTGTTTGGAAGTATTTATATTTGGAAACAATTCATTTCTAAGATTAAATATTGTAAATCCAAGTTTTGAAACAGAATTTCAGATGCACGACACTCTCCTTATTGCAGCATCAAGCATGGTACCAAATACTACAACTATTGTGCAACAAAAGGATCAGTTTCATAAGTCACATTGCAAATATGTTTCTGAGCAAATAAAATAAATAACAATACCGGTATACAAACGTGAGTGATGGTGCGCGTGTTGTTTTTTTCAATACACAAAGTAGGCCGGCCCGCGGACGCTGATAAGATCGCGAATTTGGATGCCGGGCCGGCATCCAAAAAGTTTGGGGACCGCTGGTCGAAAATAACACACACAATACAGCATAGCAATATAACAGAAAATTTAGTATATCACTTGTGCTATACATAAAAGCAATGCTTGCTGGTTTGAACATACCGTTAAACTAAATATAGATGTATTTATGAACAGCAATTAATTTATCTTCAATTATCATGCAACGTTGTTTAAATGCTTGGACCGAAGTTTCTTAAAACCAAGTAAAGCTTTATGTAGAAGTAGAAATATCATTTATTGTTTAACGTCTTCACACCCACACGGAACGCATTAGAAATTCAGCACACGTGGTACTGACAAGTAACACACTGACACAGATGCATGAAAGAACATGAGCACAGACATGCGGCAGTTATAATAACATACGCTAACACAGATTCTATTTGAATAAGATGATAGGATTGACGATGCGTAGTGTTACGTGAAATCGATTTCCTATTAAAAATTTGTGATTGATTCCTTGCTTCTTTCACTT
>JGI24021J15306_10001028_pt1 | contig 25440 bp, 11 predicted proteins | sample Ectturendosymbi1_FD_15306 | JGI IMG/M metagenome (IMG submission 15306) | reverse complement strand
ACAGATGTCATGGTCAACTAAGCAGGACATGCGTTCCAAACTTGTCATGTGACTACTTCAACCAATCGTGTTTAGCTAAAGGCAAAATAACTCCAGCAGTTATTTTGCCTCATGAGGCAAAATAGGCGCAGCACAAAAATGTATGTTGTGCATCGCAATACACTTTCGGAAAGTTTTCGGATCCGGATAGTATGATTTCAATTAAAACAGGATTCGGATCGGATATCATTTTTCAAAAACAGGATAGGGCCGGATAGTGAAAATCCACAATCTGATCGTCTCTGGTGCATGGTGTATGCTGTCACATAATTATGAATCCTGTCAAATTCACTGCCAAATTGCAAATAATGTATTACAAATAATATTGACAAAATACTGCCAAAACTCTGTGTAAATCTGAAAACTGTAAATCTGAGCACAAAGGTTTGGAAACATTTGAAGAAAGTAAAAAAGCGTTCCCTTAACCAGTGCAATCATTAGACTGCTACCAAAATGATAGGCGCCAATGTGAGAGTCGAACCGAAAACCATTCACACAGTAGACGTAGACGCATTCGCTGCACTACCACAACGGTGCTGTTAAAGTGACAAAGTCAGTATTTTATTCTAACCACATCACTCTCGCCGGACCTATAACCATTTCCTTTCTGAAAAGCAAAGCTTTACTAAACACAGACTGGGAAAAATAAAACCACACATAACCAAAAATGGCACTAAAAGGCAGGTCCACAAAATGCAGTCAACCAAGTTCATGCAATGAAACATGAAGCTGAAAGCAATATTACCAATTAAATTTCTAATCACGAAACAACTTAAACTTGCTAGACTTGCCACATCCACTAACAGTACTGTAGCTGATGATTAAGCCCGAAGTGATAAGTAACTAGGCACTAACTGATATTGATGCACACTAAAAGATATAATACCGCGAAATAGGCACAGCAAAACCACATCTCTAACCTAGACAATGTGGCGGCCAGAAGATGGCGCCACATGTAAATAAATGGTCACCGCTAGATGGTGTCCATGAGTATCAAGTCACTGTGATAGTCACCACAAGCGAATTATCGTAATTCTCTTATCCCTACATAACGATAGTGCAACCTAGTAGTAGTAGAGTGAACTCAGTGAGGGAACTCTATTACTGCTGGTTACTTTCCTGTTAGTTAATGCTCCGAATTGCCATCTTTCGCTTGCACTTGCCTCAGTAGTTCAAGGCGATGCAGTCAACTGCAACAACAACTCACAATTCACAAATGTAATTTGACATCACTTTGTATTAAGCCTTATAGTGGATTGATGGGATGCTATGGCGGTGGACTTGGACTGGTGCTCTGTAGTGCATGACACGTCTGGTGTAACAGCGCCTCTTTCACACATTTGCAATTGATGTGAACTATATTACATCCTTTAAATCTTTGCAAAAATTCTTTTTATGGTTGCGTTGGAGTCAAATACAAAAAAATGAAATTTGAAAATCCTGATGCTGATCCGGAAACTTGAAAAAAAAACATTCCTGATCCGATCCGGTTTGTTCAAAATGTGCGGAATCCTGCCTGACGTGAGTCCTGAAATTCGGATCCTATTATCTCTGCTGCTGAATAATTGTGAAAATCTCACTCGTGGGAAATACCCTTATTGCATACATAAACTCGCATGACGCCAAGCTTGAATACATTTTTTCGTGATAAAGCGAACGAACACTACACTACAGCACTCCGGAAAGGTGTGGACTCCGTGAGTTGCTGCTATGTAGCTTCAGGCACTCTTTGATTCGTCGCGATTAACTCAAGCTTGGGCTCGGTTACCTGCTGGATGAACAGTGTTTTTGTTGTCGGTGATGTAGAGAGGAGTCGGCTTGTTATTTTTGCAAATCTTAGTTACTTCGTAGCCTAGGCTATAATATTTTACTAAGAAATGATGATCATCATGTCCCATCGACGCATGAAGTATAATGTAAATGAGCTGCAACTGCCAATGCCACTGTAACCTAATGAGAGGAAGGAGGCGTAAGAACCAGTGCACAAAATAATCCCGTCTCGTACACCGCGCACAAACTGCTAGAACTGCCTGTTTTTGGGAAGGAATGCTGTTGATACCAGAATTGATTAGCAGCTCACTCAACCATTGTATCGATCTATGGAAACTAACTGTTGATATGTAATGTATAAATGATTTAAGATGTTAATTGTAAAAAATNNTGCTTCCAAAGTTCATGGCTATCAAGAATTGCCACCTTTGAATTAATAATTAATTCAAAGTATTAATTGCGTGTGCAGTTGTTGATTGCTTATCAAATCAATCAAGTGTAATCTAAAAATTCCAAAGCGTAACATGCTTCACATGGTGACACGTCATGTGTGATTACCTTTTGATGCAAAATAACTTGCTTGAGTATTTACAAAATTATGATAATACTAATTTAGAAGCATGGAATTTTTTCCACAAGTGCAATTATTGCCAAGAACAGTTCCCTTGAGCAATGACTTAGCAGAAATTGTTTGAAAAAGTTTAGCCAATGCACTTGCTATAGAATTTGGAATGAAGTGCCAGCGATTCCATTCGCATCCAATGCTGGTATTATTGCNATTGTTTGTAGCCAGTTAGATTTTAGCTATAAAAAAAACATGAGTTTGATGTACTTGAACAAAAACATATTCTCCCAANGAGTGGTTTTTTAATTTTTTAAATTAGTGTAGAATGTTGCATTTGAAGTATGCTATAACCCTGTAATTACTTGTACATCTTGGTTAAACAGCCATATAATTAAATCTTGATTATCTTGTTAACAGTGGTGGAAGAATCTTTTTCAAAGTGGCAGGAATAAATGCACGTCAAAAATCTGTGGAAAATTTATTCATTATTTGATTTACTCTAACAGTATACCCAATACTGATTGTGTTACTTAAGCCTTTAAGTCCTGCATGCGCCACTTTTTTTGCAAAGCTTTGCAATGCCATAACTTGTCAGCCACTTGGGCTAGAGCTGTTCGAAGCATCTACATATTCAACACGTCTTCTAGTTCAGATTGAAAAAAAAATTTTTCATTTTGGGATGGGGTTTTCTGGGGGTGACATTACAATGAGGGCATGTTATCGCGACTTTGTGGCCAATTTTACTTGGCCTTGGGCATCAGCCCAATAATCCATTATTTGGCTCAAGTTTTTGTTGGAAACTAGGCTGTGATCCGTGTCTTTAGGGCCCTTGAATGTCTTTCTAGCATACCTGGAACCAAAATTATGGGCCAAAAACCAAAAATTGGTAAAATTTCTACGCCCACAAATGCTAACCTGTGGTGGATTATACCCATATTCTATATGGCCATAACTTGTCAACAGCTTGAGCTAGAGAGCTTTTCAAACCCTTTATAAATGCGGAATGTCTTGTAGTTTACAAGTATAAAAAATTTCAGTGTAGGTTGTCAGCTTTTTTGGCAACGTTTACATAACCACAGAAGGTTTTGACATGTTTTGACAAGTTTTTCAAAACATCTGATGACATCAACTTCTGTGGGAGTTCAACAACTGATTTTGTAGCTCAAAGCTTTTGTGGATTTAAGTGGGTTATAGCCCTATAATATGAGTTTTTAAAGTGTTTTATTGATATTCTAGCATTTCTGGTTGCAAAGTTATGGTAAAAATGATCTAATAATAATTAGGGAAATCTCCTAAGAACTTCCTGAAATATTTGGAATGTTTTTGGCATAACTTTTGAACCATAAAAACTAGAAACTCGATCAAAGGCTCTAAATACTTGTAATGTAGCTTAGAATCCAACAAAGCTTTGAGCCACAATATCGGCTCGTTGGATCGGATGATGACATCATCAAAATAATTGCAAAACACACCCCAATCATGATCCCATAGATCCTAAACCAAAGACTTAAAATTTTTCTTTTCTGAACTACAAGACGTCACAAGTCTTTAGAGGGTTTGAACAGCTCTTTAGCTCAATCTGCTGCCTAGTTATGGCTGGCCAAAGTTTGCCCAGATAAGGCAAATTGTACCTTTTATGAAACTTCTTGAGTTTGGTCAAAAACTGGGTTTTTGAGTCATAATTTCAGCTCCAGATATGCTAGCAAGTCAATCAATGGCTCTAAAGATGTGGATCACTGCCTAGTTTCCAAAAAATACATTGAGCCAAAAATGGCTCATTTTTCAATCTCAACTAGAAGACCTGCTGAATCCGTAGAGGATTTGAACAGCGCACTAGCTTAATCAGCTGGCAAGAAATAGCGTTGCAAAGCTTTGCAAAAAAAGCGGCCCTGTGGGACTTAAAGGGTTTAAAGATGTTAATTAATGCTGGGTATTTTTTATTCTGAAATATGCATCTTTTAATCTGAAACTTTGCATGCTGATTTAGTAGCAAGACGTTGCATATTTAGTAGACATCACTTTTAAAAAATCTATTTTACAGTTTATTTGTTTATGTTTCATGGAGGAAGAGATGTCTGTAGACACAAAAGAAAAAGTTTTATCAATTTGTATTTATTCTTTCAAAGTCAATTTTCTTGTTTTTTATCAATTAGCCTTGTAATACTTGCCAATTATTTATTACGAATTTCACCACTCAATTCAATTTTTTTTGCAGTTTTCAAGTAGTCAGTCAGCATCAATTTAAATAATGCTATTGTTTTTCTGTTTCAAATGAAAAACTAATCTTCTCTTTTCAAAAGGTTGCATTCTTAGTTTTGTACCTTCATTGTATTTTTGGCATGAAGTAGTGAAGTAGTTTTTATTTTGATCACTTGTGTTTTCAGTGTACCATTGCCTGTTACTAGAATTTTGCTAGTTAATAAGCAATAAGCATGGCTCTCTTTTCTCAAAAACTGTTGGTTTCAGTTTTTGCTCTTTCCATGGCAGGTAAGATAATTAGTTTAAGCAAGCATTGAAGTTAAATTTGGAACTACTGTTTGTGTGATCTTTATGTTTGAACCTTAGATGTTGCTTGGCTGCTTAATTTTGAAAACCCTTGCAAGATATGTCTATTTGGAATTTTTTGTCAGGGTATCCAAATGGTGTTTGAAATTAAATCATGCATAAAACTATAAAGCTTGGACGGAGAATGTTGTAGCAGTGGGTGGTCCACTGATCCAGCACAGAATAAAAAATATCCTGATACTTCTTAAGTTTTTCTTCATGTATGTACATTGTTTCATGCGATCTTTCATTTGGGGTCCCTTTTCACATTGCTGTTTTCAAACAAGGCAATGAATCAGGTATCTTTTTGTTAAAAAACTTGCAATGTAAGTGAAATCATGTTTTGATTTATCAAACCAATTTGATTTGAAGGCGTTTATATCTTAACACTTGTTTATTGGTGGATTAAAAGAATATTTGCAATATATTGCATGGTTGTTGCTAACATACACTCTTTTGCAGCTGGTTGCTATGGTCGGGTGCTTGATATGACCAAAAACAGCTTGGATTCTGTGAAGTCCGACTGGGGTTATGTAACTGTAAGGGAACATGCACACATGTTTTGGTGGCTGTTTTTTCAAGACCCAACCTACCAGCCATCATTCCTTCCTCCCACTGATCCGATACCTGTTGTAGTGTGGTTGCAAGTAAGTTTGGTACAATGTTTAATGGATTTCATTCAGCATTTTTATTTTAAAAATTTCAATGAACAACAATGGTGTTTATTTTTTAGTTGAGCATTGTGCAAATTGCTTTACTGCCGCACTTCTGTAATATGTTTAGGCTACCCAGGGTTTTAGTGTTAGGAGGTTTCATTTGTCTGATTTGTCAGCTAAATATACCATTTTTGTCTGTATAAAATACAAGGTGTTTGAGTGTGTTTGTGTTATTACGTGTGTTTCTATTGCTTAATCGTAAATTGCAAATCATACCAACAACAAATGAAATTAATTTTTGCTATAATAAGCTATAATAGCTATAACAGCCTCAGATACTCAATTTCAAATTTCCTATTGGTGGAAGGGATGTTGAAACTGGGTGATTCATGTTCAGTTGTGCATAACCTTGTTGTCATGGTATCCACGTAAAACAATGGCAACTTTTACAGTGGTATTTACCAGGTTTTTTTAAGGAAAATGTTAGGAACCCGGTATGGATCTGTAGGGACCCGATTTCTCTGATTTTAGGGACCCGATTTGAAAATCTAGGGACCCGAATTGGGTCCCTAAAACGCCTTAAAAAACCCTGAAATTACCCAACTACTGTTCATCACGATTAAAAACAGTTTAATACATTCTAAGCCTTCTGCACAATGAACTGTCATGGTAATAAGCGCCATTACTCAGTATAACTGCTTTTTTGAAATTTTTTGAAGGGTGGACCTGGTGCATCTGGCACTGGGTATGGCAACTTTGAAGAACTTGGACCCCTTGACTTAAATCTTAATCGACGTGAAACATCATGGACTGGCATAGCACATGTTTTGTTTGTGGATAATCCAGTTGGCTCTGGTTACAGGTATTTCTAAAGGATGTTAGCATTGATTCAACAGTATCATTACTCCCATAAAGTTACCTGACTCATTGATGCTCATGTGTTGGATACATAAGTAACAAAAGCTGCCAACAAACTTGAATTCTAGTCAGCTTGGTGGTAGTACCCTTACGTACGGTGGTTGGCGCTGTTGTTTATGGTACTACCAGGTTTATTTTAAGGAAAATATTAGGTACCCGGAACGGAAGTGTAGGGACCCGATTTTCTCTGATTCTAGGGACTCGATGATAATTTTCTCTGATTCTAGGGACCCAATTTTCAATTCTAGGGACCCGAATCGGGTCCCTAAAACGCCTTAAAAAAACCCTGGTACTACGGTAAATGAAAATCATAGTCTTCGAGCATGTGCCAATCGGATCTAACTGATAGGGTTTCCTCTTGTTGATTGCCAGTCACAGTAGGCATTATAGCAGAGGAAACAGTTCAGTATTCGCACAAACACACTACGATGGTCATTTTATTAAAACTCCGTATGGAGTGGTGCATGATCTTGTGCCGACATTAATAGTAGCTTTTTCGGTTAACATCCCAAAGTCTGTTGATTACTTTGTCTCAACGCAGTAGACTTTCCTGAAGTACCAACAGTTACGACTGTTTAAACTTTAAATAGACTCGAAATTCGGAAGGTATGCATTCTTGACCAATTCCTAACAAACCTCTTCGTTTATCAGTTACGACAAGCCCAGTGTAAAAGGCCAAACAACGCGATCGAACGAAAGCCGTCGAAGAACCGGCGATGTGTTCCAGCCTCTTCTTTCTTAATTACGTTTTCACTGTTTTCTGTGAGACGTTATAGTTCAAGTTCATTTGCGTATGTTGCAGTTACGTCAGTGATTCATCTGCATACACCACTAACATTGACCAGATCGCTGCAGACATGGTGGCCTTGATGAAGGGATTTTACGCGAAGCATCCGGAACTTACAGTGAGCATCAGCGGAGTAGTTTCTCCACGAGTTTCATATACTGACGTTTTCTCCACGCAGTCAGCGTTCTCACTCCCGTTTGTGTAAAATCGTTCGACGTGCAGTATTCCCTGAGAATTAACCATTTGCCAAAATGACGTTTCGTGAACTAATGTGTTTGTTCAGGCCTGTATTTGCTTTATTCTTGTAGTTTTCTAAACGACATTGATTGGCGCAATTTTTTTCCAGCTGTAGATTTCCAGGAAGAAATTGTTTTTGAAGTTTGGTTTTAAATCGTAATTATTAAGAATTGGCACCTGCACTCTGTAGACAGTTCGCTGGGAATGATTTGTCTTTAGCTGTTTGCAAACTGTTAAAAGCCACGTTGCTGTGTCTGTGCTTTTCTTCGAATTCGTATTCGTGTCAAGACGAGAATTGAGCTCTTGGTGCTCTTTTTTGATTCTGTGCAATTCTTTACGAAAATCCTTAAATTCGCCCTTGTTTTGCAGAGCAATCCACTCATAATTATGTGCGAATCTTACGGCGGAAAAATGGCGGCCGCGACCGGGCTTGCCATCAGCAAGGTAAGAAGTTGTTGCAAATTTAAGAAAGTTTCATTTTCAACAAAGTGAGTTCAATAATATGAAAATTCAAATCTAGACTCGAAATTTTGAAAAAAATATTCAATACAACAGTATTATTGCAAGAGTGATTTTCTTATTTTTGAAAAAGCGTATTGCATAACCTTCCTCACTAGAAGAAGAAACAACACTACAGTTGGCAAAGAAGGTGTTATTCAGTGTGCTCGGAATTGTCGACATCGCTCTTCGCCCAAACAGCTTTATCACAACCTATGTCCACCTTAGTTTCAGCTTATTAGGGCAGTCATACNCTTACGANAATTTTTAANTTTTCTTTGTGGACCTGGGACGCTGTACAAAGCTTTGCCGCTTAAATCTTATCGAAATGATTCAAGCCTGTGCAGTGTCAGTGTATAACTGGGTATCTATTTACTGGTCTCAACTGCTTTATCGCCTGTGACAGTGCTAATAGGGTTGCATGATCAGCCACCGCCATATTTGACATCGTCCGTGGTCATCGCATCCGGAACAAATGTGCCAGAAACGTGACGACACGGCACCAGCGGTGAAAATCTTATACATCCAAGTGCTTTTCAGGAAATTGAAGCTGGAACTATGGATGTCAACCTGCAAGCCGTCGGACTCGGCGATGCGTGGATATCTCCAATGGATTCCGTCAATACATGGGGAGAATACTTGTACCAGACGGTATGTTAGCGCAAGCGACACGATCTTCCAGCACATAGACTTGTTTCAAAACTTCTTTGCCATTGTCTGCTGAACGCTTTCGGACATTGCTTCGGGCAGCAATCTTTCTTGACCAACACGTTTCTTTACTGCCGCAACACTGGTCCGGTTATTTGTAAGTGAAGTCAGGAGGTTGTGATGCTGGGTGGGCTTTACGTTTTTTTTGTCCACAAGCCCGGCTTTCCCGCTAAACGTTAGTATATATTCTTATCTTTTTTCGAATTCTGCAACTTCATGAGTCTGGCGGTAGAGTGGTGCAATTACCTTGGTTTCCAACCTGATCGCTGCTTACACTTCAGAGGTTTCGGTTCAAATGGACTTGTTACCTGGAGGCGTGACCAATTGCGCACTGGCCAATGAAATCACTGAGCCAAATGCGCCAAGCTGCGAAACTATTTCTAAGATTGGAGCTTGCTACTTGCGTCGAAGAGCTAGTTGAAAATCAGAATGGAGTCAAAAAACTGCTAAAAAGATTTTCTTTTCATGCATTGTTTACAAACTTTTGAGGTTTTTGTCAGGACTGACAACGGAATCAAGTTTTGTTCAAAATTGTATCCGTTCTTAGTCAATATCACTGGTTTTAACTTAACTGTGAAATGTTAGGGAAATTGAGCAGTTTAGCTTGTCCACCTTGCTAATTTAAATCTGCTTCATGGCTGGCCCAAACGTCAACATAAAATAAAAACGTTATAGAAAAATTGTGCTTGTCACCATCAAAAACTTTTAAATGTTTTCTCAGTTTGCGGCTGTTTTTTTTATATATTATAAAAATCTTGCTTCCCGAACTGTTTACTTTTGGGGATAATTTTTTAAAAAATGACAAGCATTATTGATTTTTTTCAACGACACAATATCCTATTGATTTGTGACAGAAGTTCATCGCAAGCTGTCTGGCATATTTGCAACCGTAGATCTCAAAATTTTGCGCCAGTAGAACCGCACTGTAATCGGCACTCATCGATAAAATCAGAATTAATCGCTAAGGTTGCTGAATCATCATTAATTATTGCTTATGTATTGCTGAGTCATCATCGCTTAATCATTCTACTGTGTGTAAAAATGCCAGAACAAACATATTAGGACAAGTTGCAGTTCGTGAGTGCTGCACTTATCTGTGAAAACAACTTGCTTGTTGTGGCTTACAGTAACGTCGCGCATGACGTTCTGTGGCACGCTTCAAAGTTTAACCCTGATGTTTTTCTATTTCCCGGGATGATTTTCGATTTGCGTTCTGTTAAGTAAACGCTGTTTAACCCAGAAGTTTGTTTTCTGATAAGACTGCTAACTGTGCAGCAAGGCAGCTTGTCACATGTAAGGTCACACGATGCAACTCAAGTGAAGTATTGCATTCGGCCAAAGTTCGACTTCAGCGTTGCGCAAAACTTCCTTGTTGCATTCACTCGGTCATGTGCTGCTCAACATCTGCTTTTACGCATTGGTCGCCACAAAGCCTTATAGAATTCCATCTGCAGGCGAGAATGTATTCGAAGCAGGGTTGGGAGAAGCAACACGACTGCCAATGTGCAATGCTTTGAAAACCCTAGCCTTAGCTATACTGCGAAATGCCAGCATTTACGTGCAACGCTTGATTCGCTGAAGTTTTGTAATGCGTGATATTTTTTCGTCAGTTTGAATTGCATTGCTACCCTATTTAACCGTAGTTCGCAGCTTGTGCAAGGAACTAACGCTAGGACGCATTATAGCACTTTTCTGATCACGTAATAGCAATGCTGTAGTGTTTTTTTCTATTGTTCTAAAAAGTGGACACGGTGTGTATTTGCGAACTGCTGGCTGATCAAACGCAATTCGCAAAATCGTGTTCTTGGAGCATTTCGATGATGGCCAATCATGCCGTGAAGCTGTTGTCGATGTTCTTTGTCTGGTTATTTTTTTTGCACTCTGCTTTTTTTGTTTTGTAAACACAGTTTGCCTGAAGACCACAATGCACTGTGCATATCTGCGATCTGCAAAAGTGTTTTTGTTTTCACGATTAGGGTCTTCTGGACCAAAAAGGCCTTAACGCTGTCAACGCCGGTGCGCAAGCAACGCAGAACGCAGTGAATGCTGGAGAATGGACCAGAGCAACAAACCTGTGGAGTCTCACGGAGCAACTTGTAAGTGCATTGCCAAGTTGACTGGTTGTTGTCGATCAGCCATTCTTATTTATTTCATTCGTTGCAATTTTTGCTTGACCTAAAAACGATTTGAACCCTTATCTAGCTGTAGCAATGAAAAAGAAGTCAAATGCAGATTTGTAGTTAATTAGTAAATAATTAGATTTTTACTGATACTTTGTCGCATTGCTCACCTAGTTTTATTTTCATCGCCAATGTGGTGTTTTATTTTGTTACTGGTTCAAAATGTAAGCGGAGCCTTTCTGGCAACCATTTTCAACCCGCGCTATTTGATGTGTGATTCTAGTCTTTTTTTCATACTTGCTTGACGCAGTGTAGCCTGGTTTTACCTGATGAAATATTCAGAACTTCCTTAGTCAAAAATCAATCACAACTCTACACCCCACAGTGCGTTCCTTAGAGGAAAATATCACCTTTCATAAGTGCTTTACTTTTAAACTGCAGTTGAGTCAAATCACCAGCATTGTCGTCTCAACCATTTCGCCAAGGTGGTGCATTTCCGCCTCCATTAAATATTCTTACACATATCTGATGTTGATGCGGAGTTCGTGCGAGTAAAGCTTTGCCTTGAGTCTTGTCAGTATTCCACTTAAAATGTGTCACGAGCCAACATGCATCCTTAAAATTGTGAATCGATAAGCGTCTGCCCAAATAAAGCGTACTGCCCCTTACAAACAAAAGTTTATCGAAAAATAAGACAAACATTCATCTAGAAAAAATTCGGTCAGTTGAAAAACGTTCTAAAATTATTTCAAATGCAAAAGGCTCACTCTTAAATGCGAAATATTTAGCGTTACTGTTTATTTAGAAAATGTAATCCGTACAAAGAAATAGAAAATGTAATCCGTACAAGTCCGGCCACACTGCATCAATATAACTAACGGTTAAATCAAAGTAGCCCTGCACCCAGGGCACCGAAAAACCTTGAGATTATCGAGTCTCACCACTTGCTGAATGCTGCGATACAAGCTGGTTTGTGCTCGGTGATCTTAGGTAATGAGCGCTGCATTTTCTGCCTGCAGATCATGACACACACAGACAACGTCGATTTCTACAACATCCTCGCCCCACATCATCCCAACCTGATTTCCAGCCGAGTCATGCAGAAGCTCAACGGTCAAATGAACAACGCTATGAGTATGTCGCGGTATTTTATCAACTCGATATCCACGTTGCCGTCATGATTTCCATTCTCGTGCTCATCCGCGAATGTTTTCACCCTTTGCATTCAAACTCGGTGTATTTCAAATCTGTTTGTCTGCTGTGGACCGATCAGGATGTAGGTTGAAAGCGTCCTGCTTGCTTGTTGCTGCACATATTTAAGTTATACTTTTGAAAATGAGTAGTTTTGAACTTAAACGTGTTGACGGATCGACATAAATTCAGACGTGACAAGCTTTTAGATCAGGATTCGTGTTAGTGTTTGAGAATTGCTATAGTGTTTTTCGATGGCAGTAGGACTACATTTTAGAGTATAATTGTTTTTCATTGCTGTCCAGTTGTTTTTATGGCAGTACGTTTTAGAGTTTAATTGCTTTTTATTGCTATTTAACTGTTCTTTTATGACAGTACATTTTAGGGTTTAATTGTTTTTTATCCACTTACGTACAAGTTTCTATCGAGGCGTATAGATTTTGTTCAACAAACGACAAAAAATATCACCTGTAGTGAGGTAGTTTTTACGAACAGCATCAAGTACATCATCGTTTGGAAGCAATATTTTTTTCTGTGTATCTCAGTGGAATCAAGTACAAATAGTGCATGTGTTTACCACCTGAATGCATGTCACGTAAAACCACAATTACCGCAGCGCTTCTGTTCTCATTTAGCTTTGCAATTTGCTGAGTAATTAGTTGCTGCATCAAGTGGCTGAGGTCAAAGTTCGCGATTTTCCAGTGCTTACGAAGTTCTTTTTCAAGGACATGGGCAAAGTTTAGATGTTCGTCCACCTACAACGTCCAGCAATTGCAAAAATGCTGACGGCCTATTTTTCCGTCGACAGTTCAAGGCTACCTGCTCAACGTGGAAAACTACCAAGGTGACCCGTTGGACACTTTGATGAACGGTGACGTGAAGGCTTACCTGGGAATCCCCGACTCCGTTACCTGGGGCGGCCAGTCGAACGCTGTGTTCAATGCCCAGGCTGGAGATTTCATGAAGCCAGTCATCGACACTGGTGCGCTGCTGCTGCGTTGCTAGAGTAGATTTGAATAAAACTTCGCTCAGTCTATTACTTGCGCACCGAGTGCCAGCGATAAACCTTTAAAACCGAGCCTTGCGTTGCGTTGCAGTTGATGAACTCATCAAAACTGGCGTGAAGGTTGTTGTCTACAATGGACACTTGGATCTAATCGTCGACACCCCTGGTGAGTTGATAACAATGAATAGTTCTTCCGGTGATCAGTACCTTAGTACAACGCTTGACTGACCGCTCGTTGTTTGACGATAGTTGTTGACGAAGCTGGGATTTTAAAATACATCTTGCAAGACTTGCAATTTGACATGTTATTTTTGTTTGCATTTTCTTCAACTGAGTGAGTTTCCTAACATTGGAAAATTTTGAATGTTATCCTACGAATGTTTTGTAAAATATGCCACCACTAAGGGCCGTCTTGTGTGCTGTGGTTAACGCAGTTGTTCGGTTGCTGATCTGAAAACTTCTATTTCGAAAAAATCCAAGGGCACTTTCCATTCATTGGAAGTCAGGTTTCAGTTAAGATGCACGTGTTTAAACGTAATAAAATCACCCAACACTTCGGCGATTGTCTTGTATTCCACTGCTATGGTTCTTGGGGCACTTATGCTGTAATCGCCTCCTGTATGAGATATTGACCAAATTGCAACAACAAACGTGGCCGTGCATGGCGCCGAGTATAGGCTCACCCTTCTTTTAATCAGAGCCGTTGATTCACGTCTGTTTCATGTTTTAGGCCAAGAACTCTGGGTGAAGGCGATGAACTGGGACCAGCTGAGCACTTTCACGAACATGGATTGGACACCAGAGTATGCTTACAAAGGTGTGACGAGTGATGGAGTTTGCTTTTCTGTTAGCGATCGGTGTGTTCCTTTTTTGAAGTGTCGTTGGTCAAGTTCGGAGAACTTCCGGCTTACAGAAGAAAATTTTCTCATTAAAAAATTTCCAAGCAAATTCACCCTTGCGAGCAGGGTTGCGGAGTCGGAGGTAAATTATCCGGCTCCAACCTTTCCAAAACTTCCGACTCCCGACTCCGGCCTTTCCAAGATTTCCGACTCCCACTCCTTAACACAAATGGAATGAAATTTTGTCTGTTAAAATCAATGGAAATCGTGGTGCACAGCAACAAATCTCTGTTTAAACAAAAGTTTGAAAAGAAGTTGTACATTTTCAATAGGAATTCCCAATTTAAAAGTGTGATGTAAGAAATGATCCAATTGGACATCCGGAGCCGGAGTCAGACAAAAAAATCCGACTCTGATTCCAGTGTTGTTAGGAATCCGACTCCGACTTCACCCAAAAACCCCCGACTCCGTAACCGTGCTTGCGAGGATCGGGCCCCAACAAGAAACCTGTTTTGTGATGCCTCGTTTTTCCAACTGCTATGCGGCAAGGTCTGTCGAGTCGCACAATTGTGAAAAAAAGTGTGTTGTGTACTTGACACCTGCGATGGTTTCGCGGAAAAAGCTGATCCCAACGGATTTATGGTGAGACGAAGCTAATCTGTCTTCATTGCTTACGCGTAGGTCAACAAATAAGGATTGCAATGCACCTCTCGCAGCGCGATAACAATACAACATGTTCTGGTGCGTGTGAGGCAAATGAATGACGTTAAGGTTACTGATTTATTTCTATTTAACAAATGCAAATGTAAGTCTCGCATTGGCAACAAAATGCCTTATTTTGAGCGAAACGCAAAACCATCTTTTCGCTTTCGTCTTGTTTAGTTGCGGAAAACAATATTTTTCTTGCCATCTTTCGAAAATATCTTTTAGAACTTCGTCCAACTTCTAACTCCTGAAGTTTACATAGATTCAACAACGTAGCAATGATGGCCGAACACATTTCAAAACCTCATCCACCTGATTACAGATCATACTTTTTTGTCAACGTTCAGGATACATATGCTCGAGAAAGGGGGAAGCACTGGTTCTCACCTTTCCCGGAGTAATGACCGTTTCAACATCCTTTTGAAAATTTTGTCCAGAAATCTTTTAGGGGAGCACTGGATTCAACGCATTTTGAGAGAAGCACTGGGTTTCAGCTTCCTCCAGAAGTTTTGTTTGCGTCAAGTGTCTTCTCCAATCGCACCCGAAAATTCAACTTTTCGAGCGTTTGCAGAAGATTTGCGCCTCACCACCAAACCACCTGTTTTTCTTTGATGTCAACTGGTTTGGATACGCTGCTATTGTAGAAAATGATGAGTCTATGCGAGTGGCATGTGATTAATGCTGCAAATGCCTTATGCCTATAAGATATTGTTGAGCGCAGACTACAAGTCGCTTCCCATGCCCCGTGTTAAAATATCCTGAACGTTGAACATACGTAACAAATGCAGCCGACAAGCAATTCAATAGCTTCGGACATTTGGGCTAAATTAAAACTCGAGACCCTTTCGCATATTTTATACCCCACTGGGTTCAGACCAGAACGTCTTCAGTCGTTCAGTGCTCCTCACTCGACACAAAACCCACCGCATGTCACTGTTGTAACGGACATAAGATTTAATCGACTCAAATCATGAACAGCGCGTAAAAAGCTTAACAGCTGTGCGAAAACGCATGAAATTGCAATAGACGATGATCTGTGTATAACTTAAGTCACGGTGATACTTAGTTGTTCTTGCACTTAACGATCTTAGCTTACGGGACTCGATTGGGAGCAACGCTTGTCATGTCGTTGGGTAAATACTTACTTCCACATTCATAAAAACAGCTTGAAAGTCTGATTGGTAAACAACTTCATAAAGTGTGTTTTTGCGTTTCAAGGTAATTTTGCATTCGGTTTATTTATTGCCATGCCTGACAATTCAAAGTAGACAGTCGGTTCCAAGTAAGGCAAAAACGTGAGTATGATCAGTGGCGAAAAACGCTGTGTTATTTAAAAAAATTACGGCATTTGCTAATCTACAACTTCCAATAAAGTGTTTTTTACGTGCGATTTGTATCCGGTTGCATACACGCCAACTTCTACGTTTTATGTATTTTAATTCATGCTTACCGTGAATACATTTGACTTAGGTGGAGATGATTTGGCCGAATATGAGTAGCTGTAGAATAAACTGTAGACTTGACTTGCGGCCAAACAGAAAGCGCGAGAACGAGTCGTAAGAAAAGAGAAAATCTGGTACGCAGTGAAGGCGATACCCAGCAGAAAACTGTGCTCTATTAAATGACGTTTGTTTCCTCATNTATGAAATATTGGCTTAAGNCTAAGTTGCTCACGATTGGTTAATTGTTTTTCNAAGGCCACGACACCGGAGGATTCTCGAAGAAGTTGGACAATTTCCAGTTCTGGTGGATCCTGAAGGCAGGCCACATGGTGCCAGCTGACCAGGGAGAGTTCACGCTTTACATGCTGCACGACATCATCACCACATAATGCGTGAAGGTGGAGCATCACCAGCTGGGAAGGTCGATCCTTCGTTGCTGATCAACGCGAAGACGAAGCACCGCTGCACTTAATCGATCTATGCAATTTAACTGTGGGAATAAACTTTTGATTCGATTAGTGGTTGTTCTTGGATTGCAGGCGCAACACCGTTGTGCTGTTGTACAGCTGCCGCCGTTTCGGTCTGAAGTACGAAGTTATATGATGCGTATCATTTGGCGCCGAACTGTTTTGGCACCTTCCATTTTGACAGAGTTGTTTTGGTGCTAGTTTAGAGACTGACTGACAAGTTGTGTTTAATGAAAGTGGATAAACCTTAATGAACATTGCAGTTGTAAGACCTCGCAGAAATTCAAGTGGTGCCCGTGAGCCAGAATGTTTTGTGGTGTTTAGAATACCCTCATCAGCATTTAATGTATTTAAGAAGTTTTTGATTCGGAGCAACAACAGGGGAGATATCTCGAACGTCCCATTTGTATTCCACGCTTCCGTCTCTCGTAAAGAACAAACCAGCTTTGCCACTCGAAAATGAATATTTTCTCGTCTTGTCCACTATTACCACTTATGAACAGGGGCGTAGCGAGGTTAGGTGGCGCCCGGGACAAGAAGCAAGTGTGGCGCCCCCATGTGTGAACCTGAGCTCTTTCGGAAGCAAATGTACTATGTTAAAGAAAGTACTTGTGACATTGTTGGGACTTTTCGGCGCCCGGGGAGTTGTCCCCCCCTCGTTGCGCCCCTACTTAAAAAGTTTTCATTTTGACCATTGTTCGTCACATAGCATTTGTAATCTTCAGGAATTGCCATTTCCCTTTTATTTACAGAGTTAAGGGGAGCACACCTTATTAGATTGCGTTTTCTTCATGGTGGTGAGCGTGTAGATACCCATCGTGGGGTAAACGTTTGTTTATCCTTCGTGCTGAGCATCTCTTAAGCCATTTCTGGTATTAGCACCAAGAGAAAATAAACAGAAGATTCTTTATTGTTAAGAAAAGCACGGAAGTCTTAAAGTAAAGAAATACGCTCACCACCATTTCAACACAAAACACAACATAAGATTCGACAACGGGCTTACGAGCTGCCTTCTTGAAAAACAGCCGGCATCAAAACAGCTCAGCGCCAAATAGTCCCATTCCGTTCAGTAAAAGGTAGTCTTGATCTTCGCACGTCATAGTTTAGAATTTTTCGATGTAGGCAAAGCATGCGATTTATCAGAAGAACAGTGAAATATCGATTGTAAGTACGCTTGCCTTGGTCTTCACAACAACAAAAAGCAGTCCACTCATTGATTTGATTTGACGAGAAGTGCAAAGGTTGTTGCGTTAGCACGAGGTCAACAGCCTTAAACATTAGAGAGCGTACCCTAGACCTGAATTGCAAAGGTCAACTGCAGATGTAGCCCCCAAAAGGAGCTCCACCGCCACTAATGTTTTAGCGAGCATGATCCCAAAGCCAGTTGAACATATAAGACGACAGACAAAATTATTGCTTGTTAATCACGCTTATTGTGTCCAATAATATGTGCGTAGCAGTTGATGAACTGAAGAGTCTCAAGCTCCCCCCAGTGTCGAACGTTTTGAGCAAATATTTTTAACACAATTTTTGACTACATGCCAGAATTCCTGTTAGCAAAGGTTTTGAATGTTGGAGACAAAGCCTTTGTTCTGCGGTACTCATTAATAAAAAAAGAATATATTTTGAACTATTTTTCCAGCTCAACTTTTTGTTAACCCACCAAGGCCCAAAACGACTGCGCTAACCCAACCACAATATATAGAAAATGTTCATTTATTTTGACGTAGTACAGCCTACTTGAAGCAAGATTCGTTCCGTTTTGACAGATTTACAGTTAGGTCACACAGTAGCTGGCCCATCCTTTTTATCTACTTGCGTTTGGATAAGCGTAGAAAATAAAATGTTTAGCTTTTTCGATAAAATATACGTTAGTGGCTAATCTAAACCCCCGACGTCGTCGGAAAACTGCTTGTAGGCTATTTAAAGAAATTAATACGTAATCTTAACAAAATTGTACACATAGCTCACTTAATTAACTGATATCTGCATGTTGCTTCTTGACTAGCGCAGAACCGTCGCCAGAAAGTCGTCAATAAGGGTGCTTTACGTTTGTGTGGGGGAGGCTTTGCGTTCGTGCAAATTTGACAAAAATTCCACTAACTTATAATGTTTCATATTTGAATTTGGGGGGCTTGGAGCTTTGTTTGAGGGGCTAAACCCACCAATCCTCCCGCTTCACCCAATTATCTCCAAAGTAACTGATGTTATCCCTGAGAGAAATTCAGGACTAAATCCCAATTACGAGACTAAATCCTAATTACGTATGGGGAAAGAGACTAAATCCTAATTACATATGGGGAAAGAATTTATCGGCCATTAAAACTCATTCTGAACTTGCCCCCCTGTAGGATGTGCGCCCCACGTTGGGATCACTACTGTGAAACACTTTACTGATGGAGTAATTAAAATGGAATGTTAAACAAAAAATTTGTTTTGTTAGCATCTTGGAAAGTCTTGCTGGCATCCACACGCTCGTTAGAAAAATACATTAGAAGAGAACATAAGCTTGAACAAAAGCCATGGACAACAATACAAAACTGCTAGCAGATTCGTGTGCGAAAAGTATAGAAAAAAAGTTTGATTGTACCCGCTCTTTGCTCCCTTTGGATCGTCCCGAGTGGTCTGCGGCGCTCACTCTGCGTCGTGAGCCAAGCGGCTATTTTCACAGTGCATGCTACACTGGTGGCAGGGCAATGAGATCACCGCGCGTGAAGCTTTCTCTTTAACAGCTTCGCCCTGGGTATGTTTGCAGCCCAAATAATCATTGATGCTTAACAACCGATCCCACTCCTCCACAAGGCCTACGAGAGAAGAGTACAAGGGGTGCATCGTACCCGGGCCCGGCAGGTAAAAGAGCCCAAGTTGAAAGTACGCGCTCCAAATTTTTCTGCAATCAAGCCTAAAATTATTAATGTGAGCGAGTTGCAAGTATAACAATTAATCCATTTGTAAAACTTAGCATGGAAGCTAGTTTACCTATATTCTGATAACTATACAAACAACTCTGTAAAAGTTTCGACAAAGGCAATAAGAGGCCCAGTGCTGATCTGTGTAACCTCTGGTAAAATTTTGTTAGAGGCCCTGCTCCTCCATATATTTTATGAACCGTTCTATTTGGAGCTTGTCACTGCACTATGCAGCTGTGTGAAACATCATAGCAACCGTATTGGCGCCTCTATGTCTATGCCAGCTATGTTCAACTAAAATTGCTTACTGAGCCAAAATTTATGTCACAATCTTAACCAGGGCCGCACAATGAATAACATAGGCCACACACGCAGATATTTACTTTGATCATAGTAAACTAAATTTAGTTTAAGTTAATGTACTGAAAGCGTTCGAATCGTAACAACGATGATAATGACTTTTTGACACCTTTATCTATACCGTAAGTGTGATTTCACAGGCAAGTGTAGTGCCAATGGAACCAGCGTAGAAATCAGAAAACCAGTAAAACGTTTTGCACCAATGTGTCAGTGGACATGATGGAAATCTCCCAGCACGCAGTACAGACGTGATGAAGTGGCACTCAGGCCCGTAACCAGTTTGGCACACCAGGAGGGGCGAAAAGTTTTCTGAGAGGGGCCTAAATTTTTTGAACTGTGTCCGATAGTTTCAAACTATGTCCAACACATTTTTCCAGGAGGGTCGAAAATTTTTCTAGGGAGGCTTCGCCTCCCCTGCGTTCCCCCTGGTTACGGGCCTGGTGGCACTAAGGATTACCTGCATCAATAATGTCAACCTTTAAGATTATCAAAATAAGGACAGATTGTCAATATGTAGGCTGCTTACACTACAGCAAAAACGTGAACTGGGCCGCACAAAACTTTCGACTGGGCCGAATGCGGCCCCCAGGCCTCGGGTTGGGCGTAGCTGGTCTATGCTCTTTGCTATAGCGCCACACCCACATATGCTTGCGTTCTTTCAAAGTAACCGTGTTAGTGCCATCTATGCGTATGTTTATTTTCTACCGCCACACACCTAACCACGTGTTCTTTCTTGTGTTCCTTGGTAGCACTATGTGTGCATAACTTCTGACGCTGTTGTATGTGGGTGTGAAGAGGATAAACAATAAATATAAGAACTTGAGCTTTCTCACTCTTAATCGTGAATCATGACATGGGGTGTCCATTCGCTGGAAAAGTTAGCAGAACATAGTGCATTTACAAACGGCATAAAGATCGCGATGAAAGCTAACTGACCACATCATAAGGTGTTTCAAAGAATCAGTATAAATTTGATGTGTGTGAAGGAAAATACAGCAATTAATTTGTGCCAGCAATGCTTCTTAAAATCGAAGCACATCGAAGTCCCTTTCGGTGACAGCGTTTGTTGAATGCAGCACCAGAAGAATTTTTTTGCAAATTCAATTATCTTAATAGTAGAACTGTTTTTATATTCGCAAGCACGAACGCGAAGAAAGGCTTTTTAAGGAAAGGCGAAACTTTTTCATCTAACAAAAAGCTCTCGGATCCCTTGATTTCTGACTCTGGGTTTAGAGTCCTGCGCAGGGAGGAAACCCGCAGAGCTATGTGTTCGGGCGCGGCGCAGGATAAGAAATTCTTTGTGCGGGTAACTGAACGGTGACCCAGTGCACGTGAATGCTGCAGAGACCTTGCGATGGGGTGTAGCAATATTCTCTAGGGGTGGCGAGACCACATATTGGAGTTTCCAGCTCTCAGTGATCTTGCAAAAAATACTTCTGCGTGATGGCAACTAGTGCTGCTGGTGAACGAATGTTTGGTATGGATGATTATGTCGTGAATAGCAAAAGAGTAAATTTAAAGAGCGCGTCAGTGAACGACATAACAGTGCTTTCAAAGATTTAAGAACGAAGCGCTCAAAGTAGACCAAAACGTTTCACATTTTTACTTTACAGTTTTTTTAAGAGCTCCTGTTGGCTTTGAAATGAACCACTGAATAAATTACCATCAGCGATGAAACACGTTGCATGAATTTTTGTGGTTTTCAGACACACAGTGACTGGTGCAGATATGGAGCGAAAACAGCGCGGGTGGGGCTGGCAACATTTTTCAAATTCTTGCGGGTGCGGGCAAATATTTCAGCCGCGTAGGACTTTAGCCGGTTTCTTTCGTGTCAAATGCATCTCTGTCGTGTAAACATGACCTAAGNTTACTCTTAAAGCGTACAGCAACCTCCCCATTTTTAAACCTGAATATTATCCACCGCCGTCAGCGTCTCACNGTTTTTAAAAAACCTCCCGAAGTTTTTTGGCCTGAACAACACAACCGTTGGCCTGAATTGTCACAAACACTGTTCCGATTCACTTCACCAGTTTTGATGCGCTGAGAAAACGATTGCCTTTCCCTGATGCTTATTTCGTTCACCAGTACTGGTTATGCTTTNGAATGTTTCACGACCGTCTTTCAGTGAGTTTGAAAATCAGTCGACCACGTGCACACTGCACGTTGACNATTCGCCGAAATCTGACCCATAAATTTAGCTACTTCAGAAAATTATTGCTGTATTTTTCATTGGTGAGCAACAAGGAAGCATTTCTCGTACGTGGAACGAGCTGCAAATGACTTCTGACTGCTAGCAACAGCAATCGATTTGAAATTTCTCCCTAATTTGTCTTAGGTTTCTCTTAGACGTTTTTGCCCGTATCGTGACGTTTTGTCCCTTTTACGTGTTCCAGATGATTTAAAAAAAAGCAAACGAATCGCAACAAAAAAACAGAAAAACCTCGATTGAACATTTCCAGAACAGAACAGACAAACCTTAACGGCATGTTCAGTGTTTTTTCGTGGATCGAAAAACTCAATTAATTTTCGATTCGCCTGAATTTTTGCGCCACTATGAATAAAACGAATACGAAAGTTTTGCAGGGCGATGATTCTAAGCAAATCGCACAGACATACGAGGTAATTTTGCCTGAATTTTTTTCAGTCTTGCTCGAATCTGCCCAACCCGCCTCGTGCGCCTATGGCTCTTACGTAGAAACGTGGCAAAATACCAGCAATACACAGCTTAGGGGTGGAATGAATAATTGGTTTTACGCGGCCATGACGATTTTTGCTCAACAGTTCATTATTTTTATTCCAAAATTAGTGGGGATCACGGCGCCTTTCGCCCCTGCCTGGCTACGTTCCTGGCAACAGTGACAGGTGGCTATGTGGTTTGATCCTTTTTGTGGTAATTGCAAACCCGCTGTGCAATTGACAGCAAAATCCATAGCTTATAAGTTGTTCATTCCGCTTGCATCACACAAATTTGAGCAGAAAATTATCTTCTGGTGAATTGATGTTTTTTTCTTCACATCAGCAATCCAATGTCGAAATATATGAAGCGGTATTGAACACTTGACTAAAATTCTACCTTTATTGCGTCAAATGTTTCTTTATTCTTTTAGGCCCAGTGTGAATCTATCATGCGATTATGAAATTATTTTTCACGATAGGCAGCAGAGCTACCTAAAATGGGAGTTATGTCATAGCAAATGGCTTTCATTCATTTTTTTTTAATTGTCGCCTCAGAAATAAATGTGCTTTCCATGTACATGCAACTGCGCAAGCATCATCTAGAAACGTGATCGTTACTTAGCTATTTANTAGACTGTTATCGTGGGATTTGANTTGTCACTTTTAAGTGAAGAAGAACCATTCTACTTCTAANCAGTTCATTATTTTCGGATCCATCGATAGCGAAAACTCTGTTAAACACTAGCGGATNGCATGCTATTTTAGGAAATATCTTTTAATACATTTTGTAGATTTAGGAGATGGTTTGGGCCACCAACAGTGTTCTCAGTTATGTGTAGCTTGTGAAAAATGAAGCCCATCTTTTGGGACCCGGGTTACAAACGTTTCTGAATTAATGATACAACGCGCTTTCCAACTGTGGTTATTCCCGAACAGATCGCATAAATCGACCGAGAGAAATAGCCACTTTCTGGATCCGCCACTGAAAACGTTACATAAAAACGTGGAATTGTACTATTAAGAACATCATTTTACGTTGAAACTTTGTACGTACTAGTCATCTTGCATATTTATCAGTGCGTTTATAAATTTGCCGTGTGTATTTCGTCTCTTGCATATTTATGATTTATATTTTATGTGGACCGTATGTGAAATATGCGATGAGCCTGAGTGACACTGTTGACCTGGAGTCCCCCTTCGCTCGTGGGACCCTCGGTAAAATGTGCCCATCGGATTTGCGAGTAAGGCAATCGAATTAAGTGAAGCCAGGAGATTGCCATTGGCGATGGTTTCGCCAACCGGAAATATCGCAAAGCATGCTTGCTTTAGCAATTAACTGAGCATCTATTATAATACTTCTGCAAACCGTTGAGAGGGATTTGGTGTCAGGCAATATAAACACCGAATTCCAAGGGAATCCTGAAATCTTACCATGATTCAGATCACAATACGGCAAGAATCGCCGGTGACCTTGCCGCTCTGCGAGACTGCGATATTGGCTTAACAACAATTTACCTCCAGCGACTGTTCGGACCTGGCAATCCAGCATATCTTTTTCTCACGGAAAGATGATGACACAGCAAGATTTGAGACAAGAAGGGGTTGGTTGACTAGATCAGGGCTTCTCAAACTTTTTTGTTCTGCGATCCATAAAAAGGTTTTCCTATGCGACTTCTTGATGGATACCCTAGCTGTTCATGAAAAGTGTGAAAGTCCCGTTGCAAATCTCAAGAGGCATTTTTGTTTGTGGCGAAATCACACAAATGCACACAATCCGCGGAAGTAACTATACAGTAATAAAACAATCACGTAATGGAAACAGTATAGCGAAAAAAAATTAACAAAATGCAATTCAGTTTATAGAAGCTATCAAGCACAAGTAATGGGATATTCAAGTATTGTACTTTCCACGATGGGTGTAAGCATGGAATCGATCATCAAATGTTTAATAGGAAATCGATTTCACGTAAAATTACGCAAATTTTGAAAAATTACGCAAAGATGTCTTATTAAAACGTAAATTACACGTAAAATTACGCAAAGATTTCCTATTAAAAATTTGCTGATCGATTCCTTGCTTACACCCATCGTGGAAAGTACAATACTTGAGTAGAGATATGTGCAAGTTTGAATCATCGCAAAAAGACGAAAGCAGAGGAAGTCGACTGATTCCTCGAAAGCATACAGAAACACTAGTGCTTTTACGTGAAATAATGGGATGGATGCACTTGATAGTATAATTTTACACAGATCATCCATTCGTAGATTGATACAAGACAACGCAGGACGAAGGACATTCTTGACATATTTAAAAATGGATAGTTTTTTTTGACTTGATCATTATCAATTTTGAGAATACCGCTTTACACAAATATCTTGTGCAAAATTCTAAAAGTTTATGAATGGTTAGATCAGAAATGACTGAGCATTCGTTTCTTGTTCTTATCCAAAAATGAAATAGGCCTAAACTCTGTTTTGAAAATTCCAGTTGCAAACTTTTGTTGTTTAATAACTCCGCAAACTCTTCCTGGGCATGGCAGGTGTGTGGCCTCTTGAAATTTCAGTTGTGTATGGTTTGTGGGATCCAAGGTTTCCTGAATTAAAGTCCAAAGTGCTTCTGAAATTGTGTATGAAGCTTTTAACTTTGGTTTGAAACTACTCGTTGTGCTCTCAACGCAGTTAGCCTAGCCTCTAGACTGGTCCTAGACTTCTAAACAGAAGCATACCTTCGTGTCGGAATGAATGCAATAAGGTTAATACGTAAGTACCGCACAGGCCACTTTTTTGACCCCAGTTTGCAACTCCATAGCTCGCTAGCCGATTGAGCTAGAGAGCTGGCGTGACTAAAACCGCCTGGTTCGCAAACTGGAGATGTTGAAGGTAAAAGCGTCGAGACTCGATGTGCCTTTGACCCAGAATGAGCAAAGGTATGTCGAGTGACTCTTTATCGTTGCTTGGCGGGCACCTCGCCAAGGACAGGCGGAGGCCCGGCAAGCATTAATG
>JGI24021J15306_10001027_pt1 | contig 25445 bp, 12 predicted proteins | sample Ectturendosymbi1_FD_15306 | JGI IMG/M metagenome (IMG submission 15306) | reverse complement strand
AAAAGCAATTAAACCATTAGCAATATCGACAAAAATTTCCTCATTGTTTGCAACAGAAAACTATTGTAAATGGAATAGAAACATATTGTCCTCCACACATTTCCTTGCTGGTATGACTGCGTGTAGCATGCATATCGAAACGACTCGTGTGACATCACAAAACTACTGACTTCCCCTCCCCCTTGTCACAATTTGTCACAAATCTGGTGACCCCCTTCCCCCGTTAGGGTGTGACGTCATTTATGGACGACCCCTATAGGCTGTGCAAGAACATTGCCAGAAACCAGATGGCTCAGTATTCTTGAGCATCTGCCTCACAGTTCTGAGGCTTTCCATCCACATTCCAGCTGTTGCTGTCAGCAAAGAGCCTCAGACTTAGCTGAGGCAAGCCTAAAGCTGTTTCCTTCTCTAAAGACATACGCAGTGACGTAACTGACGGGGGAAGGCGTGCAAACCGCTCCCCTGGCAAGCTAACTCTAAAATGTGCCCCACGTAGCTTATATTTCGGTACTTTGTATTCTTTTGGTTTTCAGTAGGTTGCTGTTTTTTGCGACTTTCGGAGTGTTTTTCGGTGATTTTCGGGTTTTAGTATGGACATCCACATCCGGATTCACTATCATTCCTCAACTTTTTACTGAGTGTTGGCTGGTGGGTTCCCTGCGGTGGTCAGTGAGCGCCCTTCAGCTACGTTTCACCCATGGTTCAAGCCTCTAGTTACGCCACTGGACATACATGTGAAATATGTGGCGTGTTAGTTATATTATGACTATGCCGTGAGTCTCACAACATTGTCTGTTAACTTCACATATATGTAACATGCAAAAAATTGTGTAGCAAAATGTTATCATCCTAAAACTGTAGTTAAAATAAATAACAAAAACTGTTCTATACTTGCCTGGCATGGACTCTACTAATAAGAAGTATGTGCCCTGCACAATGCTCTATTACTTCAGTGTACAATTACTGTAATAAAGCACATAAATAACATGCCTTCCTTTGCCAAAACTTTCAAGTGAGTTAGGTGCTCATCAACTTTCACGAACTAAAACACGAAGTTACTGGAAACAGTTTGTTAATTTTATATATGTTTAATGTATTTTCTATGACACAATAAATTTTTGTTTATATTTTTTGTTTATATTCGCATTAATCTTAACTGACTTCGAAAAGAAGAGTTAATCTCGCGTTTGGCCTTTGACATTTTAGTCTCGATTGGACTGCTGATTTTTCTTTTTTGAAACCTGCTTCACTGTGTATCATCCATTATCTCTTATCACGCGATGTTTGTCTGCACTGTAAACTGCTATTGCAGCTTGGACGGGGGCTGAGGAATGGTCGATAGAGGATCGAGTCTTTATTTTGAATATTAAGGGGATTTGATTTATTTTGACGACGGCCAAAAATTGGTTACGTGCCAGAAGATCGCTGAATATGGGCTGGGGTGCAAAAGTTTAATTTGAGTTTGTTTAAGTTTTAGGGATTTTTGATGGCTGCATCAAGATCTGGACGATCAGCCCTTGTAAAAAAACAAATCCGCAAATAAGTTTTTAAGGCAATATCTGTATAACATTTCCATGTCTTGTAACGAAACAATGCATAGTTTCTTAATCTCCACCTTTTCTCTGGATCTGTGCAGTGTAGTAGACCTATCGCGCAGGATGGATATGCTTTTACTATTACCAATATGGTTGAGTTTCTGCCAATCTAATGATTGTCTCGGAACTTCGACTCCATAGGTGTAGGAGCAGGCAAATTTTTGAAGGTTCGAAAGATTTTAGCCCGAATCTCTCCAAGCTTCCCGAAAAGTTTTCGGGCAACTTTTGGTATATTTCATCATTTTGGGGATGACCTCCAAAACGAAGAAGTCTTCACGTTATTCTCCCCACGTTGGGCGCCATTTTTATCCATATATTCAGGTTTGGGAAGGTCGGCACCTGTGATCATGGCGGGACCCTTGAACCACCCGTTTATTTTGAAAACTATACAGCTTTAGCCCCATCTATCAATAGTAGATATTCTTCATGCTTACTTATTTTTCCCATGTTAACGGGATACAAGCAAATATAGCGTTAAAGTTTTTGTCACTGGTTATCACTTTTCTGGTGGTTGAAGTAAAATTAATGGGCGTTGAACTTTTTGTATTAACGCTGTTGTTTTTAAGTTGATTCCTGCATCTTTTATATGGTTATCTTAGTGCAACATAATATGCAATTTAGCAGGAGAAAAAAAGCATCGGACGGCCGGGTCGAGCTAGGACTCGATTTTGATTCAAAATGGCATAGAAGGGACCCATGAGCAACAAGTTGTTGGGTTCAATGAACAGTGGCTCATTGGTCCCGCCTAACTAATTAAATATACAGACGCATGAGAAAAAGTCATGAATGCTATTATTTGTAATTCTATTATTTATTTCGTAGTATGTTTTGTGAAAGGACTTAAGCTACTGGCATAAATGCCGCGGACAAAGCCATGTAAATTTTAAACAAGTGGTTTCCACCCCAAGATCCAAAATGCAATTTCAGCTTTTTCTGTAGATATATCCTATTCCGTCAAACACTGTGGCTGCTTTTTAAAAAAAAAAATTTCCTAATTGATTAACATATATAGCTTTTTCAGACGACTTTTTTCCGTCACATTTCGTAGCGGACAATCCTAAATTCTTGCAAAAAAGGAATTTAATGGGGAAGCTCAAGAACGTTTTCACGCACATTCTAAAAAGGTAGCATCCACCAAAACTCTTCAAGGAATGCAAATATATACCAACAGTTAGGGTGTCACAAAAATACGAACCAGGAAAAAGTAGAAGTCTTCCGTTGTCACCGACTCGCCTTGTTAAAGCAAAAGCTAGGAAAAAACATTCGTGTTCATGGAAAATTACTGATATGAGTAAACATTCTGAAACTGTAGTGCCGCTAAAAATTTTGTTTAGGAGGGGACAACCAATGACCACGTGAGTTACCGATGTCGTCTTGGGTCCAACTGTTCTATCCTTTACTTTGTAACAGCTGAAAATTGATATAAAACCACCAGTAAAATCTTAGCGAGTGTGTTTCGGGGACCATGGCTTTTTCGACCTCATTCTAACTGCGATGCTGTTTTGAAGCCTCACCAGAATCAGACCTAAGGGTCCCTGAACTTGTAATAGTAGCAGCAGAGAAGTCCGTGAATCATCTCATGAAGACAGCAATGCTGTAACGGCAGGCACGTAACCAGCTTGGGATACCAGGATGAAGCGAAAAGTTTTATGACGGGAGAAATAAATGTAGAATAGTTTTACACTATGTGCAATACTATTTTCCAAGGAAGGCAACAATTTTTTCAAGGGGTGTTGTGGCCCCCATAGTTATGGTCTTGTGTAGTGGAACCAAATAAGAAGGTAATGTGCTTTTGCAGTACAGTTTGTATTGGGCAGGTGATGAAAAAAGCGTGAATAAAGCTATTTGGAGAAATATTTCTCAAAAATCATCTAAGCAGTGTTGAATATAGTTTTATTTAAGCCGAACATAGAAGATATGCATGCGGTCCCCTATTTCCATCTTGCTACATCAAGTTCAGCCAAAAGACTTTTGGCATTAAGAGTTGGCTGCGAACGTATAGTTGATATACACATTTATTTCCTTTGGAGGTATGAAAACATACCTTGTTGTATTATTGTGTAATTTTCGGTATTGATCTTTGAAATAACGTTTTGGTTCACCTTCAGAATATTTAAACCGTAGATCTGCTTTTCATAATTTGGTGACAGCCATTGGTAATAAATCAATTAACATGTTTCAGTCACCTGCTAGAAGTTACACTATGTCGATTTTTAAATTAAACCACTGATACATATGAACCATGCAGAAACAGACCAACATTTTCGTACTGTTACACATGACTCATGGGTCCCTCAAGCAGGTTCATGGGTCCCGACGCATGAGGTCCTTTGATCCACTTGAGTGACGAATGAAAAAAGTCATGTAACTTTTAAGGTTTTAGTAATTTTTCTCCGTAAATTCCCACAAAGCTTGCCACAACCCTAAGACACTTGCAGCAAAAATTTGAACAAAAAATGTTGCACCGTGTTGCAGCTACGCTTGATATCATAACAAGTGGCTCGTAGGTGCCGACTTTCCCCTACTTTGCCCAGAACTTCATGTATTTTGCGAACATTTTAATAGATTTTGCCCAGATTTTCGCGGAATTTGCCCGGATTTTCAGGGATTTTGCCCGGATTTTCGACAAATCAAAAGTTCTGGGCCCCTGCACTGCACGCCGCCTCCTACACCTCTGTTTAACTCGACCAGTTCTCTCTCCGGCCCGAACACCATAATTGTAAGTATTAGTGTTCGCGGCAGAACCTCTACAGGAAAGACGATAATTGCTTTGAGAAAACCCAAATCCATCCCGAGCAAGATTTACAGTCACTTAGCTGCCCAATCTTCGCAGTAAACCGGACTTCGCATCCCCCAGAGACTCTCAAGGAAAGGCGTGACAAATAACGTTGCAGCCAGGTTCAGCTGCAGGGCCTGAAGACTAAAGAAATGACTCTCTCCTGCCTATCGGTTTCCCGTAACCCCGGCTAATTGCTCTGCATGGCTGAAGATCATGGCCTACCCTTGAAAGAAACAATATGATCCATAGCTGTAGACCTGTCATGCGTCACCACTCCTGGCCTGAGTGGAAATGGGAACAAATGATGACCAAAAGATATTTTAGTTTCTCAAAACGCGTAGAATTCTTTATCTCCGATTGCAGTTTAGGATCGTGCCCCAGACTCAACTGAAAGCATAAATGCTCTAAGAAAGAGTCGAAGTTACAATATTTTGTGCAATTCTGAATTGCTCTTCTAGTTGGTGCAGATTAGGCATTATTGACATGTGATCAATAAGGATCTATTCGGCAAGAGCTGAATAATACAGTAGTATACAAGCTTTTAGAGTAAATCTCACATTTCACAAAATCCCTTGCCTTTCTATTCCCTAAAATACCCTCCAGAATGACTTTTAAAGCTGAATATGGATTCCTGCAAAGTTGCACATTTTAGCTAATAAGACCAGGCAGTTTTTGTCAAATTAAACTTGTAACAAGATCACAGCCAATGCGCTTAAATTTATAAGACATATGATTGTTCTTCTGCACATACTTGCTTTCCGGCAAAGTGACTCAAAAGCCAAATCAGACTTTTTCAATCTGCTGCGTTTCGAAACCTTTCCATGCAAAACAGGGCACTGTTTCAGCCATGTGCATCTGGTAAACTTTTGCACAGGCGCGGATTGGTTTATAACGATGTCTTCAGCAAACTGAACAAAAATTTCCTTTCTTTGCGTGTGCTGTACTATGCAATGCAGCCAAACGTTCACACTGCGTCAATGATTAAGCAAGGTAAGTCACCTCTCGAAACGCAAGAAGCCGCAATAAAAAGTCCAGTACCTGATTAAAGCATGTTCTGATTGGACAACTTCTTGGCGTTGAACCGCCAACAGTTTAATACCTTGTTGTCCTTACTACAACTTGAACTGTTTCCTGCCGTCAATTGCTGCTTTCTCGAAGCAGAAATGTATGTGAAGGTTCACGCTTCTTTCAACTTGTTCAAACCTGCTAAAAGTGATGAAACAGGCGTTTAGGTAAACACTGCTACCATCATCAGCATGGTATATAGGATCGACAGCCAACTCCGTGCAAGCTTTGATAGCCAGTAGGAAGTATCTTAACCATGAAACAAAATTGCAGTAAGCTTGCTGCCGCTGATATCTCACAGCGCTGATGATGACAACAGCGTTTGCCGAAACGTAGACGTTATCACGTTTACTTTCATTTGTTGCTGCTGTGCCCGTTATTTACACTATAAGCCGGTTCAACAGTCGCTTTCCTGTTTGTCATTGTTAAATCACCATACTGATAATGAAACGAAAATGCTAAACAACAGGCATTCTCACTTGTTTCCTCCGAAAACAGCGTTTGTTGCTTATCGACATATGCGAAACCATTTGATTTTTGTCTGTCTTTTTCCCTCTATGCTTTTTCATCATGCAGGCACTGGGATGAATAATTAGGAATGACAACTCGAATCATCAGAGCGGAAGAAAAGGAAGATCATATTTACATATGTTGGAGTTTGTTTTTGCAGGTACTCGTCCAACCTGAACCTGCTTTAGAAAAACACGTGAGAACATATCTATCCAACCTCGTTAACACCATGAAGATGAAATTTGATTCCCGTTCCTACAAACGACCCACAAACAAGCAGCTGTCGACAACACCGCTGTCAAGTGTTGCACTCCCTGTCCCTGTTAAACTAATCTTGTGTTTTCACTGCAGCAACAACTTACATGTCGTTTGTAAGATGCATTTGTGCTGCAGCGTAATTTATACAGTGAGCTGCAGCAGGAGTGGAAGCGTTAAAATATCCCGTATGCATTCAAACGATCAAATTCAGGCGTGGACATTTGACATTGTGGAAATGAAATTCTCAAATCCTCAGGATGCCACTGCAATGCCATTGAATGCAAGTCGGTGATGGTGCTGTGATGCAAAACATTTTGGTTCCAACAAGGCACAAATTTCCTAACACTAAAATTCTCAATTTGCAATTGTCAGAAAAGGAGAACAGAACCAAACTACAAATTATAATTGCTCTGTAACAAACTTTCTGGACAAATCTAAGTGAAATTACAGTTCGACTGAACACAGTGTCATACTTTGACTAAAGCCTTGAACAGCAAATCAAAGCGATTGTACATGTTACATCTTATGATTGTTGCTGTTTGATAAAACTACGAACCGACGTCTTTGACTTGTTCAAGCGTATCTCCGAAAACGCTTCGCAATGATCACCGTGTGAGGTTTTTGAAGTTTTGGTTTTTAAAGCAACATTTATGGAACATTACAAATGTTTGCACAGTGCGAAAAAATAAAACATGACATTATCTTTGTGTCATTTTCCCCCCCGCTCCATGCTTTAACCCAGTAGTTTTCAACCTGGGGGTCGTTTGCCTTTTTTCTAAGGGTCGCGAGAGCTTCTGAAAAAAAATGTTCATAATTTCTTCTATATTTTATATTTAGTATATGGAACCACTTTTTGTTGTGTCCAAAATAATAGGATCTCCTTGCAACAATGTTAGCCTGTTTTTTCATTCAAAAATTGTGTTAAGTGTGATTATGACCATTATAGTACTGTTGCGTTTGGCAACGCACGAACAACTTTGTGACGTAAGAGTGCTGCGTTTGCAAATTAGATATCTGAATGCGGTAGCTAACTTGGGAGTTATTCTAATTTTCAGTGAGTTGTGCTGTTGAGTGATTTGCGTAAGGCACGGGTCTCTCTCACTGATGCTACCACGTACATTAATTTAATAATTGAGTCATTGTTCAACACAGTGATATCGTAAGTTATTTTTCACTCATTTTGATTTTCTATTGTGCAAACACAACTGCATTACTGTACATATGTCTGACTGGAAATTTTCGGAAGGGGGCCATAAGGTTAAATTGGATTGCAAAATGGGTCGCTGCATGAAAAAGGTTGAAAACCACTGCTTTAGCCACTGCATAAAATGTATAAAATAGCCTGGCTTCTGCATTAAAATTGCAGAAGCATGGCTCGAAACGATTTGGTCAGGGCAAACATATGTCGCTTTGTTATCACTCACTTTTGAGATCGTCCAGTTTGATGCACTGTTTTTCATCATCAACATTCCCAACACAAAAAAACGAACGAACTAATGAGCACAAAACTTTTTTACACAATCTCAGAATGTGGTTTTAATCTGTTTGTACAGTTGTACACGTAGCATGCTTCTAACAGTCGTTACTAAATTGCTTCAAAGTAATGAAGCAGTATTGCAGTCAGAATTTTGGAGTGAGAAGCCATCACCTTATAATGTTGTAACATTTAAGAGTGATAAGGAATTAATAACAAATACAGTAAAAGGATGGATTGCATTCCGTGACTAAAGTTTTTGTACTAGTTTTTAAAAACTTACTTGGTGCAGTACCCGTATGTGGTGACTTGAATTTACATAACTCTAGCACAGTAAAACCAATTAGGCGTCTTCTTGTCTGAAATCGAAGATCAGTCAGAAGAAACTCCTGATTGCCCTCAAGAATAAGAAGTTGGCAGCAATGACAGCGTTGTGTGTGACAAACAAAGAATGATTTTCAAAACGCAATCGAAATTTCTGAGACAATCAACTTAATTATCTCTTGGATCGGTGTTATGCAGTTTGTTTATGAAAACTCGTTCTTCAGATAACATTAGATGTGGTAGGGCGACCGACAGATAATACAACGTTAATCAAGCACTGATCAAATCACATTAGCTCATGGCGCAAGAGAGATTGGAACAATCAGAAAACCTTTGTTGATTACAACGTGTATTGGGTTAACTTTCAAATTCGACAAGCTGTGCACACGGTGGAAGTGACAGCGCTGAATGCGGGGTACGTCGTCGTTTGCCGAAGTAATTCCGTACATTTGTGCTCTTCGTTAATATTTTATATTCTGCAACAACGAAGGTCTATCAGCAGCTAATTAGAAATACTTACGAGTTCAGCAGTGGTTGGCCAAATTCGAAAATAATAGACTTCGCAGGTATTCCAACAGTTTAATGATTCTGGCGCTTTAGCAGATTTAGCCAAACAAAATTGTGGCAAAAACTGAGGGAAAGTTTCTTAGAAGACAACACCAACATTTGCTTAATTTGTTGTTCACAAAACTTATCCTAGACTTACTTTGGCAACAAAGTAATCCTAGACTTACTTTGGCACGTTTTCTTGCTGAAAAGATCCTGACGTAGAATGCAAAAGCCTGACATGACTTATGCTTGATTGTGCACGAAGCATATAACTTCTCATTATGTGCGGTTGGGCAGGAAAACTTACTCATTCTCATCTTTGATATTTGCGAGCAGCAGCTTACGCTTCTGTTGCTGTTACGCATAATAATACCAAGCAACTTTTACAACACCTAGGTCATATATCTGATCACACATTTTTTACTATGAGTGTCATTGGCTATATTGCGTTTGAAGAAATATAACTGTGAAATAAAAATGAAGCAAAATTTCGCAAACAAACATTTATTGACGAGTAAAGAGTTGTATGAATATTTTCAAGCGACAAACCCGATCACCCTGCGACATTTGTCAAAAGTGCCTGGACCATGCTTTTGAATTGTCAGTGGATCTGTTCCATTGTGCTTCCAACTGTGAAGACGACACTGCCGGTTCGAAAAAAATGCGGATTTAGAGAAGTATTATCCTCTGCTCAAACGCAATCCGAGTGACAGTAACAGGATTCCAAATAATGCTTGCTTTGGAGAATGATAGCCAAATGCAGACAAAAAATGCGACTGAAGGCGCAGCTGCAAATACACAAAATCGTCTCGTATATATGCCCTACGTCAGCTAAATCTGTCATCAGATTTTATTTATATCAAGAAAAAATGATGCCCACGTTCGCTCCTCTATTGCATTGCGCGTATTTCCCTGTTGATTTTGTTGCCAAGCTTAAGTTTTATCTCTGAACATTTTTTGAAAGAAAGACAAAGATGTAAAGCTTCATTCAGTATATAGCCTAGTCTAGCAACTATGGTGGCTGCCGTAGTGATGGCAACTCAGGCAGTTTATCTTCATTTCCCGCAGTGTGCCGCAAGAGTTCACCAACGTAATGTAACAATACATTATTAATCAACATTTGCAAGTTACAAGCTATTATGTTAAAGTGTCTCACGAAGATGTTGAGTTATAAATCGATAATTAAAGGTACACATGATTTATTCATTTATCTTTAACTGGGCGGCGCAGGTGGTCTGCGATGTAATTGAGCCAGCAATTAATCTTTGAAATTTGCTTAATTTTTTATTAAGTGCTTCATTTCTGTTAGGTGAAAATGCGTCTTCAATACGCCGTATAGTCGGGTTCCCGATTATTGCAGCATGATTCATAGTTTTCATTAAACGTCGACGTAATTTCGTAAATACTGAGGGAAAATAATTATGCGTCTTGATAATTGATTTTCAAAGAACAAAATTTAACCATTTGACGCCTCGAATAACCGTATTACTCGTCAATAAAATGCATAAGATGTTCGTGGCATACTGCAGTGCCTGCCTCAGATTGACATTTTGCCCTTGCACAGCGCTGTAACACATTGTTGAAGCAGAGCTGTGAAAGCTACTTTAGGAAACGTAAGAACGTAACTGTAACATAGCCACGGACTTGCTATGTCTTGATTTTGCACTTTTTCATGACAAGTTTCTTAACTCAACGCTGTACCTAAAAAGTGTTAATGAATTACAATGCAATATAAAAATAATTAATACATTTTGAGCTTCTGTTTTCTTCACAGCGTCAACAAATAGAGTAAGATGTTCTTTTCAAGAAATGTATGTAGTCAAACTTTAAGGCCGACGTTTTATTTGGCTGTTTTGACAATTTTTGCATACGTTTTTACAAGTCCAACAAAGGTAAAGAAATGGCTTCGGTCTTCCACAAATTACCGTCTTGCTTGACGAATGCTTCACTTATTATCCTGCTGGCCCCACCATCCTTTGAGCCAAATTATTGACGAGCTACACAACAGAGGATATTATCGTTCGTTGCCGTTTCTATAGGAAGCCTCCAATGATCGCCAGGCAACAATGCGAAACACATTCTGCCACTTAGTAGAGCAAAGTGGTCGAATGAGCCAATCCGCAATTATTGGTCTTACATGTAGGTGGGCATTTCAGGGCCTACTTGATCCTCTGCCATTTCTGGCCATCATCGCAATCAAACATTAATAAACTAGCGAGCCAGTAATGGCGGGTTGCGGGAAGCGTTTATGTTCGTTTCTCGTGAGAAAAGCCCAAAGAAGAAAAACGTCTTTCCATTCTGCGCTGGGCCGGACGATTAGCACTCCTATTGCTTGACGACTTTGACACGAGCACTAGCAAAGCTGCAATAAATCCTATAAATATATATTGTGAGGCGTTTTGTTCGAAAAACAGAATGAAAAACGGCGTAACATGTAACAGAAGCCATCTCCTTTGCCAAGGGTTCGCCATGACGTGGTGGTGATCAAGCGCGCGAATAATAATATCATTGCTTCGGTATTTCGTAGCCGGTTAGGAGTCGACAGAATGAGCTAAAATAGAAGCACGACAATATCAACACGCAGTGAGGGAATGTGATTGAACAAGAATTGAATAAGAAGACAAAAATTCATTAATTGCCTAAGTATTCCAGGCCAGGTTGGACGCAGAAACAGCATCACCGTTCGCAGGGTAAATTATCAGCGCATACATTTCGCGATGGAAAGCGGCAGTGCAGGGTGGTTGGTTTGCACCTGCAGACGATGATAGATGAAGGAAAAAAGAGCCGAATAGAAAAAAGAGACGAATAGAAAAGAAAACTCGTATAATCGGGTTTTGTGTTGTCTGGGAAGGCTTGCACAAAATGGAAGCTCCGGCAGTCCTGGTGACCTCTCTGAAGAGGTTTGCGTTTTTCTATAACAAAATGTATGGAAGATTCTAGATTTAGCATCGACGCTGTATCAGATTTAACAGTGACAGAGTGCATCGTTTGAGAACACATCTTACAGGCTCTTACCTTTCGGCAGTCGGTTTTAGGATTTGCGAGGTGCTTGAGAAAATCAGTACATTTTATTTTCTTCTTCCCCAGAAACAACTGACAAATAATCTTTATTGCAACAGAACGCGTTTTTTGTTTAGTAAAAATTGAGTTTGCGTTGCAATGGATTCGTCGGATTTTTCGTACGTTCTTGGGGACAAAAAAGCAGTCCCTTCGGGCATCACAGTCCCAAACTCCCCCGCAAACTTGAACAATGTTTGCTACAGTTTTTCGATTGATAACTTGCTCAAACAGGAACGAGCATCGCGTGTTCAGCAACAAAAGCATAAAAGCAATTACCAGCAAGCTTGGCAGAAACATCCAGTTGCGGGGCCTGTTGAAAACACAATAACAAAAGAGGAACCAGCGGCGTTTGACCACGTGTGGACTCATAGTATTAAAGCAAACGTTGGTGAAAACCAGATGAATACGGCATCTGTTCCGTCGTTATCTGAGGAGCACGCAATCAATTTTGCCTCATCAACGCGTTGGGACAAAACAGGACAAGGACTGCCAGTCAAGCAAGGAAGGAAAATGCTTGCTTTTCAATCAAGAGGAGTGGAGCATAGCTTGTTCCCGAATCCGCGGTTGGCCTTTGATCCAATCGGTAAGTACAGAGTTTTCTTGGCTGTAAATCAAAAGAATAAGTAGTTGCATGCAATATGTTCGGTACAGATCGAAACGCTGCGTGCTTCTATGCCGATGCAGTTGTGCAACATTTGAGAGGGTGATCCTATTCAAATTACAAATAAAAAAACTTGTGCTTCTTTGATTGGTTTCATATATTGGTTCACAGAAGTAGAAGAAAAATTAAAATGCATCAGCAACATCTCTGTCGGCATGTCCTTCAGCACTGGCTGTTATTCTGTTTTGGAGCAATGCAGCATCTCGTAACTTTAGTGAGCGACATCGGAAGTGCGAAACTGTCCGATGAAAGTCAATTTTTCAGTAAAAACAAAATCTGGTATAGAGACACATTCTTGACAAGATTGAAAGAAATGCAAAAAAATGACACACGCTAAGGAAAATTTTGTTACCAGGCAGTTTTCGTTACAGGACAACACAGCCTGTTCTGCAGCTCTTACATTCCCGCTTTCCTGGGACTTCGAGACCTGCCTCTCGCACATGGTTCTTCTGCCTTCAACCAGTTGTCGAAAGCAGAGAGGGCAATCAGCGACTCGAGGAAGAGAAAAGGTGTGGAGACAGCATATGGTACTCCCTAACGAAATGTTTGCATCTGCATGTTTCTAGATATTATAACAATTCCGTAATTCTTTTACGATCCATGAAACTCCTGTTACGCTTGGTGCAGTTATCCGAAATTTAATTGAAACATGGACAGGTGTAGTAAGCAAATTGTTTCCACGTTATGGTCCTTCGACCCTCATGCAACTTGGCTTTATTTTACTTGAGCCTTACAGCAAAAAAACTCAAATCAGTGATTTCAACAACTGTAGTTTCTCAAAGTTTCGATTTCAGAAAAAAACGTAGCAAAAATTGAAGAGAAGCTGGCTTTAGGGAATTGTTATAAAAACTTTTTTTTCGAAAAAACATAAATAAAGTTATTTGTCAAAGTTTAAGTGAATATAAAATAAGTGTAGAGAACTAACCAAAACTCTAGAAAAAATCTTTCTACGGGTTGAAATTCTATTTGGGAAAAAGTTGCAAACGGAACTGGGAATCAATGTGGGATAATTTGAAAAAGTCTACATTGCCTTGTCGTGACAATGAGTGAAACTTAATCAAAAATTTCAGCCAGCCTTTTCATCAAATCATGCATTTCTGGTGACCGCGTAACGTCACGCTCGTTCCCATCTTCCAGGACAAATCTCTGAAGAAACGACCAGCGAGAGACACAGCCCACATCAGACTTGCTCAGCAAGCCTCCCCAGGCATTCGGTTTTGTCCAAGCCGAAGAAAATGCGGAAAGCCAGGACTGCATTCACCGACGATCAGCTCACTCAGTTGGAAAAAAGCTTTGACGACCAGAAGTAAGATGCGCAACCTTTGCGTGGTTTGCTGTTATCTGCAAATGCTCGTGTTTTTGCGAAAAGCCAACATAAGTTCCGTTAGCGGAAAAGGACCAAGGACGTAAAGTGGGAAATAGACTAAATTTCAAAAACGTTTATGAAGTTTTTCGGCGTTTTTCTAATTCGAGGCTTTGCAGAACTTTACTCAGTTGAAATTTATGCTTGTTACCTCTCTGCTACAACAACTGAATTCAGTCGCCTGTTTTGTTCTTCACCAATGCGACCGCCTCAGGAGATGTTTCGGAGTGTCCATTTCACGCTGTTCGTCTGTATAGTTTAGTGCTGTTTTCTTGACTTTGAATTCCAATGTAGGACGTTTAACAGTTCACAGAAAAGTTGTAGAACTTTTGCGAAAGTTTTATGACAAAACCAAATATTATATTCAACATTATTTTGTCTTCTGACGTATTAAGTACAGTCTTGCAAGACCTAAAGCTATCGTCGTGCGCAGAATGGGTTTTCAAACCCTGTATATATATGTGCAAGGATTATCATTAGATCAGTGTGCCTTTTTATTCTGGGAGTCGGTAAATATTAATTTTTAGCTTGCAAGGTTTTTAATCAGTATCAAAAGCAACAGGCAAAGTTTTGAAAAAAATTTCAGGTGTTTGTGGTTGACAGAAAATGATGAAAGAAATGGTCTATGTGTTCCCTAAAGTTGTTGATAAATGCGTAGTTTGGTTCACCGAGCAGTACATTTCGAAGCGTGCTAAATATGACATTATTTGCAAATGAAAGGCTTTTGAAATTCTATTTTAGTCAGTTGATTAAAATTTAAACAAACAGGTTTGCTCTTTTTTAGGTTACACTACAGTTCACCTACTTCTGGTATTCTGTATATTCTTTTACTATATTAATTGTAGTACGTTGTACTCTTTGGTGAAGTAGTAAATTCTGCTTAATTTTTTTAGAAAAATAACACCGAAGTTTCAATTGCTGATTTGCAATATTATGAAAAATTTTAACAAACTAAATCGAAATAAAGTACAAGACAATCATTTTAAGAAAGTATCTCTACCTAGCCATTTTTTCAACCAACAGATATCTATCAGTAAAAGACAGAGTGGAACTTGCAAGAAGCTTAGACCTGACTGACACTCAAGTAAAGACTTGGTACCAGAACCGGCGGTGAGTTGTTAGGTCCACGCAGGCTCGCAGAGCGTATAGTGATATGTAGGCGTTGTGACTTGTGAGCCAGCCTTTCAAATTCTTTAAATGCCTAACTTCGCCTTGTGCAGAGAATCAGTTTTTATTTTTGGCAATAAACACTTCAGTGCGTTGGTTTCAAATCCAAACATGTTAGCAACACATTTGGACTCCTTTGAAAATTCTGCCCGTTCCCATGTCAGGTTCCCCAAGACATGGACGATTTCTAACATATCGTTCGCAAACGAGCTTTCAGTAATTACGTTTCGTACGTATTTCGCTTTCGCCGAGACCTGCGACGTTGCACACCCCGCATAATAAGCGTTTTACTGTCGCAAATCACACACTGGCCGGTGCGTGTGCAGCACTAATTTCTCCTTAATTAGACCCACAGGAATTCTCACGTAAAATGAGCTTCTTGTGGGAAGAAGTGATAAGCTTTACTGCCGATAAACTGAATGCCGCCACATTCTTGACCACAAACCCTAACTAAAGGATTGCTGCTAGTTTGCACGGTGCGGTAAAGCAGTGCATAATGTGTTCATATTTATCATTCAACGCACGCGCCGCCACTAAAGCTGGTAGGCTGGGTTCGAAGACTTGAAGAATGATACTTGTGGCCTGCCATTGCTCGTGCGCTCTGCGTTAATGGTTGGGTGCAAAGAAACGGTTCACGCGCGGTGCTGGCCTTGACTCGCCACCAGTGCAGTATTCACTGTGAAAGCGGCCGCGTGGCGCACGCAATCGGAGATGGGTGCCGTAGAAGTTATCGAAACTGGAGCAATCGAGCTATCCTTCAATTCTCAGTCATCAAATTTCTGCCCGGCACACGTTGCAACTTTGACAAATGATCCATCCGCTTCTCTTGGCCAAAAAGATACCATTCACACAAGTTATACGTCTTATGTCACAAATCCCTCGAAGACATTTCCCCGAGGATAGGTTATCACAACAAGGAAAGGCTCAGAATAGTCTACCTACACGTACGCGCAATAAGATCGCTAGCTACTAGAGCCAGGCATCGACACAAGAGAATCTGCAAATCAAGCCTTCTCAAGTGGAAATATTGGCCCTCGACGCAGGGTGGCGCGCATGGGCCACGACCACAAAACTGATGCGATTTTTTTCGATTTGTCTTACGACGTGTTTCAGAAACAAAAGTGAAAGTGTTTCCGAAACGAAAATAAATTTTTTATAAAACGAAAATGTGTTTATTTAGAAAACATTTGCGAAACGAAAGTGTTTTCGAAACGAAAGTAAAACTGTTTTTGTATTTGAAACGAAAAGATTTTAATTTTCGAACAAAAGTTAAAGTGTTTCCGAAACGATGATAAAATGTTTTTATTTAGAAAATATTTCCGAAACAAAAGTGTTTTCAAAACGAAAGTAAAATTGTTTTAGTTTTTGAAACTTTTTTGTTTTCCTTTCAAAAAATATGAAACAAACCACGCCTGGGCCACTATACCGTTGTGGCCCTTGTATATGAAGCTGAAAAAAGCTCATCTAAATACTCTGTTTTCGCAACATTATGATAATAACAGTCTTTGTGAGTCCCAGCAAGAAGTTTACCCGCGCCTCCTGCGGTGACCAAGAACATAAGAAACAACGCTCTTTTTCAATTGCTGAAAAACGTTTTTCAAATTGTTCTATTTTACAAGAAAGATGTTTTCTTAGAAATCCGATCTAATCAGTAGCATTGACAAAAAAAAGCAAAACACAAGCAATGAATTGCTTGTGAACTAACAGTGCTTCACAGAATTTGTAAGTTTTTGTTTTTCTGCACTAACATGCACAGCTTTTCTCGTTCTCTTCCTTGATTTATCTGTTTTATCACAACTGACATGTGCCGATAAACAACTTAGAACCAAGTGGAAGAGACAAGCCGATGCAAGAGTAAAGTTTTTCGCTGATTCAGCATGTTACGAATTCGTCGAACCGTTTCTTGCCAATCATCCAGCGTGCTTTCTTCCTCGACATTTGAATCAAAACCTGGAGCACATGAGAAGGCTGCACTCAGGTGGAAATTGTTTGTAACTTTATTCAAATCTGCAATATCTTATGCAAAGCATTAAAACTATAAACGCTTCTCCAAAGTACATGCAGAAAAATATTTGCAATTTATTATCAGGATACTTGAATGGTGTTCTGAACTGTGACAATGTGAAAATTCCATGCTCTATATATGCATGTTTAGCTCCACCCTTTTTACGGTTTCTTGTGGCAGAGAGATGAAAGTATAGCAGACTGATACATTTTGAAGATTGCGAAGACAGAAAATAATTAAAAGATATAAAGATTTGTTTTTTCATACCGATAGCTTCAGACAGTCGATATTTTCTTTTCAACTTCATATAAAACGCATACTTTCGGTAAACCCACCAATTTAAACAAAAAGAGAGTGAGTTTCTTTAGAAAAATAGCTGGTCCCTTCCTCCTTAATCATAAGCATTCAGTGAAAAGCGGTTTTCCAAAACCTAAAAATTGTTCATATGCTTTATGTGTAACATTTTTGCTTTAAATGTGCCTACGAAATGTTTAGGTGGAAATTAATATTTACATGAAAATTAATATTTACATGCTGAAACTGAAAGTTTATTTGCATTTTCAGTCGTACAAAAATGTTTAATTAGTCAAAACCTATCTTTTTAATTATAGGAGTTTTCAGAATTTATCAATTAGCTAATTTTTTACCATACTAGTAAAACTTTCAATTTCAATCCTATAGCTACGTATTATATAAACATTCTATTCGACCTTCGTGGGTTTTGCGTATTGCTGTAACAGACTCTATACTGACATAGCAAACCTAACATCAAAAGTGACCTTTCATGTTTTAGTGATTTGGTGCGCACTTGTCTAAGTGAACACATTTCTGTTCATCTGAATAATTACCCAGTTTGATTTTGATATAAGGATCAACTGCATACATTATTGTGAGGTCACAATTTTGTAGTTATTTGTGTCAAGTCACACGCTTCAGTGAACTTCGTTGAACAATAACACGTAAAGGGTTTGCTGGTTGTGGCTGGCAATGCTAATAACGAGGAGATGTGTAAACGTTCGTCTTGTTTATCACTGGAAAAGAAGTTTTTTGGTCTTCTCCTGGACTATACATATCGTGGTTATGCTACAGGTGGTGATAACGCACAGGAATTTACATGTAGCAAACTGAAGGTTTTTGCGGCGAGCGCTTGGAAATCTTTCACTTTCGTATATCTTCATTTACGCTTGACGCTTTCTTTCCGCTTGAGGATAGACTTGTGAAAAAGATCACTGGTATAAATTAAATGTTACAGATCGTGCAACGCAGTTTAGTGCTCTGAGCACCTGATTAAAAAATAAAGTAGACACATTTTTTAACAATTAGAGCTCCTTTCATCCATTGGTGTAACTCGCCCAATCTTTACTGCTAAAACCAGAATTTCATGGCATTGTTATAAATTGGATAACAAACCATATATGCTCCGCTGAGCAAAATGGATGCTGCTTAACACCACAGGCTCAGTGGCGTAGAAAACCCAAAATTTTGGGGAGGGCCAAAAAAATTGGGCGGGGCAAAATGTTTGATTTTAGGCGAATAACACTATTTTGTTTGGGATACCGGCCCTCAGAGCATAAAATGACTATATATACTAAAAGTTTGGGCTGGGCCCCGCCTGACTACTCCTATGCACAGGAAGTCATCATTTCATCTCATTGTGTGTACTGTAAAGGTTTGCTTGCAAATCACGCAGTGTTGTCCCTAGAGAAAGGCTGGTGATGTAGGTAAGCGCGGGGAGGAGGTATACCGCAGCTTCAAAATATTATACAAATTGCCATCTTTATGTGCTAGTGAAAATTTCACAAATTTTTTATTCAAAATCTAGAACCTAAAACATTGTATCTGAGTTTGCAAAAACATTACTTCAAAACATGACATAGAGAAAAGAAAGAGTAAAACTAAAGTAGAACTGCAACGCATGGTAAGTCTTTGCGAAAGAATCTGCTTCACACGATTTTCTGGTCATTTTCTGAAACCAGGTTTAGTTCAGCGGTCTTGGTGGCCATTCCTCCATCATTTTTACGGAGCAAAGTCACTGTCACCTGCAACTGAACAAGTTGTCGCAACGAGTGAAGGGCACGTGAATGACGAAGAGACCCAAGTGTTCACAATGACAACTTCTTCAAGTAATCACTTGTTAGAGTTTTTAAACAAAGCACGCGGAAATGTCTCATGATTAATTTACCGTTTTTCAGATAACACTTTGCATGCTCATTTCTCATAAGATAACTGTGTGACCAATTTCGTAGAAAACGTCAAATCATTTTTGTGAGAATTTAAATTTCATCTTAGATGTAAATTGCACACCGGTGGTTTGGTGTGACATCCAGCTATTGATTTTCTGGTATTAAATGTGAGCTTGCAGAGCGCTTTGCTGAATACATTCGTATACTTTTTCAGATGAGGACCTCAAGCAAACTCAATCTCACTGACTTTCAGCTCTGTCGATATGGGCTTAATCGCGTTCTTCAATGCTATGCTCCGATTGTTGATACACTGTCGTTTTTGTTTAGATATTAATATATTTTACACCTAACGCCATTTTAATGATCGTTTTTGCGCTGTGACCAAGAGCCGCCGAAATTTTCTTCATTCTGGTGAGAGACTTTTAATTTCCATACGTCAGTCTCAGGTTTGTAACTTTAAAACTACGTAACTCGATACTAACGCAATAAAGTCAGGCAAATATTTTTTATTCGAAGTAAAACAGATCCAAGCTTCTGCCAAAACTAAAGAAACATTCAGTTATCGCGTGATAGTTTGTGATCGGAAACCTTTCAAACTGTCCAGTTGTCTTCAAACATCACTACCGAGAACCGAGAGATCACTACCTGGTAACTAAACCAGAAAAGAATTATGGTTGTTCAAACCAATTCGCAAAAATAAAAGATTATATACTTCACCCATTTCAAGTTATATGTTTCTAACAGCAGCGGAGCAATATAGAAACAGCTGTTACGTTTGAATGTTTGTGTGAATAAGCGCGCATTGTTGTCCATGACCACATTTAGCCTGTTTTTTATTGCTTGCTCTCTTAGATTTTCACTGTTTTTTCGGTGGTCTCTGAGAAATCATATATTGTTTTTCAACGCATGCTGATAAAATAAATAATAAAATAAAGTTACAATTTTGTTAGGTTTTATTTATAATGCTTTGTTTCTTTAATCAATGTTCTCGTGTTCCTGTCTTTTGTTGATCACTGAAGATTTTCACAATCAACAAAAATCAAAAAAGTAGATTTCTTTCCTGCGGTATAACCATTCCTGGGGAAAATTTAAAAAGGGAAAATCAAGATTCCAACAATAGTGTTATGTATGATCCATTGCTCAGAGCGAACAAGTCAGCAAATATAAGGAGAAAATGCCGATTGCAAGTCCGAATCATTGCAAAACAGATTCATTGAAAGCTCAGTACCAAACCTAGAGCCTTCAATTCACTCTTGGTATACACTGGGTGCAACGTATTGAGAATGCTCAGCGAAACCCGTCAGCCACAAACTCGCTTTTAACAAAAGCAGTTCTGTAAAGTCACTGACGCAGCGCATCATAAAAAAATATAAGTTTTGCGCAACTTTGATTGTTAACGTAGTGCTTCAAAAATATTCACAATTTTTATACTTGACATCTCTCGGTTTTGGTCCATACATCTGTATTGAAGCCAGTTTTAGAATGAAGAAATTAAAATTTTGTGCCAAAGATAAAATTATACCTCATGCACACAAATTTTTGCTACAAGGTAAGCAGCTGGGCCGATTGCAGTAGATTTGGTTTTTGGCATCTTGCTTCTCCACAAGAAGTAATTCAACAGCATCTAACACAAGGGTTCCCAACCTGGGGTACGTGTACCCCTTTGCAGAGGTGTACGGAGTCTGAAATTTTTGACTCCGACTCCGCTCCGGCTGAATGATGCACTCCGCTCCGACTCCGAAACATGTTAAAGTTTTGGACTCCGACTCCTGCTTAAACTTCAAAGTGAATTATCTAAACTTTTGGCAGTGTCTAAACGACCGTATCCGGTTTACGCATTAAGAAGGCTGAAAAAACGTATCAAACGAATCTGCTGATCACTGCAATACATGCCAGTTGCTTCTCAGATAAAGGATTGAGGTGGCCATAAATTTTTTTACCCTATAAGCTACCCTAAACCCTAACCATTTACCTTAACCTCAAACCCTAATCATCAACACTAAACGCAAATAAACCCTATCCTTTGACACTAACACTGAACCCTAACCCTAAACGCTAACCCTAAGCCCTAACCTTAAGCACTAACAAAAAACTCTAATCCTAAATGCTAAACCTAACCCTAGACCAAAAGCACTTATCTGCTTTTCTAAATGTACATCACAAGGGGTCAAAAAAATTTTACTTACAATCTTATGTAAGTACATTAAAAGAAATCCAATTACAACAAAGGAGTCACTCGAACTGATGATTGTCTAGTCACTTGCCACTCCTCGACCATGTTGACAGACAGTAATGAAATTTCTCCAACTCAGTTTTATATCTGGCAGAAAACTGGATGCGGGATGCGGTACTTTTTGTCTTTCGAAACAGAAAACTGGATATGCTGGTTGTTGAGACACTACCTAAACTTTTTTTGAGCTAAATTTCATTGGCCAACATGTTTTTAACGTACCACCATGAACAAAAAATTGTCCAAATCTTCACACACATAAACTCACCAACCTAACCTGACTTACATCCAAGTTGTATTAAAATTTTAAGACTTCCTGTGAAGTAGTTTTGCACATGCGAAGGCTATGTTATAACATGTTTTGTAAAAATCAATCTGCAATAATAATGATCAATAATAAACAAACTAACCTCTTATTAAAAAACTGACTCCGTCTCCACTCCGGCTCCGGCCCTTTCTCAAAATAATCAACTCCGGCTCCACTCCTATTTTCGAAAATCGTTAAGACTCCGGCCGTAGTCTACTCCGACATTCCGGCTCCTGTACACCTCTGCCCCTTTGCCTATCTGAAGGGGTACATTTAAATGAAAAATATATTTATTTCCAATTATTCTAACATACAAAAGTTCTGGGCGCCAAATAGCCTTCACGTGTTTAGTACCCCAGATTTTGTATGACAATCTTTGGGTATCACATAAAAAAATCTTTTGTGGGCCAAGAAAGTGGTTATTTGTTGGTTGAAGTATTCGATTTTTCAGGAAATCACCACAGTTCAAACGCGCCTTACATCAATAACTCGCAAAACTTTTGACACCGGTCAAAAAAGATGGGCCACCATTTTTCACAAGCTGCACAGTAAATAAAATCGCTAATGATTTCCGAAACATCTCTTATATCTTCAAATTGTATATGCCTCAAAGCATGCTGGGCGCTCTAGTGGTTGACACTTTGGCTATCTGTAGCGAGATCAGCAAACACAATGTCTGAAACGTATTCCCGCCCTGGTTAGGAAGAAGAACGGTTCTTCTTACACTAACAAGTAACAACACAAGTCCCACGATAGGAATCGAGTAAATAGGTAAATGACAGTCACGTTTCCAGACGAAGCTGTGTAGTTACATGCACGTGGAAATCGTATTTATTACAATTCAAAACAAAAAATTAATAAAAGGCGTTTGCGATGACATTACTTCCACTTCAGGTAGCTCTGCTGATTATTGTGAAAAACGATCTCATAATCGCGTGACAAGTTCACACTTGGCCTAAAAGCATATTGCCCTAAAATACATTGAACGCCACTAATAACGGTACAAAATCAAATTCAATCAACTTTGATACTTCCTCACGTGCCTGGACTGTGAACTCCTGATGTGAAGAAAAGAAATCAATCCCACTAGTCCAAATTTGGAAAGAAATTGGGACTATGTTCAACAGAAGGAAGGCACCGACAGCTCAATGTTTAATAATTTGTATTACATGTATAATCCAAACCTTTTTGCTTGTGATGTGTCTCCTTATAAATATTTTCTCACTTTTTTAGTCAACACAAAACACAATCTTTTCAAACCTAAAATGTAAACTATTTATCGATGTATTGTTTATCAGTTGCAATTTAAAGCGAGCTTAATAGTAAACACGCTGAATATTGGCTGCGGACGTTATAGACCACATGTAATTTCATTATCTTAGCATTACTTTATATCATAGCGTAAATGTTTACTACAACAGAAATACTTGTGTTATTTCCTGATATACATTGAAAACCCATAGCGATGATAACACAGTTACCCTTTCAAAGTAAACTAGGAAAGTGCCGGATTTTCTCAAAATCGTAATACCAGAGAGGCTGCTGTAGCTTGCCAGTTTTTGAAGGACATTAGTTATGTTTAACGATTCCTTCAAATCAGAGTTTTTTTAACTTTTCCATTCGCGCCCTTGTGGCGTTAGTCATTGATACTCGCGACTCACTTCACCTCAAAATCAAACACAAAAACCAAGAGTGCAATTTATTTGCCATTATCCTACCTAACGGAAAGGATGCAACTGTTTTTTTTTGGAAACTAGCGAGACTTTGTGGCAGACAAGACGCATCGCAAATCGGCTTCACATTCCAGTTCGTTCCGAGATTTTGTCTTGTACGCTTTGTTTTGATTAGGCGCTGATAGTGAAATGATAATGAATTTACGAATGATAAAAACCTTGTAGTTAATACTTTTTAACAATGTTTCACTGCCATACTCGCGCGCCTCTTGCGAACTTCTATAAAAAAAACAGGCTCTAAAATTTACAATACTCTAGCTAGACTTTGTTGAACAGCAGGATTTACGTATGTTGATGTTGGCGCATGCACGAAGTACAACTACGGGAAGGAATCTACCACAAAAGCTAAGTACTATAACGTTTCATAGGTTTAGGTTGAAAATCCCAAGATTTTTGGTGACAAAATTTCATTTAAGGGCAAAGCCAGTACGCATGTGTTGTGTGTTTTTGCTGCAAACAAGAGAAATCGTTTTAACCGTTGTATTTTCTTGAATAAAGTTGATTCTTCATGACCAAAAATCTAACAAATGGAGGTTTGGGTTGCTCTAAAGGGAAGCTTGTAACACTCAGCTGTGTGTTCAACGTTGTCTCCTTTCAGAGAAGGGTCAGTAAATAGTTCTAGCTTATGTGTTGGATAGTTGTGTGAGAGTTAAAATGATTAATAACAGCAGCTTAATTGTTTTCAGCCATTAGGTTTTCTTGTGAAAATGTTCTGACATGACTGTCAGTCTGAGCATTTGAGCATTAAAATTGATGAAGCTACCATCAATTGGTACATCAGTGGTTAAGGAGACTGGGTGCCGGGCACCGGCAGTCGATGTCTTCAACAAAGCCTCGAATTAAACTACTAGTTTCCGCAAAAAAAGTTGCTTCCTTCCTTACTATTAACCAGGATAATAGCAAATACATTGTTGATTTGTTTTTTGTGTTTGATCGTTAGGTGAGGCGCGAGTATCAATGACCAATGCCAAAGAGGCGCGACTGAAAACGTTTAAGAACCTCTGGTTTAGACTATTTTTTAATCTCTGTTTCTACCTCGATATAGGCTCCAAAAAGGGGTGCATTTATATCAAAGGGGTGCCATTCAATGGGACGCTACAGACGTTTGAGGAGAGTTACCCCAAACCGCCTCCCTTGGATCCGCCACTGGCAAATACAAAGAAACAGTTTTTCATCACAAATGCGTCAGTCCTTATTTGAAAGGTCAATGTCTTTTCTTGTCTAGATGCGTGATCGATTGCATTTGACTTCTTTCAACCGGCATGACGGTTCGTGCTCTGAACTTTGGAGAACACAGCGGCTTAACTGCGTCTTTCGAGGAAAATACAGCAAAAATAATGAAAAGTCCTGAAGTTTGTGTGGAGAAGGATCTGGGTGAGACTCAAACAGCGTTTTTCTTTCAAAGTTGTTCCCAAAAATGAAGACGGTGAAGAACACAGTGGGCTCACAGGGATCGCAATAGGTGGTGCGGGTGCAGTTGCAGTTTTTGCAATGTTGCTGTATTTCATCAACTATCTTGTTTCTTCTCCAGCCCTCATGTTACGAAGCAGTTGTAACAGCTTTGCATGCAAATAGTCAAGCAGACAAAATGGCGAATCACAACTTGCAAAGACAGCTAATTTTCTTTTTGTTATGCGCTAATCTTTGCAATGTAATTGGTTACTTTTAAGTCTTGAGATTTGAGCGAAATGGTTGAAGCGCATGTTAACTTTCACCGTACGTACCAACAAGGGGCTGGATTGCGCTAGCGTTGAAAAGTATGTAAAGAAACGTCTTCGCGACGTTATCACAGCGGGTTAGGTTTGACTTTGCTGGTGAAGAGCGTGAGAGAATGAATAAAAAGACACAAATGATTTTGATCAGATCTCTGTTAAGACAGGTTGTTAACCGTCGCTACGTTGGTCTATTTCACTCTTACGTTTTTAGCAGCACTCCTTAGCGGTTTAATCATATTACCGAAATCTGATGCAGAACCATTGCCAGAAAATCTTGAATAGGGGAGCTTTAAATTTGTGCAGGGAGGCTTGACATCCTAAAATTCGACAAAACTCTTGATTTGTGGTGTTTAGTTCAATTTTGGGGTCTTGAAGTTTTGTTTGGGGGGGCTTAGCCCACCACAGCCTCCCTGTGGGGACGGGACTGATCTGATGCCTTCGTACCTACGCAATTTGCGTGGTGGTGA
>JGI24021J15306_10001026_pt1 | contig 25459 bp, 11 predicted proteins | sample Ectturendosymbi1_FD_15306 | JGI IMG/M metagenome (IMG submission 15306) | reverse complement strand
TTAAAAGCACTAGTGTTTCTGTATGCTTTCGAGGAATCAATCGACTGCCATCTGCTTTCGTCTTTTTGCGATGATTCAAACTTGCACATATCTTGGAAATACTGTATAAAACAGTTGACTACATTAATAGCGGGGCACGTTAAGTGTAATTACAGAAGCAAAATTAGCAGCATTAGGATTGGAATTAGGGCGGGTAACTCTTCAAAGATTCCAGCTTTCTTCGGACTTAACTCCATTGCAAATCGTTTGCGAAGTAGTGAACATTCCGCAATGAAGCTATAGCTCTATTCGGTTATTAGTTATTCTTTAGTAACGTCAATCGTTGCCGGCCTTAATCCGTTGCTTGTTAAGGGTAAATTTAAATTTAAATTTCAGTTCTGTTTATTGTTCCCATTAATTTTCGCAAAATTCTGTCCTAATTGCCATTATGGACCGATTTGTCAAGAAACGAAAGCTAGAAGATGCCATAGTTGACGACGAGACTCAGATTCCAAATCAGTCGATTGAAACTGTTGGCGTTTCTCTCATACCTCATCCATTCAGCCGACAGTGCCGAAAAATAATGTCGTCAACAAGCAACTCAAAGTTTGTCAGTATAGTGACAACTACAGTACTTAGCTCTGGGATTCATTTGGACTGGAAACCCTAACTCCCTAACCGCTGTGCATTGTTTGTGGGGAGGAACTTGCCAGCTGCGCCACCTATTCCTGAAGGAAATCAAAATTTTTTCTCGTTCTATGATTAAACATAAACGCGACATTTTGTCCATCTGTTTTATTAAATAAATAGGACAGACATTGAGATTATCACACAGGAACCCCTGAGCAATGCAAACATTTGCGGGAGTTTCCACGCCAGCCGAAAGATTGGAAAACACTGGACTATTGTATAGAGTCGCTTTTAAAATACCCATCACTCTGGAGACCGTTGGAGTAGAAACAGTTGCAACAACAGTATCGATAGGGTTTGTTCCTGAGCAACTGCCGCAAGTTTCTGGACACATGATGGAAATGTAGGAGTCACTGGTGCCACAATAGCCACTATATTCTCGGCACTCCTCTGGAAAGAAGTCATAGCACTTTTTCGAAGCGACTGAAAACAAATAATATATATGTTTAAACTTAATTGTCTTTTAAGCTGATAAAAAATTTTCTTAGTTCAGCTTTTCTGCAGTTTCTTGGTTTCCTTTTGTTTTTTTGCAACTAGTAAGAAAAAAATGGCTGTGTGTCTTGAAACATAACTTTTGTTGTTAAGCAGTGCTTCTCTTAGAAAAGAGTTTTTCATTACATTTGCTGTGCGAACAGCCACACTTGTTAAATCAAGCAATGATAACAATGTAATACTTAATCGAAGCAAAATCTTCAAAACACCCAATTCCAGTCTAGCAATCTTCACAAACATATGATAAAGAAAGCGTGTTTACACATTGTTGTAACATCGTAAAAGATGATAGAATTGCACTGTCTGTGCAATTTCAAGACATTCCTGGTTTATTTGAAACATGATGTGTTTATGGGATTGAAACTGCAGACAAAAATTTGAGCACGATTCTAAAAAACGTTATTAATCCAACTTCAACAAACACATGTGCGTTATTTCTTCACGTAATGCCAACAACGAAGAAGTAAGTATTGGTTGAGCTCAAGCCCGTAACCAGCTTGGGTCACCTGCGGGGAGCGAAGAGTTTTCTGAGAGGGACCCAAATTTTTTATACAATGTCCAATAGTTTTAAGCTATGTCCAACACATTTTTCCAGGGGGGGCGAAGCCCCCCTGCGCCCCCCTAGTTACGGGCCTGGTGGAGCTTACCTAAAATAAGTTCATTGCTTACTCTAATTAAGTCTCACTGACCTATGCAACCGTGGATGTAATCGCAACAAAATGCAAAAAACAACGGTTCGCAACAAAATGCAAAAAACAACGGTTCATGAACTGTTTATTTGGAGATAGGTTTACATTGTTTAGTGCATAGATATTGGAATCTACGGCTTTTTTAATTAATACATCAAACTGGAGCAAGTTAACGAGGCAACATATTGACATAGCTGAAGAATGCATTTTTGTTAGTCACGTTTTTTTCCGTGAAAGAAAAACCACTAAAGGAATCGCGGTAAACTCTGCTAGAGTGCTGTTACTTGGTCGCAACGGCAAAGGACTATGACCGTTGTTTGACATCCCTTCTTGATCATCGGAGGCCGTGCAAAGTCCACAGGTTTGTGGACACATTTTCATGATCCGGATTGAAGTACAAAGTCCAGAAAATAGTCGGCACAACATGAGCTCACTACCGTCACACGAATTGTCTGCAAATAGTAAAACAGTGACTTTGAATTTGAGATTGTAAACTACCACCGAAATACAAACGTAACTAGGTTGGAAGGTATAAATCGCCTCTGGGGAGCGAAATTGACTTGAAGTTTGACTAACACCTTAAACATTAGTAATTAAAAGGTCATAATAGTGCGTAGAATTTGAAAGTGCAGGGCAAAATAACTGTTAGATTTGACTTGACTTACTGAAAAACGCTAAGCCGCTTCCGAGTTTTGTACTTATAATCTTGATGATAACAACACAAAGGTATTGTAAATCTCCAGTTACTTTGCGAAGTCATGCAGAACACTGAAGCGGTAGCTGGTCAATAGAAGTTCTAGGCGTTTTTATTTGAAACTTACAAATTAAACGGTTTTGTTTGCTAATGAACTCTTACCTAAATCAGTCTTTCGACTAGTTACAATTCGTGGGCAGTTGTCACATGACTTTGCGCAAAGGAACCGGACGTTTTTATTCGACTTGCAAAGTCCCATAGTTTTCACGAGGATGCAGTTGTTTGACGAATCCGTGCAAGGTGCCTCTGAAGATTAAAGTTTTACCACTGGAAAACTCTCAAAAGTGTCGTAGTGTTAAAAGACTGAAGTTGTAAAACAAGCCCCAAACTGTTAACTTGCTCAATTAGTGTTTACTGTGTAGAGCCACTCCATAACCACGTGTTACTTTCTGTTACAAGAGCAAGCCAAAAGTTGTACAAATGCTACATGAAAATACAATACAATGCGCTTGCAGAATTCATCAGTGCGAAACAGTTTTTGCAGTAAACCAACAGAATAAACGGCCAATAACCATAAAGTTGCGATTTGGTACAAATACATAAAAAGTTCTTAACAGCAAATCAAGATGTTGAGTCAAAGTTTTTACCGTAGGTTGCATTGAGATGTTAGTACTTTGAAAAATTGAAAACGTACTTATAACATTTTAACGCTCATTCCGCAGTTTGACGATATGCTTAGCTTTTCTGACGTAGTTTTTCAGGCGTTTCTAGAACTTGGATACAGTAAGGTAAGGATCGCTTATACCAGGGTTCTCAGCCGGGGGGAATTTCCCACCAGTGGGAAATTTTGTATTTGCAAGCGGGGAATTTTTAATTAGGATTTTGTTTAAAATGTAATATAGTTAAACATGCATTAGTTGTTGCGTCCAGTTCTGTAAGTTTATTAATTGTTTTGTGGTGTATCACTCCCAGTTGCTCTCTAAACTGCCACCCATTTATCCGCAGCACACAAATTATAGCCATTGTCGGCTCTGCACTTCATTCAGAAGAAAAGTTAGTTAATTACAAATAATTTGGTATTAATTAAATTAGAGGCCAAAGAGCTTATCAATTGTGAAGAGTTTAGTTTCTTTTTTAGAGTACTGATGTAAAAGTGTTCTTTACAAACTAAATTTCTAAGGGTGAATTTTATCTGTGAATAACAGTTAAAGAGGTGCATGAGATAAAAAAGTTTGAGAACCACTGGCTTATACTAAACAGATAAAGTGACTTTTTCGTAGTGGAAAAGTGAACATTTGTATATTTTAAAACTTCCTGGTTTAAACTGCAGTGGAAAATATGGAAACTAAGCGATTTTTTAGATTCAGTTTATGCTTAAGTTAAATTGTAACAAAATAAATTTTTCTTCGCGTATCTTGAGTCAAGCTCAACACTAGGAACAAGATTTGATTTATCCTGAATGCGTACGTGATGTATATGTTACATCTAACTTACAGTGGGTTTAAAAACACCTCCACCTCTATTCATTTATGGCAAGATTTGTCTTAAAAACGGATTTTCTAAACGCTAAGTAAACGGATTGGTTTCGAAGCACTAGATCATGTCATGTAGAAAAAATGTTCGCAATTTAAAACGTAGGCTATTCAACAACAGTACTGAAAAGATTTCGAAGACTATGCTCACTGATGCTGCTTAAATATTTTGCACAAAATTTATTTGCATCAATGTATCAAATTTTCTGGTACCAGAACACATTAGGAGTAAGCTCAGGTTGCGTAAAATCTCTGGAAAATGAACGGAAAAATGCTTGCAAGCAATTATTGTTATCCTCAAAATTTTTACTCCATGTTTACTGGGAAGATGCTTGCTGTTTAGACATAAGTTTGATTGTGAAAAAAAATAATAAGGTAAAACAACATTTTACAAAACGAGTCAACACAGGTTAAGTTAGGTGATGCATAGCACATAGTTATGACTTTGAATTTAGGCTTTGTGCGAGTCTTCGCGACTGCGAACAGTATACTGTAGAAGTGCTTTGTCAAAATCATATTTAATATACCCGCCAGTTGCACATCACACCAACGGCACTATGAAACAGTCGACACACATTCATCTATGCAATGTTTTTCCAAGTTTTCCGCTTATATTCAAAGTTTTACAAAAATGTGTTATGTATTTATTTCGCGTTCTTCTGTTTTCTATCGAATGGCTATCAAATAAGTTGCTGCGTGCAACTTCGAACCTGTCATTCCACTTATTCGTTTGCAAGAGTTTCGTTACTTGTTCTGTACCAGCATCTGTGCGTGCATTTTAAAATTCTGCCACAAGTCATACATACAAACATGTAGATCTTAAACTGCGACAAACAGTAGCAAATAGTGATGTAGTCAGTACTGGGGAGAAACGTAGGAAACCTCGTCGTACACTATTTTTGAAAAGAGAAAAACGTTTGCCACGTCTTTGATTACGTCAGCAAAGATTATGGCGTTTTTGTTGATATTTGTGCATTTTTCAACAAAACCTTTCAGCAACCTTCACTAGCTGGTATGGCCTTTTCCATGCAGCGTTCCCCCACTTGCTTTTGGCAGTGAGCCATTTGTAAAAGACAATATACACTGTTCCTTGTCCAAATATCTGAAGCTGAAGAAACCAAAAAGGTTGCATCTTGCGCAAATAAACAGTTTGCGCCACTTACCAGGATCAATGACACCTTGCAAAGGTGGAGCGCTCGGACAGGTGCTGCACGATCTCTGGCATACTTGTTTAACTAGTTCATGTTCGCACTGACCATTGATGAACAAGGTTGCACAATCCTGCCGCTTGTCCTTGCAGGTTTCAAGTTCTTCCGGCAGATCTTCTGAAAAAACTCGTGATAACAAACCGTTAGCAACAGCAAGTAGGTTCCAGCGTAATTGTCGCTGTAGTTTTCATAAATTTTAGTTGTAGTCGTAAATTTTGAGGGAGCCAGACGTGAAACTTCAGAACTGTAATGAAGTGTTCCACATCTAAAAGTAAATACCGTTATTTTATGCAGTAAACTATTTCTCAAGCAACGATGTTTGGAAGACATGCCCTTTTTCCATAAATTTAAAATGTCACGCAACGTTTGCTTTTCTATATCTTCAATTATATCTTTGCTTGTACGGCTTTTCTTGAATCTAGCAAAGCACTTGAGGGCAGCTCACAACACTTGACCAACAGCAGTGACGCTAGGAATACAAGTACAGAAAACATCAAGCTGTTTTAGGTACTGCAAAAATACCAGTGAGCTTATCGTGTAAGAACATCATATTTTGGTAAAGTTTGTGAAAATCTAATTTCCTCGAGATATCTATGCAATTGCAAACTTGCCGCAAGAATTTTGCTCTAAATTTGCCGCAAAATTTTACGGCACAAACTGGATCTTTAAAAAAAACATTGCCATCCTTGTACAGGTAAAACGCCTTACCTTTTGGTGTCTTCGCAACATCCTTCCCGCACTTTTGGCACGACACAGGACAATTCCGTACGAATTCGGGCAAAGAGCACATTCCCATCGGCTTAAGTACTCCACATGTGGTAGGGTTCTTATCGAGACATTCGGACGGCTTACATATCCCGCAGGATTTTTTGCAATAAACCTGCATCACGATACTGTCACACTTGCTTTCCAGCATATCACAAGTCTCCTTCGTCCACTGATCAGCACAGACGTCAACGGGTTCGTCTCTGTTCAGTTCGTCGCATTTTTCGCACGAGAATGGACACAAAAATCCGATGAACATCTTCTGGCACTTGCCCTCCTGTGCGTATCTTGGACACTGGCTATTTCGGTCCACGCAGGCATCTGCAACAGCCGTCACTAATCATTACACACTGCACCTTGGTACTACCAGAGCAACGCTCCGGAAGACAGAAGTTGTCAATTGTAAAGGGACATTAAAAACTGCATCTATTTTAGTGACGTAGGTCGTAGGGTATCTCTGATGCATCGATTGCGCTTGTCTGAAACAACTATGTGTTGTGAATTTAAGAGAACATCTTTAGATGTCGTATAAATTTCTTGACCTGGTTTTATCTGCTACTGATGAAACGACAAATGCTTTATTTCAGTAATTTTCTAAGTATTGAACATTTTATTGTTCTGCCGAACTTGATATGACCAGCGATTTATCTGCTTGAAAAACAAGAGCTTTTTTAATGTGGTTTCATCAATGCTATCAGATGCTCGCCAGATCCTTACATTAACGTTCTTGTCTACAAACGGTTTTGCTTTTTGGAATACTCGAACACTTTGCTCCCAGAATACCAAAATGAAAGAATAACATAAAAGGTATTCGGCGATAAAGTAACACTTTTGCATACCAAAACTACGTAATAACTCGTGACAAAATGCTTTCCTCGCTATTCGTTCAGAAAGAAGAGCAATGTTTTCACAACGTGCTTGAATGTAAAAATCAGTAAGATCAACTTACGAAGTTTCTCAAAACTTAATGACAGTTTTTACTTTTCATAACTTGTGTCCGATAGGAAAATGTCATAGCAAAGAAAAAATTTATAACAACGAATGATTTCCTTGAACTATGGAATAAAATGCGCGTCCTTGAGCGAGTTGTTGCAAGATAGTCAGTATAAAACTGAAATGAAGTGAATATCAAATCACTGGGGGGTCCATTTCCACACCTTTAAACTTCAAGCAAAATCAAATGAATAATAGTTACAAACAACAGTGTGTCAAATTACTTCACCTTCCCCATCAGATGGAGCGCATTTCTTACACACCGAAGCGCATTCGTGTTGGGACATGTACGGGCTTGCGCAGCCCCCGCAGATTTTTAGTTGCTCTTCGCATGCTGCTTCCGGCAAGTTGGTCATCGGTGTGGACGTGCCGCTCGAACATACTCCACAGGACAACCGGCAGTCGTCTGCTACTATTTGGTTTTGACACTGATTTAATTTCGCCAACTTGGGGCACAGGCCATCGTTATCCACACAGGTTTCTAAAAGAAAGCATTTCCGGAAAAAATGTTTTCAAAGGCGAAATGTTTAACTCTTTAATTTGAACCACGATGTGTGAAGCTTAAACACATCGGAGGCCCTCAGAATCGATTTTGTAAAGGTAAAGCACAACTTTCATGTTCGCGTTGCGGCTAAGTTTGCTTCGCTAACAATTTGCAACAGCTCTATACTTGATTTGTCTGATAGCAGTTGCACAACTTATTTCAAAATTAAAATTACCTTGACAAACGCCGCACGTTTTCGGGCAGTACTGCGTCACCACAGAGTTGTTGTTACAGCTGCTCCTGAGATCCTGACAAACTGCCAGTGTATCTGTGCATCCCGAGACAACTGGCAAAATAGATGAAGCAGGAATTGTACCAGTACGTCCCTCAGTGGCCGGACGACACAGATCGCAAGAAAGGGGGCACTTAGCTGCCACATTTGAAGCTGTGCAAAGGCCCAGTACTGCGCCAACTGCACAGTTCGCATCTGAATCAATGCATTGACTTTCAGTACCTGAAAAAAACAGACCAATAATTTTTTGATAAGCAATGCAAGGAATTAGGAATACAGCTTTTAGGAACGACAGGAATCAATGCTATACACCTACGATGCGAACCTGACTGCTCAGCAACATATCCAGGACACTTTCCACACGAGTTTGGGCATGCTCTCGCCACAACGTTGTTTGCGCATTTTCCTGAGTTTCGCAGGGTTTTGCAGTCTTCTCGAGTGTCATAGCAAGGTCCTGAAAAAGATTGATAGCACAATTACAGACAAGTATTGCCTTTTAAATGGATACCATCAAAACTTCCTTGATCATGAAACCTAAGTTTGCAGGCGGTGACATATTTTGACCAAAGATGAAGACGACCAATTGTTGCATGATTGTCACTACATTTCAAGCAAAAATTACAGAAAAAGTAAAAAATTAGTTCTGTTAAAAAAAATGACAAAGCCTATTGGCCCCATCTAAGAGGTTAGAGCTTAGAGCGTAAAAACTCTGTTCCCGAAATGCAGTCACTATTTTAAACGAACTACTGTTCTCAACCATAGTGAAAGTACCTCACATTGTTTTGAAACCGCAGTTTCACTGTTTCACGCAGTAGCTGCATTATTGGCGCCACATGCTCGAACTGACAAAATCCTGTGATTTATTACACTGTAATTCAACCAGGATTTAACAGAGCGTCGTACGTTTTTTTACACACCTTATTTGTCAACACGGATAGAATAGACCTCCATGGAGTGAGTTGCATACTCGTTTATTTTGAAGGTAATGAAATCTTTATTGTGGAAACATTGCTCTTATCATCGGAATGTTTTTAGCGATTCATACTCCCGAAACCTTTTTGTTGGCACCAAAGACAAAACAAAATGGTTCTACTTTTATTACATATCAATAGTACGTTAACGACAAGATTCAATCGCCGTACCAGCTATCGACGTGGGTGGACATACTCCGCAAGTTTCTTTGCACACAAAGCTCCAAAATGTTTGTTTGCACATCTCAGCTTGCTGCATATCGTAGCATCCAGGGCTTTGGTCGTAGCAAACTGAAAAATATTTGCGAGATCACCAATCAAGGTAGTTTGTGTTGCGTGTACGAAGGAAGAGACGAACTTCTGGCTCTGAGTGACGAATAAGAACATACGAGCTGCTTTTGTTGCTTGGTGAAAAATAACTAGAGACAAATTTTTGTCTGTTGACCAACCACTTGCTTTCTGTGTTTAATGCAGAAAACTGGCAAATAAAAGATAAATGAAAGAAACAGAAAAAAGCGAAATGTCTTATCAAAAAATATTGGCACCCATTTTTATGTCTATTCCAAACTGGCGTTTGGACCGACCTAAGATTTACGTGGACAAGTGGCAAAGTCCAAAGATCTTTTCGATGGCCATGTTTTTCTTCAGCTTGTACAGTCTGAATAGATAACTCTGTGCAAATTTACCCAGCAACCCAATTTGCTTGTTTACGTTGTAAGTCAACCATTTCCCTCAGTTTTTCATTTCATAAGAGGTGATACATCGAAATTTTGTGGTGGTAAACACGCTCAGCAAAACTGGTGTTTGCTTAATTGAACCTTATGTTTTGATTGAAACAACCAACCTGATAAAAATGTGCAGTTTATTTTAAATTCAAACCGAGCTTATTAGCCTTGAACATATAGAACTATTGCAGCAAAAAGCATTGGTTCTTACATATAAATAACTGTTACAACAAAGGTGAATCATAGGGCCTTAGCATTTAGAAGGAACACATGCTGAGATGTCGAAATTCGTTTGCTTTCTTGATCAGTACAAAAAATTATTGCCTTATGAGTGAAACCATGGTGAAAATAACTTTTTGATTTCGTTTGTAAAGTTGCCAATGTCATTATCCATGGAGCTTTGCTGGCAAGTCTCTCAGCAGAGGTCCGTATGTAAAAATTCAGCACAAAGCGCTCAGTTTAAAAAAGGCAAGGTCTTCTCGAACCTGGGCATTCAAAGGTGTTGCACAATGTACGTTCAACTCCGTCGCCATCGCAGCCTGAGGTTTGACAAGTTCGCTTCCGCGACATCACTCCCCCACCGCACGAAGCGTTGCATATTGACCACGATGACCACGCGTTCCACACTGTGACGGAGCATTAAGCTTTGTGCAGATTTTGTAATAGATGCATAACAAAATAACAAGTTTCAAAGCAAGTCACATTCACATTAGCTAATACAATGCAGTGATACTTATTTTCAATCGTTTCTACGGACAATTTTAGGTTTTGTTCCACGCGTTCATGCCTGCGACATATCAAACAGAAATTCGCGAAAAACTACTTACGGTGCGGGTAATGTCAACCTGCGCCAGGAATGATATGATTGATATAATAGGAAAAGCAACATTCAAAGCTGCTCTGTGTAAATGCTATGGCCAGCTTCGAAATCGGACAAGAAACTTGTCGCAGGTCCAACAGAACACCACTTGCCTCAGTCTTTCAGTCTTGCATATAGTACAGTATCATGCTTTCATTGAGTTTCAAAGAATCTACTCAATAAAACGAAAACCTATTTTCCTAAGCACGTTTTGGCTGTGTGCCTAAATGGAAACGAAGCTAACGGAAGCGGTAGACGGGCTCGCAACCATGGGGCAACCGGGCAATTGCCCCCCCCCGAAATTTTCAAAAACATGTTTATTTGTTTGGTGCAAGTTGCAATCATTTTGCTCCCCGAAAACATCAGCTGGTTGCGGCCCTGACAGTAGAAATCTACCATACCTCCACAAAATTTACATGACTTCGGGCAGTGCTCCCTCATATACATGGAGTAAGTAAAAGAGCAGAACCCTCTTCGCGACCAGTTTCCGCAGAGCTCATGTTGATCTTCGCACGTCTTGTTACCTGAAAAGCCAACAGCTTCCTTGGTGGCGCGCGATGAAAGTAAGGAATTTACATTTACTCAAGTACCATTTACGATCGAAGATTTACGATCTAATTGTGCATCTCGTCTTAGATTGATGTAGCATACTAGCGATCAAGATCGAACAGAAGTTATTGTTATGACCTGTTTTGTATCGTCAATACTAAATAAACGACCTAAAACATCATTCCCAAGCATTCCAGACCGCGCTATTCTAAGCTACGTTGGCAGAAGCAGGACAGGACGACTTGGATTTGAAATTTCTAGGATACAAACAAACGCTCTCAGTGCAGTTATTACGCTTCGTTTTTCATCCGCAATATTTCCACACGCCTTTGCTCAAAAGTCGACAGTAGCACATAACTTTTCGGCTCTGGGCTCTAATTAGTACATACCCGTTTTAAAATCGGAAGCATTGAAGTAGTAATTGTCACCAAGCAGAGTTTCCTGCAAAGTTTCTCCTGCTTCTTCACACATTTCGCATGTTTTGGCGCAAAGTGACGCAACCAAAGCTGTCTGGCATGCATCTGCGGCCGCAATAAAAACTTTATTATTTTTGAAAGAATTGTTGAAGAATTTAAACTCTGTGACGCCAGCAAGTAGATGGAGTCGAGTCTATCAATTGCGACGCATATATTCATTCATTTTCACAACCGATTTTTTCCTCTGTGGAGGGTTGCAAAGGCAGCAGTCCAAGAAGATCAAGAAAAGATTCCACTCAAAGTGAGGTCTATTCCAGTTATTGCGTTTGTGATTAATTTGGTGAAAAATTTCAATTGAAGTACAATATTGACATGCGTTCCATGAGACTTGCGAAGTCAAGGTTTTGACAAAATTGACATGATTTGAATCCTGTACCTTTGGATCGGTATGCCAAGCACGACTCTTTAGCCAGACTGTCCTTGCATGAGCGACTGGGAACTGGACACTTGTGGATGTTGCAGCCTCTCAGTTCTCGCGTGACGGATTCCTTGCAATTGCCTGTAAAGCAACAAGTGTTGTCCAGCTCCAAGCATAAAAGTATTTGTACAACATAAAAGAAACTTTAAAAAATGAAGTTTATGCTAAAAACCGCGCGGAACTCTGCAAAGTCCATATAAATTTACTGAATTTGATTAATGTTTGTATTTAGAAAAAACTGGAGCAGTCATCATGCAGGTGACAGCTGTCAAATCAAACAATCATTCCATGACTGTACAGTAGACTGCATATTTCGTACGCAACACTATCCACCACTTTCGACGCAAAAAAGCTTGTTTACTGTCACCTAGATTTGAAAATGATTTTAAATTTGCAAGTTAGTCAATAAAACGAAACTATGACTCAGCTATTACTTTCACTAGAATATGCAGAAACTTGCGTCAAGCTTCTGAGGAATCTGCCTGCTTTCTACTTTCATTCTTCTGCGACGATTAAAACTTGTAAGTGTATCTATTTTTCATAGTTACAGGCCACAAAAATGGCGGCAAGTAAATCAGTCACATGCACAGCTTTAATTGTTCTTCAATTTGAGTTTCACAAATAGGGCCGTCTTGTGAATAGAAAAGCAATATAATTATATATTGATGTATGTCCTTTCACATCACTGATTTATTAATAATTTTAATCTCTCGATTTATGTGATGAAGCCGGTTTCAACGAGTCAGAGACGTATTTTGACTTGCTTTTTTGCATGTACTTCCGCCAGCTTCGAACACATCACAACATGAGTCTTGTACAGACCTCCAATAAATGCTACTGGCAGAATTTCCTAATTTTTCGGGTCGTATTGATAAGTACCACCCACGTTTGTTTGGGAAGGACATGTATTAGGTTTTGAAGTAATAAACTTTTTTTGACATGCAAGAAGTAAATTTTTTAGGGTGACAACAGTTTGGGAACAGGTTCCGAGTTGTTGAAAAACGGCCCTGTGCACCTAAAACGTTTGCGTAAGCCTTGGTTATGGTGGAAACAATTGCCCAATGAGGGCAGTGATACCGGAGGTGTTAGATTTTCAAATACATCTGAGTAGGGTTTTAAGACATGAGCAAGTTCAGAAGTTATTTTACTGCACATACGAATAAAGTGTAAATGTTCTTTTTCTAATAGGCAATATATTTTCCAAAGAGTATGTGATTTGTTTACAATTGTTGGCACAGGCATATGGACCTACAGTTCCACAACCAATTTTAGTTATTTACAGTAAATCTTAACTGCAATGCGTTAAGCTATGCTATATTGAATTTGTTGCACAACATGATCAGTTTGAATAGCAAAATAAATTGATCTTAAAGCTTGTGGACCTGCATGTGCTAGCTAAATGAACATGTGATGCAGAAAAAATTATATAAATTAGATATTAACTTATTCATAAAACCTAGAACGTTCATTTGGGCTTAACAAATGACATGATAGCAAATCAGTGGCATCAAAATGGGAAGAAAGACTGTGCCCTCCAAAACGTGACAAGAAAGATAACCTACCGGTTTGGGCTACATCATTTCCCTACTTGCCAACTCTATCAAAGAAAGAAGAAAGCGTAAACATGAAGGCGATGGTTTCCAACTGGATACAGTGGAGATTTTTTTTGTTGCAAACGAGCAAACGAACTAGTTTTATGCTGGTTGATGTTAGTCTCATGTTCTACTGCGCCCCAACGATCCGTTCAAAATACGCAGAAGTCACGCGAGAATTTTCTATCACCAAAGTCACGTTTGCTCACTTCATGAATTACTAATACTAACTTGTGCTTGTTATTAATTCTAAAGTCCCGCATGAGTTTAACAAAACAATTTGTTTGACATAAAATTTAACCCACATTTATTTTGTTTTTTACAGCTTAGTAATCCTCCATTATCAGACATTTGAATGTACCATGCAAGCACGCGTTGCTTGGAGCTCAGTTAGTCACAGGTTTTTCCCTTTCATTCACCAATGAATTCACCAGGAGTTGTACAATTTTCTGTAGCCACTTTTTGTCAAACCTGCGATTCTCTAATTTTTTGCAGTCACGTAGTAGTTTGCAGCTGAAGCTATTATGGCATATATGTCCTTTATCTTTGGCAGCGTTTTATTACTGCGTTGCTACAACTTACTCAGAAATTTCCAGTAAATTAAAAAAACTCATGGTATTAATAATAGAAAAATGCTCTTCCAGAGCTCGGCAACACAAGTCTTATGTAAATTGAGAAGTTACTCCCGCGCTTCTTACACGTATATGTGGCGAATCAATTATCCATAGTTTTTTATGTTAGCAGAACTCACAAAATCATCGCGTTTTACTTAAAGACACTTCTCTTACGGGTTTCTTAAAGACACTGCTCTTGAAACATTTCTTTCGATTTTGTTTATTTAGTTTTCAAACCAAAAGCACAGGCTTTTGTAACGCTTTTGGTTCGTATTAGGTATAACGTTACGTTCTGCTAATAGCAGTTTTTAGGGAAAACCACTTCTAGTTTGTTTGAATATTTTTCTTTTTTATTTTCGCCATTTGCTTCCTCATTGCTTTTAATTATCCTCTGCTTTCAACATTTTACGACTTCGTTCACTCGTCTTTATGGTCACGTGCTGTCAGCTCAATATCATGCATGAAAGCCTAAAATGGAACAGGTGAACTGAAATTTTTGATCACTCATAAAACTGTGTTCAGTGATTCAAAACCTCAAGCCGAAGGCAGCAAGTTGGTGAGGCACGTGAGAAAAAAAGTTTACGTTTGATGAAGTACACACTGTATATAACATCACCTGCATTGATAGTGAGGCCGACAAACATTTTCATATGTTTCTGTCTAGTCGAGATGTGCTCAAAATAATTTGTGTTTTTCCCAAGAAAACGACTCCTTTATGGAACGATTTCAAGCAGATAACTTATTCACTCACTTTCGGTGCAAATTTTCGTTCTGTTTTGAAAACCGCCGCCACATGTGGCGCTGCAACCGCTCCACTGCGACCAAGAGTGTTCTTCTGCGAAAGAAGTGAAGAGATGCATCAAAGTGCTTTAGTGCGCAGCTAAAATCTACACATGCTTACTTAAGTAAAACGCCTAGTTAAAATTTTGCTGAGACATTCTGAGAACATATGAACTGATTGTGATACGCACGTAACAGCTAACGTTACTTCTTTAAACTGACATGTCCGCAACCGTTTAGTACGTAATAAGAATAAACGTCTGCAATGTCGGAAAAGTTACGATAGACGTGCAGTTCCAGTCTTGTACCTGCTACAGATACATTAGCGAAAAATAAATATCAAAGTTTACATAACCACGAAAATGGCTTGGCGCGATTAAAAGACGATTATGTTCTGTCATCTGATTTAAGTGATGGCATTTTGCTTTTACGGTAAGCGTCCTGACTTTAAAGCAGCAAACTTTGTCCATCTAAACGCCTAGCCTGGATGTGCATCTTAATTCCCAACTTACTGCATAATCGGCAAGTTTTCTTGCAGCTTTCCTTCATGTACTCCGTCATTTCCGGGTAGATAGTGCTGTTGCAAAACCCATATTGCGCCCAGTCACTGCAATGAGCGTTCGCGTCGGCGCAGTCTGTAATGAAAGCACGAAAGGAGATTGACTGTATTGTTTGAGGTATTTAGAGGTGCAGCAAGACTTCTTGTATCGTATTATTTTCTCCCTCAATAAAATTATATAATTTTTATCAAAGACTTTTATCTGGTGCTGTTATTCGCTCGCCTTGTGGTCGCTTTGTTGTTTGGTGGGCCAAATCATACTTGATGTACGCGTCATGACTTTTTGGAAATTATGCATAAACATAAAGTAATGCTTTGAGCGACGACATCGCCGAGCCTATCCATTCCACCCACGTCCAACCGAAATGCGTTGCTGGGCCAAATGTTAATTCATTCTCTTGAAAGCCGCACATTGAATGACTTACGCTGTGCTCAGCAAACTAAAATTTAGCTTAAGTTACAGAAAGCGTTCGAGTCCTAAAATCATTGATAACGACTTTCTGGCACTTCCAATCACTTCATAACTGTGATGTCATAGGCGAGTTTAAAGTGCCAGTGACCTCAAAATAGAACTCAGTTTAGTGCAAATGGACCAAAAGGGGTAGCAATCACAAAACCAAAAATGAGTTACCACCTCAGTGGACACATGGAAATCTGCCAGAACGAAATGCAGACGTAACAAAATGCCACCGAGGCACACAGCGTGTCAAAAACGTAAAATGTAAGAATTATCAAAATAAGGATAGCTTGTCATTATATTATACATTCACAACAACGAAACTTTCAACTGGGCCGCAGGTTGGACAGGTTGGACATACTGTAGCTGCTATGGACAGGCTATTATTACAATTTCGGAATGCGGAGCGTTTTTTTGTATATTGGTTTACATTGTTTACATTTACATTGTTTATATTTACATTGTTAGCGGACACGTATCTTGGTGCTTTGTACAGAAATGCAGACTGGAGTGCAGTTATTTTTGTCAGGCGCTCGCTTTCTTACAATTCGTTATCATGTCTCACGTTTTCAAAGTATACAATTTTTTTCATATTACCAGGTGTTAAAATCATTTGAGCCTTACGTCTTTCAAGCGAAATCATTAACTTAAGCGCCAAAGAGAAAACCCAGGACAAATCTTAACATCTCCGATTCTCCCACCCGCTCGCTCTTGTGCGTTGTGGAAGCATTGACATCAAAATCTGCGCAGCGCTTCTGCACAATTATGAGATACTGCTGCCTCGTGAAGACCGCTGCAGCAGTTTTCTGACTTGTTGCCAGGTGCAACTAAACTGTTGTTTTTCACCATCCTGCATCGGATCAAGCGCAAAGGGCAAGATAAACATGAAGTTTCGTAGGTTTGTTCATTGCTGGGTGTAAATAACAAACAGCCGTCACTCCGAGTCACAAGGAACATTAGGAATCGCGATTTGAAGCGAATTACAAAAAATACTGGTGAGGGCGCGTTGAACTGTTTTGGTTATCAATTCTAAAAAATATTTTTGGTTCGAAAGGACAAGAAAGCATTATATGCTGAAATATATAAAAATATAAATTGTGATTTTGCAAACTTCTTACTTTAGAAACTGAAAATTGATTTTATCTGGGCATTCGTTGCATTTTTTTGTGAATTTAGAACACGTTTTGCATTTTTGTTTAAAACAAGATGAGAAATAAGCAAATCCGCTGAGTTGGCACTGTAATGAATTTGCGTAATCAGTTTTCCAGAGAAGAGTAAAAGAGATGCAATTTAGCTGCTTCTACCAACAAAAGATTAGGTCCGATTTGAAGATCAACGAATTCAATTCACAATACACTGGCCGAATTTATGCCCAGTTAGGTTTTCCAGAAAATCGCAATTCACCGAATTGGAAGGTATATTTAGATCACTTTTTTTAACTGTGGATATGGAGCAACTACTTCCGCGATGTCGACACTTAAAAAAATTTTTTTGAATAAAAAAAGCTTTGCGAGATCATGTAAATGTATGCCGAAAAGTATAAACAGTACTCTTCTCCACGCAATTTTTGAGAGATCCATTATCATCTGAATTATTTGGACACTCCCTTCATACGTTGCTGTGTACAAGTCTCTGCCGCTTTTCGCAAGATTTCACTTCTTTGAATTATGTAATTGTCTGCTTGTATATGACGATGAAAAATTTGTATGATGGCTGAATCTTTTTGAGTTTATTCTCTCCCAGTATTGCTCATGCGTAAGTGCGTACTCGTACACCTCTGTATGGCTTGGTATGTGAACTTTTACTTTCACCTTGCATACTACTAGTAATCCATGTGTTATAGACCTTAACATGGGAAACACTAGGTAATAATTGTAATAATTGCTAATTGTAATAATAATAATAATTGCTCTAGTCCACCAATACGTGCAACCATGCGGTCAAGATCAATGAAATCCGAAGAAAAGTTTGTTGAACATAGTTCAACATTAATCGAAGCCCATTGCATTCACAGTGCCCTCACACAGAGCGTTAGCTTATGGTGACTTTGAGACTTGATAAGAAGCGCTCTTACAAACGAGGCGTTCGTGCGAAATCTGTGCACGTGGTGCCCAAGACATATACAGAATTTTTAACACTACATTCTACATATTATAATATATTATACATTATACACTATATAATATCTACTATACATATAACATACATTATGAAACCAACATATATTAAAAAAACTCGCTTTATATATTGAAGGAAACTGTTTTCAAGTTTTGGATACCAGCGCCACCAAATGCCCAGGAAATATGTTAATAAGAGGCCTTGAAAAACGTCAGTGATACATGAGAAAACCAAATTCAGAATAACATCAAATCATGCCTGTAACAGGTTCTGCATATCGTTGCGTTTACTTACGTGATACGCACAAAAGCACATTTGCCTGTTGCTACGAAGCTTACCCTTGTTCAAAGAGTGATCGCCAAACATGGAGCTCGTATTTGGACAGAATCCGCAGGTTTTCCTGCATGTGATTTGTAAATATTGCATTGAGTCACGGTCATTGCATTCCGATATCAGCTCTGCGCAGTTACCGAACGTGTCAACGCAGACTTCATTCGACTGTGTTCTTTCTGTAAAATTGATGATATAATCTGAAGCGATTGAAAACAACAAGTTATTGACCGATTTTCTTTAAGCTTTCCACAAAATAGAAGAGTTGAAGCAGAACCGTCGCCAGAAAGTCAATAGGGGGCTTTTCGTTTGTGCGGGGGGGATATACGTTCGTGAAGGGGGGCTTGACATTCAAATTTGACAAAAATTTCACTAATTTATAGTGCTTCATATTTCAATTTGGGGGGGCTTGGAGCTTTGTTTGAGGGGTCTAAGCCCACCAAAGCCCCCACGTAGCGACGGCAATGCGTTGAAGCAACCGAACAAGGAACATAGTTCAGGTTCGGTGACGCACAACAAATGAGATTATGCATAAAAGTTTATTGACAAAAAATCTTACATGAACGAATGTATAACTATAGGCTTAGTATGAAATGAGAAACCCTTTGAGTAGCACTACATTATATTTGGTGATAAAGGTGATTTGTCGTATATGACAATTTACTCTCAAAACGTTTAACGTTTTTCCAACAGCCAACACCTCTGGTAGTTTTGTTTTTTACCAATGACAGCAGCAGGGGTGGTCGCCGTTAAAGTAGAAGGCATTCTTGTGGTTGCAACAGCAGTGACGTCGGCATTCGCATCACCAGTGCAGACTCTACAGGTGCGTGGGCAGCTGAGCGCCACATTTTCCACAGTTGCGCAAAACGCCACTAATCTCTCACACTTCTTGTACAAGTCGACGCAACCTGGAATTGCAAACAATTATGATATCCGTATCCATGAGCAACTTTCTTCAAGAAGACGACTAAAGGAAAAATACTGATTGTGAATTCAATAGTTACAAAAAAAAGCAGTTGCGGAAGCTTAAAAATAAACATTGGTGCAAGTCATACCAAATCATACTTGCTATTTTGGAAACTGATTACTTTGCTTTTGCCCAAATATCTCTAAAGTGTTTTCGCCCATATGCAGTGTTCGGATTTCCAGGTTCTTTAACTGATTTTAAATACGGCTTAAGCTAGGGTTATTTCGGAATAAATCTTCCGCTAATATTGAATAGATAAATGTAAGGATAAAAACTATCTACATTGACCGCTTTAACGATTTTCGGTTTATAAACAAGATGAGGAAATTAGGAAACGTCAACGATGAGACTTCTCCGAGTTTGTCGTTCGGTATGTTGGTGATGAATGCAGTGACTCTGTTCAATCCACCCACTGCCACAAGTTCAATTTCTGCCATTTGTACGTGTTGTTGTGTCATAGTCTCTCGCTTTTTTCGGGATGTCTGCATTAATTTTGAGTATATCCTTAATCTCTTGGGGTGGTAGGATCATCAACCATAAAACATTTTGTAGGCTGCAAGTTGGCTGATGATTGTGTTTACCCTATGTTGTCATCCATGAGAAGAAACAAAAATAAATGCAGACATCCCGAAAAAGCGAGAGTTTACAACAACGGCATTGAAAAGTTCGACACAATTACAACAACGACATTGAAAAGTTGTTTGGTTCGAAACTACCAACTTCATTGCGCAACGTTTTGTGCAAAACTTCAAATATACGTGGGCCTACTAATTGCACTACAGTATAAGAACAAGGCCATCTTGCTGATCCGGTCAAAATCTAAAGTGCGAGACCGCTTTAGAAGGCTATCAGTTTTGGCTGGCTGGCTACCGCTTGCCATCTGAAAAAAAACAACTGATTTATAGATAAGCAAGAGCCTACGTTATCCAGCACCAACTCACAAAGCGAAGTGATGACTGCATTTGCTGCTTATAAAAACACAACCATGGTTTTCCTACATATAAAAAGTCAGAAGATAATCGGATTAGCATCTGTGAAAAGTTAACTCCCGATGGGTATAAGCTCTACCGTCACGCAAACTGCCAGGTCTTAAGGCTTCACTGTCATGTGGCTAATAAAGACGTCACAAGCAAAATTATCGCCCAGTCATTGAATATGCAGACAACGCTCATAGCATTTATTTGACACAATTTTTAGATAATGTAAGGAAACTTGTAATTGGAGATATAAAAGTAAACATTTTTATATGATTACACTTAGTTTTGATGGTCGAATTTAATTAAAAATTCTGCAAATTTGACTTCCTTCGATTCGGATGCCGAAGAGCTAAGTATACATAAAGAACGTATATTCGATGATAACCACCATTCTGTCTAAAATTCAATAATAAAACAAAAGTCTAGACTCAAAAACTGTTAAAGCCGGTATTTCTGCTCTAAATTCAGGAGAAATTTGAAAGACTACTGCGTCAGTTTTGCATTTTGTTCTTGAAATTAGTGTGGAAAACAGCAAACTAGTGTTTGATCTATTCTGATTTAGCAGCATTACTCACTAAAAGACAATGCGTCACTTTTGACAAATGACGATGGGACATTTTCCAGTAAAACTGTTTGTTGTCCTAACTACGCAAGCTTGATCACATCACACAGGCTTGACGTGCAGACAGTAAACTTGACACATTGATTTACATCGGGCGGTTCAGGCTTTAAACAGTCGTTATAAACGGTCTACTGGCTTGACAAGTACAAAACATTTTTATAGAAATAACTTTTTAAAGCAATCTTTTTTTATTTCTGCTTCAGCCATAGTCTTTCTCAAGTGCAACGCAAATGGACCATGCTCAGTTCGCATGGGATTATGCATGCCTGTCAGCACAACCGAAAAAGTATTTTAAACGTCCAATTCGCACTTCATCAAATTTAACCAGCACTTTTTGCGTAAAATCGTTTAAAATACTTTCTGCATTTGTCACTTAAACTAATTTTAACTCCCACATTGGAGAGAAGTGTGTGCAAATTGAATTTGCCTTATTTTGTTCCATATGCGACTCACCAAGAATGTTACGGTAGACCTCACATGATACATTTTATTTCATGTTGGCTCTTCTTTGTCATTTTCGCTTAAAAATCTGTGAGGTTAATAACTTGGGACTTCCTTTCAAATCTACCCTAAATAAGCTGCCATTCATATCAAATATTTTTAACATTTTTACAATTTGCTCCCATTTGCAAATGGAGGAGAAAGTAGTTCAGGCGATGTGTTCATAGGCGTCGCCAGGAGGGGGGGCAAAGGGGCCATTCCCCCCCAAATTTTTAGAAAATATAGTCATTTTGTGTTTTGAGAGGCGTTTTTCTAAGCAAAATATTGTTATTCGCCTAAAATCAAACATTTTGCCCCACCCAAATTTTTGGGCTGGCTACGTCACTGGATGTTTCTAAGCCGAATTTCATACTTTTCAAATATTTTTCTAACGTGAGAATTACAACTTTGCAAAAAAATAACTATACGAAAGATCTTGAGGTAAGAGCACTGCGTTTTATTCGCAAGTTTATCACAAACCAGACCAGTTATGCTGGTGCAGATTTCCGCAGCATTGACTTGAAATATGTCATCAATGTTTTATGTTCGATACGTTTCTTTGCCTAGATCTCTTCAGGACTGCTGTAAGATGAAACACAACAATAATTACACTTACTATACAAAAAATCACACTAAACAACCATTGTAAGACGAATANCAGAAATCCACCGAAGCTGTATTCGTTTGCAGTTCTTCNCTTGAACGTTTTGTTGTTTGTTGTCTGACATTGCAAAAAAAGCTTTAAGTCTTACCTGTTGCAGTTGCACCTGCTTCGGACAGNGTAGAGCCAACGGTTAATGCACTTGTAAGTATGTCTCTTGTTGATTTCAGTGAGCTTGTTTCCGGTAAGACACTATCTATCGTAGTCACGTCTTGTGTAACAAGCAAACCTACGACTGTAGGTTTTATCTCCTCAGTCAGAACAGAGTTTGTGCTATCCTTTGCGCTGGTAACATTTGGGACATATGATGTGTGTGAAGAATGAGTAGCCCGGTTACCTGAAAACAAGGAAAACGCTACCCATGCTGTTAATGCTCGAAATAAAGAACTAGCAACAAATTTGCGATTAATGAAAGCAAAAGAGCAGAAAAATTACTGAATTTCTTATTATATATTAACCTTAGTAGATATTAATGGAAAGTCTCGGTCGATTCCAATAATTCCGGGTGGTTAACGAATGAACTATTAATCCTCGTGGATGAGAGTCAGGGAAACCCACAAGCGGTACTAAATCAAGGTTAGACTTGAATGCAAAAAATGTAAATGTAGGGATATGACGAAAGTAAACAAAGATCGATTTCATCTTCCGACAAACATTACAAACAAGCAGTCTCTAATCGAGTGTTTGAACTCAAGTTTAAAGACAAGTTCAGGAATGACCATTGACAATAACTTTAAATACCAGAGGTGTAGTTTTAAAAAAATGGCAATAGTTAGTGCAAAGCAGATATTTTTCAATTTATTAGTTTTGACTTCATTTTATTGCTTCTTTAAACATTTGGTAAATCATTTTGTTAAAGGCGGCATTATCAGTTTATGTACCGTTCTTCTGCACCGTATTGAAGAAAAAGACACAGATAAAGGGAAGGGGAGCAGTTCTCCCAAAGTGTAACCTCTACAACACGTACACTTTATTATGCTGTTTTGACCCAACTTCGCCATGAAAACATCACTCTGTTATATCTATCGGCGTAAAACCATTTAAAAAAGTTGTGTTGGGCATTTGAAATTTTTCCATGAATCACAATGACACCGTGGTAATTTCACACTACCAAGCAAAATTTCAAATGCAAAGGTACCTGCTTTTTGTTTATCAGAAAATACACAAAATTCTGCATCTAATGATCTATTCATTTACTCCGTAGCGTGAGCGGCCGGCGAGTTATGATCGAAATTGCCGCGAGCCACTTCAGTGGCTTTGGCGGTCTTTCAAGGATTTTAGCACCGCCTGAATCCGCCCATCAGAGCCACCAATGCTGGAGTTCGAAAAAGCTTGTAAAATCTTTCTCCAGTTTAGTAAGCTGGTAGTACAGATATTCCATAGCTTCGTGGGCATCAGTTACAGTCAAGGCAAATTTTTGACTAGGTGTCGCCATGACGCTACAACTGTTGCTCAGACAAACGACTGGGTCATGGCTGCCGATAGGAACACTATCATCAATTTCATAAACATAAGTATTATTCGCCTTAAAAATTAATAAGCTCCAAGAACTATAGAGGCACAGCGGGTGTTGGCCACCGACAGACTAAATATTTTGCGCTTTCCCCAGAATTTTTCCTGCAGAACGTGATTAAAATTTGACTCACAAAGACAACTCACGAAGTCCTTCATTGCAACCTCAAACATAACTCGCAGTTACAGCTCGGTACTTTTCACCAACTCGTCGTTGTTTCACTGATGGTCTGTACAGTTTCGTTGATGATTACCTACCAAGCTGTACTTTTTACAACTACTTACTCGAGTTTCCTGTGAAATGACGAGGTTGACTGTGAGCTTCGACCGGTGTTGCAGTTGTAAAATTTGCTACCTCCTGGCAGGATTGCGTCGCGCATGGCTGAGCTTGCACCGCTGAGCAATTCCCTGTCAAGCACTCCCTCGTCCGCTGTTGTGATCCGCTGCCACATGTTCGAGTGCACTGCGTCCAAGCGGTCCACTCGGAAAACTGCACTGCTTAAATAAATTCCGGTTAATGGAAACTTGTCAACATTTGCAAGACGAAATGTAAAAATCGTTGAAAGTTGCTTTAATTATTACGCAATATCAAATAACTGGTTTTCGTGACATCTTTCTAACGATACACTTACACTGCACGTTATATAGAATAGTCCCATTGTTTGCGTCAATTGCTTTGTCACAAAAACTTTTTTACTTTGCAAACATAAAAATTGAAACCGTAGCTTGTTGAAAATTTCCCTATAGTTCAGTGCAGTGACAGGACCAAGCGTGGTATTTTGAGGTCAGTCTTGAAGGCACGTTCTAAAAGAACTCAAATTTTTAATACACTAACCATCATTTTCGTAAACCAAATGATGTTCAGCAGGTTTTTCGTCATCACCTTTTCTTTCGAAATCTACATGTCTTGATTCCAAAGACAAAAACTCCCAACGCATCAGTGGCGTAACCAGCCCAAAAATTTTGGGGGGCAAAATGTTTGACTTTAGTCGAGAAACAGTATTTTGCTTGGGCCGCCGCTTCTCAAAAAGCACAAAATGACTGATATGCTGAAATGGCTACGCCTATGCAATGCATTAGTTCAGTTGTAACTTTACATTTAATTGTTATACACCTTCATTCAAACTACATGAAAAAGTTGCTGCCACAGGTATCGCAAGTAGTTGCTACCATGGGCTCATTATTCAGCAAGTCGATGCATAGACACTAGACAGCAGTGTGGAGAAATTAAAAGAAACGACCGTGAATCTATTTCATGTTTGCAGGATTGTGTAAACCTAGTAAAATTTTATTCGAGTTAGTTTAGGCTGGTTTCTACTTTTTCTAATCTTCTCGGCGGCAAAGAACGATAGTTACGTGAAGTAAGGTCTAAAGCATTTGTTTTGTCATTAATGAGTTACTTTGGAAATATTTTGCAATTGAAGTTTAAAGCCTGAAGATCTATCATATTCACCTAGGCCTAAATTTCAAACACAACCAACATTGAGGCCTGTTGGTTTCTTCAAAAAAGTTAAAATTGAAGTAAAAATTCTTTACAAAGAAGCATTATTTTCCAAGATTTGAAAGTAATTGACCTGTGCAAGACAAATAAAAAAGTCCCAGTTCGACACCTTATGCTACACTGCCATCGCGGTCTATGTCTTTCGTAACAACACACTTTTGCGCGCTGGTGTTCATCATTGTGCCGGCATATTGTCGGATGCTTCAGTGTTTCACGAGAAGTATTTGCATGTAGATGCCGAGTATCTCAAACAAGCTTATTTGCTATGCGTAATTACTGCGAAGAAAGCAGGGATATCTAGAATGGACTTCTAGAAAACAGAAGCAATAAACTGTTCGAAACTTAAAATCTTCACATTTATGATAAATTTTCTTTGCAGGGCATCTCGTTCACACTTTTACTTTAAACTACTTTGCACAGCTTTTACTCTTTAATCCTTTGCTACTGACCTGTATAATTTGCAACTTCCGATG
>JGI24021J15306_10001024_pt1 | contig 25472 bp, 14 predicted proteins | sample Ectturendosymbi1_FD_15306 | JGI IMG/M metagenome (IMG submission 15306) | reverse complement strand
TGTTGCAACCTCTCCGGTGGCGTTGCGTTGATTGTGTGATTCACCACGAACGGGATGTGCGTGAAGAATAACACCATTATATACGTAGCGCGAGCAAGCAACAGTAAGAGAGATTGCGAGCATGATTTCTATTATTGCTTGCTGCCACAGTGCGTAGCTTTGCGCGCATGCCGCTCGCGATTTCCGATTGCAACACTAGCACTGGTTTTACCGAATAGCAACAGTAGCATCACCAACAGCCTGTTCACTGACAACCATCAGGTCTCCATGAGGACATAAAGCAGTACCAGGTCGTGCTTCCACACAACGCAGTAATACTTTGACAATTAGACAATTTACATTGAAATTGCATTTGCTTTCTTTATAATCAGTCGCTAACTTAATTCACTGACGCGCAGGCCACAACTCGCATAAAACCAGAAGTTCGAAAGCCACCGGAACCCGCTCAGAGCGACAGTCATGACAGCCTCCTTCGCAAATTCTCAATATTGAAGGCGGGCAGTTCGAAAGTTTTACATCCAGAGAATGCTGATGAGCTTGCTGGAAAAAGACGATTTACTCTTTCAAATGGAATTCCTATCAAGGGAAGCGATGACCAAAACTTTTCGCAGTAATTGAGTTGTTTTAATATCAGTTTGCTGTGATCACACTTTGCTGTTTTGTTACAGCATCAACATGAGTATTCTGACTAAAGTTTCAACGAGAGGCTTTGTTCAGAAAAATAAGTGCTAAACATTATTTTCTACCCTTGCTACTTTTGTAATGAAATGCTGCGTTTTAATGCATTGCTATCTGCCTCATTACCCCTATTGTTGCCCACTTCCTTCACCTATGCTCATGCTTCATCTGCTCATCTGTACATACCTCAACTCTTCACCCATTGCTTGCCCACCATCATCTGTGTCACGTTGATGCCTGTTGTGTATTTGATTCAACATTTGTATTTCGGTAATATTGTTTTACTTCTTTACTGTGTCTTTTGGGCTTGCCACTCGCATTGGTTAAATTTGTCACATGAATATTTTGTCCGACATGTATTTGGACTGGTCCAACTTCCAACTTTTTCCGTCTATTTTTCGAAATCTGTTACTTGTAACTTTGGTTACTTTGCATACGTCTACTGTCTGATCGTGTCATTTGGCTTTATGTTTTTTTACCTTGTATTGCTTTTGACTTGATCAATCTAATTCAATGTGACATGTGGTTGTTTTTACCTATAATGTTTCATTCCCTTTGTTAATATTGTATTTGTATCTCTTCACTAACTGTCATGGAATGTAGAAAAGTGCTAACAAAAAGCATTGGAAAGTGTTGGGGCCTGAATATTCGGCCCGACACTTTTTCTTTCACGTTTTCTTGCATGTATGTGAAATGGTGTGACCTTTAGCCATATTTCAAAGAAAAATGACAAAGAATATGATCGAAACGTTTCAGAGTAATCACGGAAGTACCTTTTTTGCGCTAATATTGCCAAACTATTTTACCAATACACGATTGGAAACAAGTTGTGAAATTGTTAGTGTTAGAAGTTACAATTTGAAATTCTTGCATTACTCCTTCCACAACCCGCTACCGACAACAAATTCTTTTTCAGTACGTTGCAGCATCGTTTTGTTGTTAACCCGGAAGGAAACAGGCTCTTTGCTTGGCTCGGCCTGGTCACCGCTACTTGGCTTTACACTGTATGGTCTCTTATTGCCCGACAAGCATTCAAAGAGTTGCAAGAGGACAACAGCGTAAGAGCAGTTTGGATTGAGCAAAAATGTTTATTTTTTGTCGCAATACAACATTAAACAACAATACAAAGATTTCTGTTACGGTTAAATGGAGTTCATTTGCTTGATGGAAAATTTTGATAATCAGTGTTTATGAAGAAATGTGGTTTTCTGTTTACGGAATAGCGACTTTAACTCATCCACCACTCTGCTTTTGTCTAAAATGGCCCTGGGCTGTGCAGTATCACCTAATATTTTCAGTTTTGCTTCTTGCTTGGTTTTGGAACCCCAACTGATTTTTTGAATCCTTAATTGTTCAGTGACGGGCGTTTATTTTCTGCTGGTCAGGGTGTTTTTATGGTGGCCGGTTTCGTCAAATGTCTTAAACGTAGCTATATGAAGAAGTCCTCAGCTACCATTTCTCTAAATGCCTAATGCAGTTCACAAAGATTGATTGCTCAGAGTTGTACAGGCCCGTAACCAGGGGGGGCGAAGCACACCCTAGAAAATTTTTCGCCCGCCCTTGAAAAACGTGTTGGACATAGTTTAAAACTATTGGACATAGTTCAAAAGAATTGGACCCCTCTTGGAAAACTCTTCGCCCCTCCTGGTGTCCCAAGCTAGTTACGGGCCTGGTTGTTAATGGATGTACACAATAAAGATGTTTTTTAGCTTCCTGTATTCTACAAACTAACGGTTGGGTAGCATAGTTTTTGGATGTTTTATCTGAGTGTTGTTAATTCAATGTGCTGCGCTTGTTTGTGCATCCATGCTTTCGTATGCAACAAATTTGTTTTTACCACAACAATAAGAAGAACGTATACAATTATCAGCAAGAGCATTCACTATCNTTGAGTAAGAATGTTAAGTATAATGGTAAACGATTGTATTTTTCTGCTGAATGTTTTAGANGCTTTCTCAAATCCACATTTGCTTTCATTCTGGTATGCAAAACATTTTTTACGCTGTAATGCGTTAACACGATCGAGCGGTACATCTGGAGTGCAAGAGTTAAGCATATATTGAAGTTTTTTGCACCTCAGTTGCGATTTATACTCTTGTCTTTGGGTTTTAAAAGTGTTTTTCTCCTTGTGCAGACGTCCTGGCTTGTGCTGGACTATTTGAGTGACTTCTTGTACGCGGTGGACATATTAGTGCAACTGCGGACGGGATTTCTCGAGAACGGCATGCTGGTCTGCCAGACGATGAAACTAGTGAAGAATTACGTATTTTCTAAGCGCTTCTTCCTCGACATTCTGTGCTTAGCTCCAGTTGACTTGGCCTACCTCACCACCGGGAAAATGCTACCGGTTTACCGAGCACCCAGGTTTCTGAAAGCCTATCGTGCTAAGCAGTTTTACAGGTAAATGCAGCACTTTTTCCATTTCCAGTGATGGTGATCATGCACCTCGAACTGTTCATCGATGCTTACATACTGCTCATGAGCACCATGAGCATGTCGTACGTGTTGCCATCTTGACGTTTGTCAACTTTCACCACCAACCATGAGCCGGATCGGATCTCAGTATACATACAGTATAATAGGGTTGTTGCGAGGGTGGTGGTGCCGTTTTTTTCCCGACTGAAAATTCCTCTTAACATTTGTTTAGTTTTTGTTAAATTTGTCACCCCGCTTATTTGTCAGCCTCCCAAACAACCAAACCTGGGGACGCGCCCGGTGATAAATGCAACGTTGCACACAAAAAAAAATTTTGTGAAGATCGTTCAGACATTTTGTGGGATATGAAATTTCTTTGTTCTGTACTTTAAGTCCCTTCTTAGGTTTTTTTGTTTAGGTAGAGTTCATAACAAAGTGCAAATGTACAGTGTGTGCTGTGTTTCATGGATGCAAAAGTGTCTGTTGAAACGAGGCCCACTGTGATCTCGGTTGAAATATCTAAAAATGCTTTTGGTTGGAAGAATTCCACGCAGGGTGGCAACATGTACCGTTTTGACCAGGTTTTGACGTCGTGTCCTGGTGTTCCGGCCACGTGCTTGTCACGGAAAACCAGGCCGGTTGCAGTCAACTCGAAAAAGTAAAGGTTCCGACAGAGAGCAAGACAGAAAAGATGTGGAAGCTCTTGTTGCGGAAAAATGAGTTTTTCCTTTGCTTAATTTTATCTTTAGCCAAAATTTCGCGACATGTCAGAGGAATTTACATACATTGTTGTAAATAGAGCGCACTGAACTTGTCATGAGAGATATTTGAAAGTAGCACGGCCTAAATCGCGTCACGTTCCGGCTTGGAAAATAAATATGTTCACTTTACCTACAAAAACACAGGGAACGTTCATTTATGTCTCTCTTCAAGAATTCGCGTAGCTTCTAACTCCTCCCACGGTGGAAGCGCGAAGCTATTCACATGAATTGTGTCCATTCCAGGAAAGCAGAATCCGCGACCTCGTATCCGAACGCGCTGCGCGTGCTTGTTCTCAGTCATACCATGATGCTTCTGATACACTGGTTCGCTTGCTTCTATTACATGATCAGCGAGAGCGAAGGGTTCCCTATTCCAGAGGGTGAGTGAATGCTTGACCAGTGGTTGTTTGAGTTCAGTAACGTAGATGACTGATCGATGTTGCAGTTTATTGACCAGGATGACTGATCAAGGCACAGCACCTTTTCTTGATAGACGTCAAGCTGCCCAAAGGCAGCACGTGATACACACGCCGGATTTCCTCTAACAGCGATGTTGATAAAGGCTATAGATAGCTTGTGTCGTCTGTTTGAAACTTAGTCGGATTTCGCACAAGGCTGGTTCTGAAATGGGGGTCTGTTGAAAACACGACAGCCACATTCAAATTTTATAACTCTGCGAAGACTAACTGAGGTTTATGAAAATATCACGATGTTCGCATTTTACTAAGAACGTAACTGAGGTTTTCTTCTTCATGGCGTTTGATAGGCTCTGACAGGGGATGGGCGTATCCTCTGCCACGTGATAACAGCAGCAATTTGAGTGAATGGTGGTCACTTCGAAGAAAGTATTTGCACTCGCTCTACTGGTCCTGTCTTACACTCACAACTATCGGAGAAAAGAATTCACCTGGTACAAATCTAGAGTAAGTTTTACTGTTGATCGCATGCTTCGTGAAACTGTTGTCTTCTTCCGCTACAAACTTGCCCAGAACATGACGCTGAATTCTTTCGTGGTTAACTTTGCCTACTTGTTTTGAACAAACATATTAACTGACCACTGTACGACATCGATCGGATTAGTGGAAGGGTTGCAAGGAAAAAATGTGTTGTGGTCAGAATCACAGCAAACACCAAAAAACGCAACGTGTTTTGAGCAGTAGTAACCAGCAGGAGAAAGGTTCAGTGGATTTACCTTTTGTTTGCGAAGTGCTGGCAAAAGTAACTGTTATGAAGAATGAACAGTAATCACGTTATGTCTAGAGATACTGAAAGGATCTAACTATGTTGAAAATATTTTACTTGAGCGATGAGCAACGAACAGCACTGCGTATTCGGGACAGCTGGTTTGAGTCTGACCCTATCACATATCTAGGAATGTTTTTCTTTTATTCCGTACTTTTTTGTTCTGGTGTGTGCTGATGAAGATCTACGAAAAACTTGTCCAATAGTCCAAGCAATCACAAAAGCTGTATTGTCATCACGGCTCACAAACAGCGAGTGATTTTGGCCAATGTAGTTGAAATGCCGACGTCAATGTTGCATGAAGTTCAAGACTGAAACTTTTTTATGCGGTAGCAGAAGCTGTCAGAATATTAGAACTGCAGTGATAAACAGGGATGCCGGAACAGGGGTGCATAACGGGGCACTGCCATCCTGACCTTTGAAAGGGGGGGGGGCAACGAGGACACAAGTGCCCTTACATAACAGTATCATAAGTAATTTCATGATTTATCAAGATCGACTTGAAACAAATTTATTACAGGTATTCGCGCACAGATAAAATTCAGAATGGCTTTCTGTAATTTCTGTTGTTATTTTTAAGGTCAACATTGTTGCTGAACATGTAAATGCGAAAAGAATGACTTTTATCTATGAGTGCGCTTTTACACACTGAACTCAAGCAAACTCGTGGTACGTCAAAACCATGGGACTCCGCAAAGGGGAAAAACGGGCATTTGCGTCTCCTTGGAAATTGAGAGTAAGAACCAAAATCTTGTAGAAAACTTGACGTCAGCTTTTATTTGCGGTTATATAACACCCACATTGCACAAGAGCCAGGTCCACTGTTCTAGTGTCGTGCAGTGATGAGCTTGCAGTTCACTCATGTCCGCTCCTTTGCCTGCAGAGGTAGGTTGCCAAACTTACGAACAGATTGTTTTACTGTTGCTCTTTATTGTGTAACAATAACATGGCAACAAATCTGCTAATGTTCAGTTCAAGTTGCGATATTAGGCGTTTTGCCGCATTTGACTGTTGAACGCAGACATCTTGGCAGGTAAGGCAGCGAGACAGTGACTGCTGATAGCGGTAAGCAGGGATGCCGGAGAGTGAGGCGTATTGCCCCCTGACCTTTCAAAAGGGGGGAAGCGAAGGCAGGAGTGTCTTTTTCATACAAATTTTCTATAGTTTCTTTTATTATATTATATCTGTCAAAAGTATCGATCTTCCCAGCAATTACTCGACGTTTTGTTTTGCTTAGGTACGTGTGCACACTTGCTGCCTATTTTCTTGGGATTTTTGTTTTTGCAACGGTTGTCGGTGAGTTTGTGATTCTCATGCATGCTTTGTTTGAGATAACTTTATGCGCCTTGTCGTTTCCTCTGGCTTCTAGCTTGTGTTTGGCCACATCCGCTGGTGATCAGACTGACCCCACTGTCATTGTTCAGTGCAAAAGCAGACGCGACAAAGTGTCAGATTGTTGCTGGATTACTTTGCAGAAAGTTATGTGTTGAGATCATGGGCGTCGGAAGAGGATGCAGTGGGGGATCAAGGCCTCCCTGGTTTTTAAAATTTGATATTTTTCCTGTTAACGTTTCAGCAGAAAAATGATTTTGTCTTAGTTTTAAATTGGTAAAATGAAATTTCGCCATTGTTGGATGTTTTTAAATGCTTTTGGGCACCACCTGGAGAAATCCACTATTGCCCCCCCCAGGAAAAAATCTTTCCGACGCCCATGGTTGAGATGTGCTAAAACTTGCAAACAGCTGCAACATTCCCTATAATTTTTATGCCTCCTCCAGCTGTTGATTCTTCTCCAATTTGAAAAATAAATTATGAAATGAACACAATCAAGGAAGATAGCTACTTCGGCTTAGCTTACCTTGTTTATGTAGTTTTCCTAAGCTGTTTTGGCATTTGGTTGCTCAAGACGATGTTTGGTGTGTCGATTTCTGCGGTAGTATTTAATCAGGTCGTCGCCGCGCACCACACCGACCAGCGGTAAATTGTTTCGGGGAGGCACGCTACTCTGGCGACTTGTGAACACAGGATGAAGAAACTCATAGGCAAGCCCCAGGACTGCCTAGGTCTTTTTCAACTGGCACCTACCTTCGAGCTAATCGGGATCGCGCTTGCATGTTCCGAACGCGCTTGAACGTCAGCTGGAATTTTTGATTGGCTGTAGAAATCAAACTCTTTGGGTGACAAGAGCACATGGACAAAAACGGTTATTTTTTTCTGATTTTGTTGGCAGTCAATTTTCCAAAGGATATATCAATGAACATCAAGCACGTAATAGCGAGCTGGGATCGGTGTCGCGTACCCAAATGAACATTTCAGTGGCGACCTAGCTTGTGATTTATTCGAAAGAAAATCCACCAATTTAGATAATCACGCCGAGGCAATGAACTAAATTGGCCTTCGACGCAGCTTGTTAGAGTCTTGGTATCTGTGCATGAATAATTGAAAAATGTCATTGTAATAGTTAGCCGCTGTCAAGCCGGTCTGCTAACTTAAATATTAATACGAAACGTGAAGAACCTGCATGAACCAACCAATAAATTACAGCAATTGCGCCAAGGCTACTGCGCCTCCACTCATAATTTACAAGTCTATTGGTTAGAAGGATCGGCCGATAGCAAACGCGTAGTTCAATCCGACAGAGCCGTTGCCAGAAACTTTTCAATAAGGAGGCTTTGCGGTTCTTCCGGGGTCTTTGCAGTTGTGCGAGGGGGCTTGACATTCTTAAAATTGACAAAAACCCCACTGATTTATAGTGTTTAACGTTTCAATTTGAGGGGCTTGGAGTTTTGTTTGGGGGGCCTAAGCCCACCAAAGACCTCCCCCCGTGGCCACGGGACTGTTCCGACATCGAGTCCGAATCCTCTCCGATTTAAAAGAAAAACTTTTTGTAATTATAACTATCTGTCACTCTTATGGAATGAGCTTATTGAAACTCGATCCACACACGTAATTGTTTCAGCGCTAATATGTGGTTTGTTTGGTCTTTTAATCATGTACAAAATGTTTGCCTTGAATAATGTGCTTGAGTCTGCAACTCAGATGACAGATTTATTTGACCTGATGTGTTGTGGATGGCGTTATTTTGAAAGTTTTTCCTCGCACCATTGCAGCTACGGAAGAATTTTTGTAGTTAAGATGTTACACATGACGTCCTTACGTTTTTTTTCCATTGCATATGCTCTTTTCGACATTTTGCTGCTAACCGGTCAAAGAACTATTTGCGGATTTTTATTTGCGGCCCATAATCAAATGGAAGTTATTTTATCAACACGCAGTATATCAACTTTTGACAGACCGTCCCTGCTAATTCACCCAGTCCTTTATCTGGGAAAGCTGATTAATTTTTGCAACAGATGACGTGTTCGATGGAAGAAAAGCACTCAAGTATTTGCACTGAACATGGTGGATTCATTTGCAACGCACGGAGCGTTTTTCCAGGCGTTGCTTCAATGCAGTTTAGTGCAAGCCTTTTTAAAACCCAGGAAATCCCAGATCGCTCATTTGATAAGTCGTAGGGTATGGATTAAAAAATGCAGATTTTTATTTGGTTTTGACCCTAGTTTGTGAAATAGTCCTACTTCGTTGGCATTACGATTTTGATTTCATAAAGCTAATCTTCGGACACANCCCACCGTTTTACTTATATCTAAAACCATCAATGCCGATCCCAATGATCAGTATCTTGTGCGTTTCGCTGTTTGCGCCAGTTAAAATCCTTTGTTTTTCAAGGATAATTTTTTCTGGGCAAAACAGGTTTTTAGTGATATCAAAAACTTGTGCCTTCTCATATATTGCCGAAAAACATAGCGCTGAGTCGATGAACCTGGCCCTTTGTACCTAAGTGGTATGCTAAAGAAAATCAAAGAAAATCGCCTTGTGGAAAAGACAAGCTGTGATGGCTTTCTGCTTGATTTGGTGAAACCAGAGACAGCTTTATGTAGGCGACGAACGTGCTGTTGGGGCAAGTTTTCTGTTTCTATTAGTTCGTTCGTTGCCGGAAAGATTGCCAGAGCTTGACCTTGCGCTGCAGACCCAGGGTGTTGAACAAGCCCAATTGCATTTTTGTTGAAAATGTCATGAAATGATGTCCTAGCTACTGGAGCTATATCTCACCAACAGAACAGATTGAAGCTTATTCCATAATCAAAACTTGTGATCAAACTAAGTGATGTATCCAACAGTTAAAGTGAACGGAATGGAAATTTTCCGTTTGCGGATCCCAGGAAAAGCAATGTGATTCAGATTTATTTGTATTTCTATAACAATCGTTTCTATCCTCGATGCAACTGCACTAAGCGTTAAAGAGGCGGAAAACTTACTGTGTTCTTCCAATCGGGTTTTGAAAAGCTGAATCCCCACGGAAAACAGAAAATGCACGGATTGCGAGCGTCCGTTGAGGTTAGAGCGTCGCTTCATTCAATAACTACATATTAATAGAACGTACGACAACCATTTGATGAATGTTTACCATTCTCTCGAGAACTTAGTGATTTGGATATAACTGTGTTGTGGTGCCTAGTCTATGTAAAGTTTAAATGTTGCAATTTCAAATTTAGCGGTCAGGAAACCAGGGAACACTGTGAAGATTTGAATTATGCTCTTGAATCAACAACAAATCAGCGTTCTACAGTCGCCAGTAATTCCTGAAAAAACAAACCAATCGTCCAGCAGCTCAGGTTGGCAATCACAAACATCGTGAACTGCTCTGGTACAACCAATATGATCTTCCTTAGACAGAAATATTGAGTTGCGTTCAGCTTGCGCTATGTTTTCACTCTTTGAGCTGAGAAAAATCGAAAATCGCCTTCACGTCAAATGTTGTCCGATGTCCTTTACCTGTTACGAAACGGCCGCGAATTGTTTTGATATGCGCGGCATCCCTGTCAGTCACACAACGGTTTGTGTTCATTGTGACAGGACAAGTCGGCAACGTCATCGCGAACAAAAATGCCAATCGGCTCGAGTACGAAAGGATGGTGGTGAGTGCACAGACGGTCCCTGCTGTTCGGAAAATAGCGTTACAGTTTGTTTGTTCGATTTTCTAAGTTTTTTTTAATTTTCTGCAACAAGTGAAAGACATAAAAAACATTCCGATGATTATCCGCTCCGAGAAAGTGCCACGTTGTCAAAATTGAAGTGGACAAAATGCTGCGGCGGGTGGGCCAATATTGTTTGCAATGGGCAAATTACAACTTCATATCCTGACACCGTATTGTTGTGTTCCACAAAATCTAACTGAATGAGAATATTTAGGGAAGCTAAATTGGATGTGATTTGGTTGACGGTAAAAAAGTTAGTCTTACATTACACTTGTAGAGGTTGCACTGGAGTTGATTTATAACTAATTCTTGTTTGGTATTTTTTATCTGTTTGTTTAATTTTTAAACATAATGTCAAATTTGCTTAAAGATGAAACAAAATGACCACTGTTTTTTGACTTCAGGACAACGCGAAAACTTTTATGAAAACGAAGAATGTCTCCAAAGACATGCAGACCCGCATTCTAAGATGGTACGAATACTCCTGGTCGCTGGGAACGTGGAGCGGCTCAACTGATGTCAACAACCTCGGCATGTTGCCTGATTCCCTCAAAGTTGAACTTGCAATCCAAGTCAACTTCAGCACGCTGAAGAAGGTAAGCATTAGGCAGTTTAAGAAATTGTCGCTATCAGGTTAATGATCGGATTAAACAAAAAGTTATGCCAAAAATTGCTGCAAAATATGTCAGTGATAGCAGAAAGATTGGAAAACTGAATGAGCGCCATGCTTGCAGTTGCATAAGAAATTTTGAGAACACCTTTCTTCGGCTAGTGTCTTGTAACACCTTCGCAGTTGAAGTTTGTTGAGCCGTTNCCCTCTTAAACTCGCTATGATTAAGACGATGTTTTATCGAGGGTAAACCGTTAAAGGTTTGACTTAAGGAAGTAATTTTTTAATATATGGATTCTTTTCATGGAAGCAGCATAACCCACGCGGATAAATGAAAAGGAACAAGCGCCATCTTCCACACTAGTATGAACTGCGATGCAAAATTCGTCTTTCAAACTGAAGAAAGTCAAACATTTCCGCAGCATGCTTTAACCGTGCTTCTGGTATTTCTATAGCTTCTTTTTTATTTTTCAGGTCACAATCTTCAAACTAGTGCAGCCCGAATTTCTTTACCAGTTGGTGTTGAAGATGAAGTCCCGCATCTACACTCCAAGCGACTTGGTGTGCCGTCAGGGCGAAGTCGCTACGGAGATGTACATCATCAACCACGGTATACTTGAGGTGGTAAGGTGAGATGTCAACAGTATTGTTCACAGAAATTTCTGCGAACAAAAACAAAGTAGCAACGTTGGAAAGCAGGGAGAGTTTGACAGATGTTCATGACTCCAACCCGGCCTGTTGCAGACGCAATCACTACTCTGATCCATCTTTACTATCACTGAGTCTTTCTACGGACCCTATAGTATGGTGGTAAGCTCATAGGGGTTATTTACAAAACGCCGGGGTCAATCGGTAAATCGTGATGATATATTTGTGAAACTTAGAATTTCAACGCGTGTTTTTGGTAATAAATCTGAAATGCCCAGGTGTGCGGAGAAGTGACGTGTTACAGGAATTAAATAGAACGGAGTGTTCAGTAGATCAAAAGTGACTTTTAAGGGAGATGATAGATTATTAACTGATGAACCCACGAGCTGTTTTGAATGACGTCGATGACATGACGGTGTGTCTTACCCCGTTGGCTGTAAGCACTGCCAAAGCAAACATCATAAACTGGCTGTGCTGTTTGTGTGGTTCTCAAATTTTTTTATTCCATCGCCCCTTTTCGCTCTCCACACATCATTGTCGCTCCCCAAGCCTGATAAAGCAAACACAAGGTAGTATCTTTCAAGAATTTTATTTAAAGAAATCGATGCATTCCAAGGTCCGCAGTTCAGCGTGATGGATGTGTTTGGTGACGTTCACAAAGCTTCGAAATATTGGGAGACATTTTAGTGCGGTGCAGTCATAGATCACCTCGATTATGAATCAACAAGCGGTTTCTTTGCTTTGAGTGCATTAAGGTCACAGCCGAAGTTAACTCAGTGATCGGCAGAGGTTGAGCGTTTTCGCCCCCTTTGTTTTGATCGCCCCCTTGCTCGTCAAAATCGCCTCCAAGGGGTCGATTCAGCCGACTTTGAGAACCACTGCTCTAGGATAAATGAACGCATGCATGGCTTGTGTTTCGTTGTTGCTATTTTCGCATGTTAACCCTTCTGGCTCAGGACATCATTACATCTTTCTTTCATGTGAATAAGTTTACCGTGATCAGCACATAGTAAGACCCCGACACAAATCCGTTTTAAGTGCTAGATATTTAACGCCGAGCATATGCAGGTTTGCTGCGACATAATTACCCCCTTAGAAAATCATGAGACTTGCGTTTTTCGGNAAATCTCGGAAAAAATTNAAAAAAGTCTATCAGTTGTTTCGCACGTATCAAGAAAAGAAAAACCTTAAAATAATCAAAAANTTATAAATTACGCAGTTTTTTCGAACACTTTNCAAACTCTATCAAAAACATGCAATGCATGCATGAGATGTGCAATTCCCCTTTATTGCGAAGGATGGTGCGGGTTAAGCATCTGAATGTGTTCCATTTCCCCTCGCAGGGACGAAGAGGTAGTCTCGGTAGAAATCTGTTTGCGGTTTTTAAAGAAAACTATTGGTCTTCAGCGTCAACTCCCGCTTTTCAAAAGTGTGGGAGGAACTCTAAAACGGTCGGGCATTACGCGCTGTATCTGGTCTGAGGTATGAAATATGTCATTTCTATCGCACCGTGACCGATTAAAAGAAAGAGTCATCCGTGGGCGTATGGCGAGGTGGGACAGTAAGCACAAAACAGTCCTATTGGCCCAGCTGGTTTATGTACCGCAGGAATCGATTTTAAGCGCAACTGCGTGCGCAAAGCATTAACACCGCGCTGTCATAACATTCGTGTTGTTATCGTTACTGCATAAAATAACAGGATACCTTCACGTTCTAACATCGCTCGAAGACCGGCTGCAACTTTCATCTACTGTCACTGCTTGCATTGCAGCGAATCGGGAGCGATCGTAGCGCGCTTGAAGCCGGGCGACTTTTTTGGTGAGATCGGCATCTTGAACATTGTGAAAGGCGCGAACCAGCGCGTGGCGAATGTGCGGAGCGCAGGGTACGCGGAGGTCTTCACTCTGGCTGGAGCCGACGTGATCCAGGCGATGGAATACTATCCAGGTACTGCTGAATACCTCCGGTTTCCCGTTATTGACGCCGCCCTATTGAAGCTACTCTTTTGAAGCAATGAGATTTGTCCTTTGTCCTCAGCATACACGATGATAACGTTTTTAATGTTTCCCTTTTGGTAAACAGAAAAGAACGGACAGCAGAAAGGATATGCTTGAGCGTGTTTGGTTTCACCGTGCCCCTAATCTTTCAAGTGGTTCTTAAAAATTCAAAACGGTTCAAAAATTCGTGTCAAAAGTCCTGAAAACTGCTTTTCAAAAAAGCTCTGTGATGTTTTAAGGCAGTACTTTGTAAATTCAACATTTTGTGACTATGGTTTCACGAACAATGGTTGGTTCGCGGATATTTATCTCTGCTGAGATGCCTTTGACTTAACAAGTAAAAGACAGTAAACATATTGCAGAGCCCACCAACAGGATTATGATAATGAAACCTTTTGCTCAGCTATTGTAAAATTTAAAAACAACATCGACGTTTCAGCCAACTAACAGTAAATTTTCATCAGGGCGAATGGCAACGAGTACAGGAGGGCAATAGAATTCACCGAACGCGCGTGATTGCATGACGTAGTTATAGTTAGAAAAGGCAAAGGAGATAACGGAAAGTGGGGTGTGAAAAACAAAAGAAGGTAAAAGTGATAAAAACTTCACATCAGGTGTGCAAAAATGCGGTCAAGCACTCGCGCCGCGCTGCCAAAAGCTTGGGGTGGGCGAACAGGATTTGCAGCGACGTGTGACCGTTCGAGACTTGCGTCACTGAAATTTCCATTTGCTCTCATTCTGGCTGACACTTTCGTTGCTCTATCACGTTACGTACGTAACAATGAATGAAAAGTTCTCATGAGAGCTCGTCCGTTGTTGCGTAGCGTACGTCGCAGAGCAATGATAACGCCAGATGGCAGGGCCTTCTAGATGGACGAAATCGTTAAATATACGCACGGCCAAATTAACATTTTGCCTCTCAAAAGTAGAAGGGTTCAACGCTCTCAAAGACAGTTTGTAGGCATATCTCACAATTGAGTCACATTCCAGCTGATGTAAATGCTCAAGTGAATTAATTTTTGGTTGCTAGCCTGGGCAATGATCACTGGTTTGATTAATTCGAAACGAGTGATGTCGCAATTGTCAACCTGCACCTTCTCACTTTTTACGGAAGTGTACATCATACACTTGCCGGTTGACTTTTGGTTTACCCAATTATTCCTAACACACTTTAAAATGTGCACGGAATCGAACAAGAAAAACAAGAGACGAGATACATCGCACGGGTGGAGATACACAAACGAAAGCTTGTGGGGCTCTGCGAAGAATAACATTGCTTTTCTGCTAATAGCGTTGTTGTCTGTAATGACAGAAATGACGCGGAAGCCTGCTTCCTCAAGACCCCGGATAGTTCTTCGTATTAAGGCAAACAAATCCTTGGCGTTTATTTTGCAAGTGGGAAGGACGTGCACTACATCTTTGTACTTAGATACGATGCTGCTAATCATAAAAGCAAACGCTGATTTCGCTGCTTCATTGCTGTTGCTAGCCGTTCCTACAACGCTACCACCTTTGTAATCAAAACACTGTTGGAGGTGAATTTCATCAACTAAAAGCACTACAGTCTTGTCGTTCGGCTGCAAGATTTTCACTTTTTCTTTGACATAACAAAAACACGTGCTCTCATGCTGTTCAATCAAAGGGCTCATTGTTTTTGACAATGTTATTTTGCGAATGGTGTTTAAACATGGCAGAATACAATTGCCACTTGTTCGCAAAAACCTGTACGCGTTTGGTGCAGTGTTGTAAAAAACAGAAGCGAATACAAGAAAATCGTAGGAATAACAATAAACACTTTGCGTCATCAAACGCAGTTGCTCACATATGAACCATATCACTCTGTGAAATTTAAAGTTTACCGATGTTAACGGAATGAGCAGCGACAAAACCAATTTCAAAATTAAAATGAACTGACTATCAGAGCAGTTTGTGCAGGATGGTATTTGCATATTTGTTAAAACGTCTCGCACCTCCTCGATTGTGCGCAGGCTGTTCACTTTCAAAGGAAACTGGAACTTATCCAATGATGAAAGATTAACAGAACGCATACAGCACGTGAGCATTAAGTTCTCGTCAATTGCTAAACATTTGTCAACAGAAGCACCAGCATTGCTTGTGTATTGAATAATACAGATATTTAAATTGTTGGTAGTGTCGCTGTCTAACACTTGCCCCTGCTTTTCAATTTGCACACTGTGCTTTACGTCCTCCAATGTTAGGCAGAAATCGTACTCTTCCTGTTGCTCCCAGTCGTGCCTATACTCTGCATCAATGCGTTTGATAAATTGAATTGTTCTTTTGAAATTAATCTTTCGTTTAAACTCTGCCTGCGCGATGCGCTTGGTCCCGACAAATAATCTGGGCAGTTTGGCATTTGTGAAGGGATAACTCCTGGCAACAGTCTTGCTACTTTTAAACGATATGACAGGTGTACATCACCTTGCGTAAACAGTTAAATTGGGATATGATATATTGGTAATTATACGTACATTAGCTTTTCAGGTGAGAGGAATACACCATCAGGCTGAAAAATTTAAGTCGTTTCGCAGCAAAAATGTGAACCTTATTATCACCACCTGCTTTACTACTCATAAGCAAAATCTTATTCGCCATGAACCATTTTCCAGCCGGACAAAAAAACGGAAACAGAAACAACAATAATGGTTTTCTGAATGAAACCACGTTTGCCAAGCACTTTTGCGACAAATGCTTACCTTGTTGTTTCGTGTTGGTACAAAGTTGTCCCTTCGAATGGCATATAACCACTTTTGCTTCAGTGCTTCATCACTTGGAAATTTGAAAACATGTACTTTCGGGCCATTATCGTAGTTGTCCTTACAACGAGGCACACAGCATCTGTCCGGCATTATTGAGCTATCACTTGGAAAACACACTACGAACTGGAGAAAGCAACAACAGCTTGTGTTGAACTTGTTGACCTCTTTCTATGATGTGTTTGCAAAACATTTTGCGGATTGATTCAAACTCTTATCCTGTGTTGAAACTGCAGTAGCTAGTTGAAGATACACTAGTGCAATTTGAATCATCACAAAAAGATCAAATCAATGCCCATTTGTTGGCTGAGTCCTCGAAAGCTTACAACAAACATAAAGCTCTTAGTGGTGTTCACATTTTATCTGACTAAAATGGGTTCGTTTTGGTTTGCTCGCTTTCATTATGTCACCAGCTTTTCCAGCAGACCTTGCTCACACAGCAGTTGTCAGCCCTGACTGCAGTCAGAAGGCATGCGTTATGTTATTCGTTTTGTGATTACCCCCACTGCCAACTGAGATTGCAACGAACTAACTGCAACTTTTGCGCATGCTCTTCAACTTCGTTTCAATAAAGGTAACGCTTTGCTATGTCAAGAAAGTATTTTACAGGCCTGTGTTTTCTAGGAGGCCTTGCAGTTGGTCCTATGCGAACTAGCCTCAGAGAGTATAAGATTATGGCATGCCTTAGGTGTGCAGAGGCATAAACATAATTAAAAGAGGATAGCCAACCTTACTTTGTAAATATGTGAAAGAAGATAGCCAACCTTAATTTTGTCTGAGGTAATAAATAAATTGCATATTTTCTTTCCTAAGTTCATTGTTTATATTTTATGCTTTATGCATATGAATGCTGTATGGCAAAATTTATATATGTGCGCTACTAAAATCACGGAAAAGTTTGCACCCCTGCTTTAAGCTTAATCAAAAATCAAAGTAAAAGTGTGCAAACCACCATTAAAATCATGTATTGCCAAACGCTGCTTTGTATACTTGTGGAAAAAGATCTGACGATTTTTCGTTAATAACGTTGGGTTTCGAATGGATAAAAAACCATTTGGTAAATCGTCGTTTCCTGAAGTCATTTCTAAATGCAACAATTTCAGTTTGTGGCCAGTTGATTCGGTGCCCCAAGTCTAATGCATGTTTTGTAAGCTCACTTTTGTGAGGACGAAAAAAAATTTTAATACAGCTGATGTGTTCTTTTTTGCGTGTGTTAAAGAACCTTTTCGTTTCGCCAAAGTGCTCCTTTCACTCCCCACACGTTACGCAATACCGCGCCTTGGCGACCTATCAGGGTAGATAAGGATCCTTCCCATTTCGTAGCAAGTTTTTCAGATAAGCCACTATAGCAGGGGTGGCCAAACTATAGCAGGGGTGGCCAAACTATAGCAGGGGTGGCCAAACTGCGGCTCGCGAGCCGCATTCAGCTCTTTGAGCTTTGTGAAAAATTATATATTTGTTTTTTATTTCCATTGCAAAGTGTAGAAATACTGTAAAATGTTACTGTGGTGGCTAGCGTGCCGTACAGTTTTATTTTTGCAAGTCGTTCCAAACAGAATTATGATGCCACAGAAGCGTAGATAGCAAATAAATTGGTGTTTTCAGATTTTTATGTTGCGGCTCTTTGTAACTTGTGTTTTACGGTATGCGGCTCATACATAGAGCAGGTTTGACCACCCCTGTACTATAGTATGCTAGTACTACTGAAGTTGGGCTCTCCATCAGTTTCTTAGTGTTGGTCGAACTCCCACAAGTTGTCAACGCGGGCGGATAACCATTGGTTGCGTCATATGAAACAATAAACCATTACCATTCTTCTTGAGAGCTTGCTAAATACGTTTCTTCTCTTCTTGGTAATTGTGAAAGGCAGGTTTCAATGACAAATTTAAGCCACGTGCGTCAGATCGATAAGTCTATCGGAGATTGACCGAAAGCTATAGTCTGACGGCGCAGTGGCGATCTTAGAAACTCGCCATCGCCGTGAAGCCTTTCGAGAAACATCTGCTATTAATCCAGGAACAGATGTTTTCCGAAGCATTCTTAGGAAGAGTTTTATCTCTAGTGTTGCTGGTAATGGGCAACTGCGTTTCGGGAAACGTGCACCAAGCCATCTGAAATTGGTGCTGCTATATACATGCGTAAGAACGTAAGAGATTGTTCATAAAACTAAGAACGTTGACGCTTCTACCTTGTCATAACCACCACTTTGTCATCATACCCTACTTTTTCATGCCCCTGCTTGCGTTTCTCCACTGGAATTCTGCCTTTTGATAAGTTAAATGCGCTTCGCGTAAAATGTACAAGAGTTCAAAAAACTGTCGTTTCCTTCGTAATTTTGTTAATTTCTTTTTATTTGTGTGGGTTTGTGTGGTTATATCTGGATTATTGTTGGATCCTTGCATCTGTTAAACAAAATAAATATAAAATTGGTGTTGATTTTGTAGAACACAGGATACAATTGCATAGAGTCAGCACAAGCCTTAGCCAAGCCATCTTGATTTGTGTGTGAAGCAACACAAGTATTTTTAAGGGAAATTTTTGTATTTGTAGCTGTAGATCAGGGGTCTTCAAACTACGGCTCGCGAGCCAAATCCGGCCTGCGAAACCATTTTATCTGGCCGCAAAAACATTTTGTCAACAATGAAAAAAGTATACAATTACTAAAAATTTGTTGATGCGGTGGAATGTAACATATCCCGAAAAAATCCCATTACGTAAGATGTCCGGTCCTCGAGCTGTTGCGTAATACCTTACGTTACCCTCTGAGAAAAAAGTTTGGAGACCCTACTTTAGATAACTGCTTCCATTCAGGAGCTTCATCGCAATGTTGTTTAAATTGATCTTTTAAACTATAAACCTTTACTTTGAATTTTTACCGTGCTTTGTGTGGTAATAGTCTTTTCCCTGCAACACTTCATTTCTTTTTTAATTCTAGCAAAAACAAATGCAAATAAAAAGTAGCGAGGGCTGTTTTCTTCCACATGCCTCTGCAAGACTACCTGGCATGACCTTTTCAAAGGATGCAACCCAAGGTTATTCCCTATAGTTTACATCAAATTCTGTCACGTAAAACAATACGAAAACCTTAACACAAATTTTCGAGTGAAATATCTTACAAGAGGATTTTGGTTGTGAATGAATAGGGCTACCATCAGGCTCGTAACCACAGGGTAATTCGGGGGCAGTTCCCCCCAAATTTTGTTGTACCCAGATGAATTTGTTGTAAACAAATAATGAACAAAAAAATCTTTCCACCCTAAAAATGCATTTTGCTCCCCCAAGCCTTAAGAGCTGGCTACGGTCCTGGTTGCCATGCGTCCTCGCTTTGGAGAACATGCTTCCTTTTTCCAAGAAAAACAAAATGTGCTCCGAGGATGCTAAAAAACACCAAAATGTACTCTTTTTTGCCTATCGTATGTTTTATTGAATACAGGCTACGACTTATCGTTATACGTTTGACATGATTTTCAGTGGCTGCTGTTCATGGTGCATGCTGTATTCAAAAACTATACGTAGCGCGGCCTTTTGTTAAGCTGGACGACTATTGTTAAACGCGTTTCGGCATTGCTGCAATGTGAGCAGTGCAGTGCTTCTGCTATTCCTTGCATTATAAACAATTGTTTTATTAAGCCTTGTCTTCTCCGGCACGTTAGCTACGCCTGTATTAACGCGTTTTCCAAGCTGCTGGCATCGAAAAGTGTCTTCCTTCTGTGTGATTAAACTATGGTAGCCCAACAAATGGTAGAAAGCGTGCAGCCCAATAAGAAGCATGACAAACCAATGCTTCGATTATTTTAATGCAGACGCAAAACAACTGCTTATGATGTACGGCCGCAGGCGTCTCGAGGAGTCATCCAGCGGACCTGTGCTGGATGTGCGAGATACTGTCATCGAGGAAAATGAGCGCCGGGCCCCTGAGACCCAGCATTCAGAAAATAGTTTTCTTATGAAACGGTACTTGGTGAATAGAAACTTACTTGCTTCCACTTTTTTCTAGTAATTAGATTTGAAACCGAACATTGTCATTTTTACTAAGGGCAGCATATTGCGCTGCAAATTCTTTGGACTTCTCATTCGATTCGCCNTTTTTTACCANAAAATGTTAATACGTATAGTATCGTTCTGTTAGTACCGACTTTACTCTACTTGCTACAGCGACCAGATTTCGTGAAATGCTAAGTAAATGACATTTCGTAAAATGCGTAAGAACACTTCAATGCCCCTAATTTTGCAGAGATAAAAAGCAACTTTTTGGCCAAAATCTTTCGCTCATATTGCTTAAATCAATGATGTCAAGCAAAGAAACCTTCGGGATTCCTTTTCAGTTAACACTGTAACTGCTCTTACATTTGCGGAAACTCGTGTGCACTACTCAAGGCCGTGACTTGTTCGCAGTAAACGCAGAACACCGTGGCCAGCTGCTCGACCTCAGCGACGTAATTCTGTACCAACTGGTGGAAGATGGGGTGCCGAACTGCTGGCTGCTTCCGTAGCATCCTCTGTGATCGATGACGTTCTAGGTTTTTCCTCCACGCTCGCATCCAACCAAACTTCTGCATCTACAGGCATTTTGATTTTATGTCTTTCAGAGTACCATGCACTAACTACACGTGTTTTACCTGAACTTTGGATTCATTCGCAAGTTTGGAAACCAGACGGAAAATACCCATCTGCCATGCTTAAAAGTATTTTCGGGCGTGATTAAAAAAAACTTTTCACGCATGGAAACAACAGGCATTTTTACTGTCGACACTATTTCCATCTTATGGTTAATTCTACCATGCGAGACCGTGAAAGCATCATACGCAGCGTCGATTTTCACACTGAATCGGATTTCTTGTCACAGCACTTTAATTTGTTTAATATTACCAGGCACCGTGCCAAGACCAACTCAATCCTCGAAATCTTTTGCAAAGTTTGAACGTAAACAAATGAATAAAACTTGTGAGGTTTTGTGCTGAACGTCGTATTCCGTGACGCGGTTTCCACAGGTGCTTCCGAAAATCCACGCACTGATGACTTGGCTTCCACCAGTGCCAAACTCAAAGACGAGATGTCGCCGCATGACGTTTCTCAGAACAATGAGTGGCTGGAAAGCGATATCGATGACGTCAGCATGTCGCAGTTGGTGAGAAAATAACGTCGTTCTTTGCAAGTAGCATAGCTGTGCCCTCTGTGCTGCTGAAACGTTACATGCAAAACGTTTGCATGGGTCAAATGAGCCTGAGGATTCANTCAGGGGTCACCAGTAATGCCAGATGCTGTGTTCTAACTGCCATNCAAGACGCATAATTTAAAAATTTTTGCAAATAAAACCATATATTTTTCCCTTGGCAACCTTTTAAATGTCTTCAGGTGAAACATTTGTCGTTTGTGCTCCACGGTTATTTAGTATGGTGTNTTNCCAACACTGGCAAATTAAATGCAAGTGTTAGGTATGTTTCCTAAAATGTCAAATGCATGATACAGTGGAGNGTGAAAGCGTTCTTAAACGACCTTTTCTTCAAAAGTAAAAAGCGAGTATTCTGATTTTGTGAAAGGTCAGTTCATTGTGGCCCCGTTTATGGCGTACTTCATGTTACTTTTCAACGGTGCCTGAACAGTCATCGCGGTCGCAACTTTAAGTGCATGCACACTACCACAGTCTGGTCCACTCGACACAGCTCTTTTCGATTCAACACAAATTCAGTTTGATCTGTTGCTTTTTCAACACAAAGATCGCTCAGCTTCGCGCATGCCTGAAGTCTCTGGAGGCGAGAAAATATTCTAACTACGCTGGCTGCGACGGAGGACCTCGCCCTCGAGATGAAAGCGAAGCTTGGAAGTTAGTGAGAGCCCATCGAAAAGAACTTGCCCAAGAAAAGGCCAAGGTCGCATCTCTGAATGCAGATGTTCAACTGTTGATGGTAAGATTGCTTCTACCATTTACAAACAGATTCAAAACGCTGGCGTAAGGTGCATCAGATGGTGAAAATCAATCTTATGAACGAACCAGCAAGTTATATATGGTGAAATCTTACGGAATCCCTGTGGAGACACAACTTGTAACTTGCCGCAGGCCCGTAGCCAGGCGTTAAGGTTTGGAGGCGCACAAAACATTTTTTGGGGGCAGGATTTTTGTTTTGTTACATGTTCTAATAAACAATTTTCTGGGCACAACAAAATTTGGGGGGCATTGCCCCCGAATGCCCCCGCCTTGGCTACGGGCCTGACTTGCCGTCGCCATTTAAATGCACATGACGCAGTAATTGTGTGCGTTGCAATCAAGTGCTTCAAGTTTTCTTTTTTCTGTCGCACGAGTCGAAAACAGATTTGCCGAAGTTCTGAACCGACTCAGACGCTTCGCGGAGGTCCCAGGATTGTTCAAATGTCAGTTGACTTTCTTTTGTGCCTTTGAAACACGCGCGGCAAGAAAGTTGAGTTTCGATGTGAAACGATCGTTTCGCTTTGCTGCCTAAACAACAGCGTAAGCTTCCCGGTGCTGCAGACGATGTCGCCCTTAAGCCCTTGCTTTTTCAGGAGCAAAGAAAACGTTATCACTCCGTGTAATCACTGTTGTGCTTATCCTGCCAGGCGCAATCAAAACTTTTACCGCTTTGAAGGAAAAGTTGCACGGCGCTTTAAATTGCGGAAGAGAAGAAAAACAAACGAAGAAAGACAACCCACCCTGCTACAACATGGTACGTACCTTGAATCCGGACGAGAGCAAACCATCAGGGCCTGCTGTTTCAAAACAAGTTCCACCCTTGAACAAGCATTTGTCGTTCGACATGTCGCGGAACTACTCAGTGTGTGGAACGGCCAGAGCAGCGGCGTCTTCGCGAAGAACTCGCATGTCTCGTCCAGCATTACGCAAGGCGCATTCCAGGCCAGATTTCCTGGAAGGTGACGAAATTGCAGAAGGGGAGGAGGACAGCTCATCCGACTCTTCTTCAGCCATGTCGGAAATTGCTGAAGACACCGGGGACAAAGAGAGTCGCTGCCTTGAAGATTCGAAAAGCGCGCATGGGCGAAGGAAGCGAGGAGATTCACGTGACGACAACGATTGCTCCACGTCAAGTCAACCGTGGCCGTAAGAAGGACACCTTTTTCAATCGATGCCTACTGTTTGTTCAACACTTTGTAATTCGCTCTGTATGATGGAGGCCGTCGGTTGCCATCCTCAAACAGCCAGCACTTTCAAGAATTTTTTTTTTCAACGGAATTCTTATTTTGTGCACTTCGTGATCAGGTTACCACTGCTGTTGATCTCGCTGGGTTTTGCGTCTTCGCAAAAAGTTACGAAATCCTTCGAAAAAAAAGGAGTTGTGAATTCGACTTTGAAGTGCATGACAAGGCTTTTGCTCTACCTCACCAACGAGCAATGTTATTCCGGTAACACTTCGATCTACCAGAAAAAAAGAAAACAATTTAAATTGTGCGAGAAAAGTAAAAGCGGCGTTGTTCCACAAGCTTTAGACAGAGTTTGTTCATGCGATTCTTGCTCAAACAGATTCAACGTGCATTGTTTGTGTGGTCTGTGTTTGAGTCATGCGGTATCGAGACCGACATTTGTGAACCTCTCACTCGTTGCTGAGAATAACAGTGGTACTATTCCCCCAAAATTGAAACGGTCTGACAAACATTTTACAGTTTCGTTTTTTCGCGTAATTAATGCTTGTTAACCACCGGCACAGTTTTGCAGATATTAGTCTCGTTGCACTTGGCGTTTATACCAGGGCTGCGAAGCCGTCGCGAAAAGCAAAACTGCTCTGGCTCCGGAGTTTTTTCCTTTTCATAAACATGGCTCCAGCTCCGGAGCCAGTGGCGTAGCCAGCCCAAAAATTTGGGAGGGGCCAAAAATTTTGGGGGGCCAAAATGCTCGATTTTAGGCGAATAACACAATTTTGGTTGGAAAAACGCCTCTCAAAGCAAAAAATGACCATATTTTCTAAAAATTTGGGGGGACCATGGCCCTTCTGGCCCCCCCTGGCTACGTCTATGTCCGGAGCTCTTGGTTTTCATGAGCATAGCTCCGGCTCCAAATTTCTTGTTAATAACACGGCTCCNGTTCTCGCTTTGTTCGTTTTTACACATTAATATTTTTAATTGTCTTGGTGTGCCTCCACTTATTTGAGTAGGCTGATCTAGTAGTTTTTTTTACAATCAGCGCTCTTAGCATGAGAGAATCAACGAATAAATAACAATCACAAGTTGAGACAATTCAACGAGTAGTTACTGCCAGAAACGTTACTCAACATGAACAAATTCTGAAAAAGCAGTCACTGGTTTTTCCATGAATGCCTGAGGATCGTTTGTTATTTATCACGACCGGAATTAAGAAAACGTTTGTTTGGAAAACTAGATTCGTGTGCGAGTGTCTTGACACAGTCCAGCAGGGACCGAGTTTGCTAGAAAACTTTGGGGAGACAAACTTTGTGTAATGCATGTTATTGTGCATTTTTATTTTTATTTTCCCGGCCTTATGCTGGCGGTTTTCAATAGTAATGTAACCAGGATTGCGGAGTCAGAGGCAAAATGTCCGATTCCTAGCTTCCGAAATTTCCGACGCCAACTCCGACTCCTTAACATAGCATGAATGAAGTTTGGCTGTCAACAATTTTGTAGCAACTAGCAATCAATGGAAATCGTGGTGCTCAGCAAGAATTCTCCGTTTCAATAAAAGTTTCAAAATAAATTGTACAATTTCAGCAGGCACGACTTAGGATTTCTAACTTGGGAATGCGATGTAAAAAACGATTCAGTTGGACTTTTGTCGGAAAAAAATTTCTACTCCGACTCCTAGTGTTCTTAGGAATTCGACTCCACCCTAAGACCTCCGACTCCTTGCGACTCCGCAACCCTGACGTAACATGAAGCGTTCTTTACCCATAAATTCAACTTTGAACGAACAAGTGTAATAAGCCTCAGCTAAAAACCAGATTCCGAATCCATGTGTTCTTAGGAATCCGACTCCGACTACACCCAAAACCCTCCGATTCCGCAAAAAATCCGACTATGACTCTCTTAAGAGGCCTTGGATAAAAAAACTCTTCCATTACACCCAAAACCCTCCCACTTCTTGCTACTCCGCAACAGAACCGTCGCCAAAAAGTTTTCAATAGGGGGGCTTTGCGTTTCTGCGGGGGGGCTTGACACGCTAAAAATTGGCAAACACTGAACTAATTTATAGTGTTTCATGTTTCAATTTGGGGGGGCTTGGAGCTTTGTGTGGGGGAGATAAGCCCCCAAAAGCATGTAACCTCGAAATTTGCACAACTACATTATTTTTTATCACAAAATATTGGTGGGTACAAAATGTGTTGTTT